>PDWI01010330.1_pt1 | contig 10482 bp, 6 predicted proteins | sample 1430891 | NCBI WGS metagenome assembly PDWI01 (sample SAMN01162508, study PRJNA174530) | Oral metagenome, whole genome shotgun sequencing project. | biome: Marine environment; feature: Marine mammal; material: Swab sample of the gingival sulcus; isolation source: swab sample of gingival sulcus... | reverse complement strand
AATCTGTGGTTTTAGTATCTACACTCAGCACCTTATCAGAGTAGTATATCACAGCTGCAAAAAGTTCATTTGCCCTATATGAATGTGCACTGACTTCAGTCAAAACGGCATCTTCACTATTTACATCACCGCCAGAAAAAAGAGCTAAAACTAGTAGCAAGCTAATAATCACCGAAAATACATCCATTATTATCCACAGTGCTCTTCCTTTTTTTCTCATATTTTACCTCACCTCAAATAATACACTACCACGTTCTACTCCATCCGTAGAAACTGTTACCTTATATTTACCTAATGGCCATCCTTTGTCAGGTACTGTAAAACTAGAATACATAGGTCCATTATAATATCTAGCTGGAATTTTAACTTCTCCCATCTTAAAGTCATTTTCTAAATAGTACCAAGTAATTAAAAATACTGTACTTTCCACATCTGCACCTTCAAACTTAGCACTAAAGCATATTTCTGGTGTATCAACTGAAAATACATTTTTAATATCTAAAGGTTCATAAGTACTTTCATCAACACCAGAACTCATGGCAACATTGTAAAGTATACAGCCATTTCCTGCATCTATAAGATTTGAAGTGTCATTTTTAAAGGCATCTCGCTCCCTTTCGGAACTTTCTTCTTCCATTTGCATAAATTGATTTAAAACTAGACTAGGGTCATCACTCGTTTTTAAATATATACGCCAATCCCCAAGAGGCTGACCATCTTTAATAGTCTGAACTAAAAGATTTTTACCGGTAAGAACTATATTAAAGCCAATGCCTTCTCCTTCTAGCGAGGAGGCATCCTCTATAATAATATTTTCCCCATCTATGTAGTACTGCATATTAGCCAAATTTAAGAGCATATTGTTACTAGATGCACTTGAAAAATCTATAAGACTTGTTTCATCGTAGAAAAAAAGATAGTAATCTTCATTAGAAGCTGATTGCAATGAAGAAAAGTCAAAATCAGAAGGGGATTTTTTATTGCCGTAGAAATACCACAAACCATACAGATCATCAATCGTAGGGGCAGTTGAAACTGAGTAAGGCATACCGTCTTCGCTTACACAGACTTTTTCTACTGGGGTATCTTTTACCGAATTATCAAGTTCCATAAAAAACTTAAATTGTTCTTCCTGTTTTCCTAGTTTATCAAGAGAATATGCTCCTTTGCTCCAATCTTCTTTTACTTCCTTATCAATTTTAGGCTCCGCTTCTATAATATTTTCAGCAATATCTATTGTAGAACCGCCACCTCTAAACATTATTATGGCAATAGCAATAAGATTAAAGATAAATAAAAGAAAAAACAATGTTTTTAAGCCTTTATTTGATGCCTTTTTCTTAGGGTTTTTTTGATTTACTACATTCGTGCCAGTAGTTTGATTAGGTATGTATGCACCCTGCATCTGATTATTTACTGGTACACTAGCCATTTCCCTATTTTGAATGTCTTGACCTGAATTTGAGTAGATCTGTTGATTTTGCTGCGACGTTGTATACATTTGTGCACTTTGATTTTGTATTAATTGTTCTATCTCAACACCGCACATAGGACAAAATCTAGCATCATCTTTTATTACACTATTACATTTTTTACATATCATAAGAATCTCCTTTAGTTTATATTAATTAGTTTACCGGAATAAAGCGATAGGGCTTCGATTCTCCTCAACTTATGCAAAGCTGTCTGGAAATAGCTCTGCTAAACATCTTCTTTTTTTACTATCTTTCCTGTAATAATGGTTAAAATGATGTTTTTTACTTTGACTAACAAAATAAACCTGACCTATATCAGGGCTATTTTCAATAAACTCCTCTGCATCCCTAAATCCAGGTTGTCGTCTAGATTCACCATAAGAAAGAAAGCTAACTCTAACTATCTCGTAGTACCATAGTTTAAAGTTATTTTTGTTTTCACATAACAGCTCTTCTGCACCTCTAGAAAGATAAGTGTTTGCGAAGTCGTCCCACCTATCATTTTCATAATCACATCTCTCAAAGGAAGAAATCTTCTTTTCTTTAATCTCTTCCTTAATGTTCTTTATAAAATTCTTTTTATCCTTTTTGTTCACTAAAGAAAACACAACCATGCTGTCATAAAAAACCGCTACATATTCTTTAAAAAATCCAGTTAATCTCATAGCAAATTTTGCTTTTTCATAATTCATCTCCTACCTCCATTTTAACAAGAACAGCTCTTCCTATAGAAAATATAGTAAAAAAAAAGACATTTGCACAGATGACAAATGTCATTTTTTGATTATTTAATACTAATCTCAAATTAAATTTTTACATTATATAAAAGTTTTTGCTATGTGGAAATCCGATTTAGCTTCTATCATAATAATCTCTAAGCCGCATATCTTATTCTGTACTGTAGGGCAAATCGGATTTCATTAAAATTTTTAAAATAAATTTTAAACTAAGATTAGTATAACAAGCTATTTCGCCTCTATACTAAGAATGCCCTTATCATTTATTACTAAGCTACCTTCTAAATATCCGTAACCTTTAAGTTCTTTTAGTTTAAAGTCTTCTATTTTGCCATCTTTTATTACTTTTTTGATGGTAGCTGAGTCTAGGTTTTCATAGCCTTTAAAGTGGTTTTTCCACAAAGTCATTTTACACCCGCTCTTCCAATGGGAGCAATAAAATGATGCCTTGTTTTCTAATATTACACCCTTTTTACATACTGGGCATATGCCTAAGTGAGCCTTTATTTTTTTGCTTTTGCTAGGGGCTACATTTTCCGCATCAAAGTGTCCTTGTACAGTGTTTGCACTTGTGACTATGTAATGAACAAAGCGGTGTATGCTTTCTATAAATTTATTTGGATCTAGCTCGCCTTTGGCAATTTTATTAAGCCCTTTTTCCCAACGTCCAGTTGTCTCTGGTGATTTTAGTTCGTCGGGTGCTATCTGAATTAATTTTATTCCTTTTTCGGTAGGTATTAAAGCTTTGCCCTTCCTAACTATGTACTTCACTTGTAAAAGTCGCTCTATAATAGAGGCACGAGTCGCTGGAGTTCCGAAGCCATTTTCTTTTAACTTTTCTTTTAGCTCTTCGTCTTCGACAAATTTTCCGGCATGTTCCATAGCACTAAGCAGGGTGTTTTCTGTATATGGCTTAGGTGGAGTGGTCTCCTTTTCGTTTACCTTGCCATCAACTATATTTACCTTGTCGCCCTTTTCTAGTTTAGGTAAGAAACTTTCCTTGTCATCGCCCTTGTAAAGGACTTTAAAGCCCTTGTCGATAACGATTTTTCCTTTGGAAACAAAGCTATGACCTTCTGATTTTATTATTATTTCAGTTGTTTCATATACAAAAGGGTCATAAAAAATCGCAATAAAACGTTTTACAATAAGGTTGAAAATATTTAGTTCATCCTTAGAAAGGTTTGCGGTGTAAGGCTTGCTATTTGTAGGAATTATAGCATGGTGATCTGAAACTTTTGCATCGTTAATTATACGTTTAGAGAACTTAAGTCCCTTGTTTAAAACCTTAGTAACTGCCTTATCATAAGGAGGAACATTTAGTTTTTCCATAGTCTGCTTAACAGTATTTTTCATATCCTTGCTAAGAAACTTGCTATCAGTTCTTGGGTAGGTGATTAGCTTTCTTTTTTCGTATAGATTTTGAGCAATGTCTAGAACCTTTTTAGCACTATAACCGTATATTTTGTTACCATCCCTTTGGAGTTCAGTAAGGTCGTATAAAAATGGTGGGTTAGTCTTTGCTTTTTTCTTCGTAATTTTTGCGACTTCGCCTTCTTTTGCCTTAACACTTTCTATTATTTCATTTGCTTTTTCTATCTCATCAATTCTGGTATTTGAAGTTTTTCCTTTAAAATAAGTTCCATTAAAATCGCCGTAGTTTACGACTGCTTCATAGTATTTCTTTGGAACAAAATTATCTATTTCTTGCTGTCTGTTTACGATAAGAGCTAGTGTTGGAGTTTGAACCCTACCAACACTAAGAAGAACATTATTTCTGCAAGTAAAGGCACGAGTGGCATTTATTCCAACTAGCCAGTCTGCCTCGGAACGACACTTTGCACTGTAGTAGAGGTTGTCGTACTGCTTACCATCTTTAAGTTTGGCAAAGCCCTCTTTAATGGCTTGATTGGTCATTGAAGAAATCCACAGTCTCTCAAAAGGTTTATTGCTACCCGATAGTTTGTAGATGTATCTAAAAATCAGCTCACCCTCACGTCCGGCATCGGTAGCACATATTAGAGAACTAACATCCTCTCTTTTTATTAGGGAATCAATTATCTTGTACTGCTTTATTGTGTTGTCGCTAGCTTTGATTTTCATATCTTCAGGTAGGATAGGAAGAGTAGAAAAATTCCATTTTTTAAGACTTTTATCGTAGTCTTTGGGCTCACAAAGAGTCACAAGGTGACCAAAAGCCCAAGTGATAATATAGTTTTCACCTTCCATATATCCAGTTTTTTTACTTTTTACATTTAGAACATTTGCTATATCCCTAGCAACAGATGGTTTTTCCGCGATAATTAATTTTTTCATAATGCCTCCAAAGAGATTTTAACACAAATATAGGCAAAGTTAAATACTACAAAAGCCTTAAACTTAAGACTTTGTAACATCTCTGCATTAATGTATTAAAGCACTTATTCCGATACAGACTTTAGAAAATGTTTGGAGATTTTTATGAAGAGATTTATTAAAACTTTTGCCCTTATTTTATTAATAGTTTTTACTGTGCCACCAGTTTATGGGGCGAGTGATGAAAATATTATAAATGAAAGGGTTGCAAATCAGTATAAAGGTAATGGAGATTACAATATAAAGAATGCTAATTTTCAGGATGTATCTGGGAATTTCTGGGCTAAGGATGAGATAACAAAGCTTGCTGCTCTAGGTGTTTTTAGAGGATATTCAGCTGGTAATGTGAGAAAGTTTTCTCCTAATGGAAAAGTTAGTAGAGAGCAGGCGATGGCACTTATTGTAAGGCTTGTTGGTAAACAAGAAGATGCTGCAAAGGCTGCCGAAACCCTAAAAGGTGAGGGTGTAAAAGATTCTTGGTCGAATGGTTATCTAAGTGTTGCTAGGGATTTAGGACTTATTAGTCCGGAGCAGTACAGTCAGGCGATGGCTGATGAAAATAATCTTGACCCAAGCCAAAAGCCATACAGACGTGATGAGCCTGTTTTAAGGGAAGAAATTGCAGTAATGCTAGCTAAGGCAGTAAATAAGGTAAAGCCTGAATTTTTAGCTCCAATTTATGAATACAAAAACATTTTTAATGTGGCAGATTATGCCAATGCCGATGTGGAAAGTCTACCCTATATGGAAACTATAATGCGAAATAAAATTATGCTAGGAGACGGAAGAAACTTTAAGCCAAAGAGTGCTATTAAAAGAAGTGAGATGGCTAAGGTTTTAGTAAATATGCAAAAGATGCTCTACGACACCATGGGTGTAGAAGAAAAAAGTGGAGTTGTTGGAGTGGTGACTACTAGAAATAATTCAAGCACTAAGACTGATGAAAAAGTTTTAAAGATTAGAAATGATGCTGGAGAAGTAGATGAACTCATTAGAGCCACAAGTGAGGGCGAAGATGGAGTGATAATATACGATGACTGTGTTGTTTTAGCAAATGGACGAGTTGCTGGACTTTCCTCCCTAGAAGAAGGGGATAAAATCAAGTACATTGTGGATAACAATAGCAAAAAAGTTATTTATGTTAGCAAAAACGGTGAAATCAGGAATTTAAAGGTGGTCGGTTCTCTTCAAGGTGGACTCGACTTAGAAAAAGGTCTTATAAGCATAAAGGATGGTGAATATGCTACTAAGACTTACAAGATGAGAAAGTCTCTTTATGATATGACAGAGCGCATAGTAGTAATAGGGGATCACGAAATCAAAAAAGAAGATTTACCTTATAGTAATCTACTTACACTCACTGTTCAAAACGGACTTGTTATAAAGATTGAACAAGGTGGCGGAGAAGCACTTTACGAAGAAATAAGCGGAACAATAAAGGATGTAAATGCTAAGTTTAAATATATTACCATAACTAGTGTTGAGGGCAAAGAGATAACAAAACAGCTTGGTGGAAGCGATTATAAGGTCGAAAAAATAAGCGATTTTATAGATGAAAACAAGCTTGGACACATAGATGAAATCTTTGATGAAAGCTCTTATGATAGGACGGATTCAAGTTTAGAGGATTTGGAAGTAGGCGACATAGTTCATATAAGAATTACTAATGGAAAAGTGAGCCACATTTCTGCAAAGAGTTTTACTACAAGAAAGGTAGGAACACTTAATAAAGTAGACTTTTTAGGTGACAAGGCTACAGTTATCCTAGATGATGGGAGCCTGCTCAAACTAGATGTGATGAGAGGTACATCAGTTAAAATAGATGGAAAAAATGCTGGTATTTCTGAGCTTAGAGTTGGGCAAAAAGTTGAAATGACTATAAATGATGCAGTTATTGATAGAGGGCGACTTAAAAATATAGTAAAGAAAGTGGAAGTATTTACTAGGTCTAACAAGGTTAAGGAAATATATAAGTCCAGACTGGGAATTTACAACGACAGTCAAAATACTTTGAGTCTAGTTTCTTCGTATAAATTAATGGCTAATGGGTTTAAGAGCTATGAAGGAATGAAGGTGCTTCCTTTGGCGGATTCTTTTGAAATAGTGGACGAGGGGGAGATAGTTTCCCTTGATTACTTGAAAGATAAACTAGAGGGTAGTGATAAGACAGTTTATACAGTTAGCAGCGATTATTATGGTTCGGAGAAGATAGTTAAATTAGTTTTTGATTCTGGAAGAGCGAGGACTCTTGCTAGTGATATTGTTGCAAGCAAAAAGCCGAATTCAATGATACTTGGAAATAGCAGAGAAAGTGTGAGCATATTAAATAATGCTATTGCAGTGAAAGATGGCTACCTAGTAAATCCAGCTCTTATAGAGGATGACGATAAAGTTCAAGTTGTTATAGGTAGTAGTGCTGGACTCGTATTTAATGTCCTAGATAAGTCTGGTGAAAATAGACTCAAAATCTACAGAGGTAGGATAAAAGAGATAGAGCAGTATGAGAGCTTTGTTATAGGCTCTTTGGCAAGACTAGAAGGTTTTAATTATGATTTTTCTCCTATTGATAGAATGTTTACAATAGATGATTATACAAAGATTGTGGACGAAAATCCTATTAGGCTAGCTGACTTTGTAGACTATGGAGAGAAGTCTCAGCGAGATGAAGTTTTTACCATAGTTGCAGATGGCGACTTCGCGAAACTTTTAATTAAGAATAAGTATGCTAAAGAGGGTGTCAAAGGCGAAGTTATATCTGCAGGTGCTAAGGAAATAGAGATTAAGGATACACTTTCTTATGATAGTCAGACTAGAAGGTTAGAGGCAATAGATTTAAACAATACTTATGCTAAACTACTTATCACCGATAATACTATTTTTATAAAAAATGGTGAACTAATCAGTGCAGATGATATTAGAAAAGGCGATACTATTGAAGCTATGACAGAGAAGAATTTGAAGAGTGAATTTATGGCTAATGGCAAGAGAGAGATTGAACTTAGCATAGTTTTTGTAAAGTAGAGGATTAAAATGAAAATTATTAAGAGATTAATGTTACTAGTACTCGTACTTAGTATGGTGAATGTAAATGCCTATGCAAGCATAGAAGAACTTGGGGTTTTTGGCGGCATTTCAGCGGGTAAGAACTTGCCAAAAACCATAGAAAAATATGTAAAAAAATCCAAGTCAAAGGCTACGAGTTATCCTTACAAAGAGGTAGTTTTTATCTCGGGGAAACCGGTAGAACTCGAGGGTGAAATCATCATTAAGAGGGATACTTCTAAGGTGCTAAAGACTGAGAGTGGTAATTACAAGGAGAGCATAGAGGTAAAACTAGAGAATAAAGATGGTGATAAGATTAAGAGAAAGATTTCTTACAGTGTTGATTATCAAGTAATAAATAATGACTTTAGTAGGCAGATTCGTGCAGATGCTAGGGAAGATAGTATAAAGTGGAGTGAGACTTTAACTGTTGAAGGAAAGTCCTTTAAATTAAATCCTAAGAAGTCCACTTATTCGATGACGGAGGTGAGTCACCTCACACCAGGTGTTACCTACTTTGACAGAACTATCTCGACAGTCGCTTATTACGATGTGGACGAGGGTGAAGTAATCGTGAGCAGGAATGGTAGTCAGTACGGTTATGAACAATCTTGGTCAAAGAATGAAACTGGTGAATTTACTATTGAAGTGAGTGGCCTTGGAGAAGATCTTGATATAGTAGCTAAGACTAAAAGTAATGTAAATGCTAAAAAAGAAATATATTTTGATAAGACAAATCCGTATGCAATTAGCTTTGCAGGAACTTATAATCAACGTCTTGTTAGAGATGTGAAATTGACTTACGATGTGATTAGTGGCAAGGTGGATAAGCCAAGCGGAAGTATGACTATCAAGACTGGTACTAGCATTGAAAAACTTCCAATTCCTGCTGGGCTAGATTTTATAAGAGGACATTGGGCTGAAGATGATATGAAAAAACTCTACAGTATGGATATTTACACTGAGTCACCGCATGCAGGTATGCAGTATGAAGCTATTACTAGAGGTGACTATGTAAAAGCACTTGTAAAGGCCTTAGATATAGACATTAATATGGATAGGAAGGAAAGAGATCGTTTATTATTTGGTGACGTTTTGCCTGATAATGCTCTTTATCCTTATATAATGGGGGCTTATAGGGCCAACCTTGTAAAGGGTGCTGGTTCTAGCTTTGAGGTTGATAGACCAATAACTAGGGAAGAGGCCTTTGTAATCATGATTAGGGTCATTGGCTTAGAGAGATTAGGTGGATTAGAGGGAGTATCAAGTCCGTTTATAGATGATGCTGAGATTTCTCACTGGGCTAGAAGAGATATAGAGGCAGGAAGAAAGTTAGGTTTGATCAGAGGAGACAGAGGCAAGGTGCACCCTAAGGCTTATTTTACGAAGGCAGAGGCTGCTGCAATAGTAAATAGGTTGATAGATTTCCTTAGAGATGATATAGCAAAAACATATTAAAAGTAAAAGGCGAAGTGGTGAAAACTGCTTCGCTTTTATAAAGTTTTAATTTTGAAAAACGCTCTCATTTATGCTATAATTACTAAAAGTTAAAAGATTAGCAAAAGAGGTTTCTTATGAAGAAAATCGTTATAAAAAAAGGCTCTGTTATGGAGACTTTGATAATACCTTTATATGGAAAGAAAAAGGCGAACGAATTATATCCGGACTTGTTTGTCGATGAGTCTTGCAAGGACATTTTCGATAAGATAGTTATACATATGGATGAACCCAAAAAACTTAAGATGAAAATCGGGGCAATAATGGCTGGAACGAGACAGTTTGACCTCGCTGAAGTTTGTCGTAATTATCTACAAACTCATCCAGAGGCTTCTGTTGTAAATTTGGGTTGTGGTCTGGATAATACATTTAATTTACTTTCGGCTATAGATGCACAAGGTTATAATATAGACTTTCCTGATGTTATAAATGCTAGGAATCAGCTTCTTAAAAAAAGTGATAATGAGACGAATATAGCTTGTGATTTAATGGATTTTACTTGGATGGATAAGATTGATTTTGAGCAGGATAAAGGAGCTGTATTTTTTGCTTCTGGACTCTTTTATTACTTTAAAAAAGAAGATGTCAAAAAGCTTTTTGCAGAAATGGCAGAGAGATTTCCAGGAGGCAAAATAGCCTTTGATGCGACAAATGCTAAGGGGCTTAAAAAGATGTTGAAAACATGGCTAAAACCTAGTGATATGGGAGATGTAGGTATATATTTTAGCCTAGAAGACGAGCAGGAGATACTAGCTTGGTCTGATAAGATAAAGTCTGTTGTAAAGAAAGGCTATATGTCTGGATATAGACCAATAGATAAAAGGTTTGGCTTTGCTGTAAATACTTTGTTTAGATATGCAGAAAAAACAAATATGTCGCAGATAATAGAGATAGAATTTAAGAAATAGAAAAAGCAATTTATATAAAGAACTAAGGTAGTAAAAGCTTTAGAAATTTATAAATCCGATATGCCAAGCCGAAATCCGACATTCCCCACAGTCACAAATAAGATAATAGTATTATTTTTATTTATGTGTGGAAAATGTCGGATTTCAACATCTCTAAAATTTTTAATTTCATTGTAGCTCTTGAAATGCCGAAATCCGACATTTACAGCATATAAGAAAATCCAAGGCAAAAGACCATATATAAACTGTAGGGAATGTCGGATTTCGAAGTGCCCGACTCCCGCCAAAGCGGATTTAACAAAGGCAAAGACATTTTTTACTTGTAAAATTTTATTAATGTAGTATAATATTTGATAGTGACTTCGCTTCGAACTCGCTATCATATTTGTCTCTGTAGCTCAGCAGGATAGAGCGTTCGCCTCCTAAGCGAAAGGCCGTGAGTTCGAATCTCGCCAGGGACGTAAAGCC
>PDWI01010329.1_pt1 | contig 10482 bp, 8 predicted proteins | sample 1430891 | NCBI WGS metagenome assembly PDWI01 (sample SAMN01162508, study PRJNA174530) | Oral metagenome, whole genome shotgun sequencing project. | biome: Marine environment; feature: Marine mammal; material: Swab sample of the gingival sulcus; isolation source: swab sample of gingival sulcus... | reverse complement strand
TTTTGAAGAGGGGATTTTTATAAAGATACTACTATTTACGTAGACACGAGCATGCAAGATGTAAATGCCCCCGACAGTATCGTTTACGTACCTCAATACTTACCTTCTAAAACTGATACGGTCTTTGTTCCGGTAGATACTAATGCTATTATCAGAGGATATTTAGCAGAGGTTTACGGGCATCATGTTTTAAAAGATGACAGCTTTGCTTTTGTTGCTTTCGATTATATGCTTAGCCGTAACCAACTGCAATATATAAGAAATGTACAGTATCAGAATCGCTTGCCAACGCAAATTATCAATACGACTGAGATTAATAGAGCTAATCCGAAATTAAATAAAATAGCTTTGGGATTCAACATAAGAGGCAATGCCTTATGTTTGGATTACGGGATAAAAGCCTTTTATATAAGGCGACGCATGGGCTATTACGGAGGCTACTGGATAAACACTAAAACTACAGAATTAGGTACTGCAATAATTTTCTAATAATGGCTATTACAATTCTAAAACAACCCGATTCAAACCATCCTAATCTATTGGGCTTGCCCATTGAGTTCGAGCTGTATAGCGATAATGTAATGGCTTACGATGGTAATGTTGCAGAATTTACCTACATGCACTGGCAAAATTTCCCAACGAACAATAAAAAGCTTAGAATCTCTTTTCTTAATTATAATCTTGAGTTTACCTGCTCCGACAACCCGGACTTATCCAACAACGAGATCAGTAATTCTGTAGCCGGAGCTGCCAACGAGGGCGAAGCATGGGCTAATACCGTAGCTTCAGAATTAAATCAGCATCCTATTATAGCAGAACACTGGGAAGTTATTTCGTTGGGAGGAGGTCAAGACGCTTTCGGACCTTGGGCACGATTAAAGTACAGGGCAAAATACAAATCGGGAGCTTTATACATGCCTTACTTTAGTAACGAAGCCGGCTACATTAACCTGATGCGAACAGACGCCGTCGAGGGGCAGACACCGCAACGAAAATCAAGCTTTTATATAGTAGCGGATATATACGACGAGTACAATAATAGAATTAATAGCTTGCCTTTAGTTCCCGACAGCCAAAGCAAAGTAAAGTTCGATGCAGCTCCTTCTTTAAAACATCTTATAGAAACAAAGTTGCGGGTTAGCAACAGTTTAACAGGGAAAGAGTTCGGTACTTATAAGTTTTTTAAAATTAAATATTACGAACGCTGGGGCAAGGGTAACTGGTCGCCCATCCAAACGTCAAGTACTTATTATTATATGTACGGTAATTTAAGCCATTTACACAGAGCTGCACTTAACGATTATAACCTGACTTGGCATGAAGACTTACAGACTTCAAGGTCGTTCTTGACGGACAGAGCAACGAGCAGTTATATACGGTTAAATCAGTATTTGCGATTTGGTTTCCTCTTTCAAAACAATGTTTCAAACGAAAAAGTTTATTACCGATTTTCTAACGAGAACGGAGATGTGGTTTCCGGTAGTGTTCCTTTGCAAGCTCCCGCCAATCTTTTCGAAATATGGTATCTTAACATACATCATTTAATAGAAAGTATTCCTTTTAACAATTATTCAACACTGTTGATTATTGGAGGTATGGCACTGTTGGCATTGGTAATGTCGAATTTTATGTCGAACACTGCAACAGCCAACCTTTTGATGCCTTTGTTGGCAGTATTAGGAACCTCGTTGCAGAATATAGAAAATATGGGAGGAGTATCGTCAATTATTATCACAGTTGCATTGGCTTGCTCTATAGGAATGGTGCTTCCAATAAGTACACCACCAAATGCTTTGGCTCATGGAACAGGTTTTATCAAGACCAATCAAATGGCACGTACAGGGGTGATTATTGGTATCGTAGGATTAGGTCTTGCATTTGTTACAGTGTATATTTTAACCACACTTAATTTTATAAAATGATGAGTCAAAAGATTATATCCACGTTAAAGAATAAATACTTCAATAACCCTGATAAAGTAATAGAGCTAAAAAAGGGAGAAGTATTGATGGTTCAAAACCAAGAAAGTCGCCGTCTTTATTTGGTGTTAGATGGATTGATTTCGGGTGTTTTAGATAGAGGAACAAGCAATGAGATAGAGGTCTTTTGTTCTGAAGAGGATATGCTTGTGGGACTACATAGCTTCTTTTCTCGTTCATTCTCATCGTATGCCGATGTGATTGCCGTAACAGATAGTAAACTTGCGTATCTTAATTACGAAGATGATATTGTGCGTCCAGATCAATTTCTTTACGATTTTCTACCCGTTATAGTAGATGAGTTATTCGAAAGGCAAGTGTTTGCCCGACGCTTAATGTTAGAAAAGGAAGATGCCTTAATTCAAAATCATCATAGAGAAAAGCTGGTTACATTGGGACAGATGGCTGCAGGTATTGCACACGAACTAAATAATGCAATAGGTATCATCAATGGTAACACCGAATGGGTTGCCAAAGAAATGTTTGATTATATAAAAGATGCCGAGTTACCTAAAGTCTTTTCAAACTTTGAGAAAGGCTTTGAGAAAGGGCAATATCTTTCAAGTGCTGAAGTGAGGAAAAAGCGTCAAGTAATGGAAAAGCAACTGAAATTATCGACATCAGCAGCTAAGAAATTGGCTAAACTAGACTTGAATGATAAGGAGATAAAACAACTGAAATCGGAAAAGAATGCAACGGATGTAATTAACGAGATGTATCACTTTTGGGAAATGGGATTGGCCATTCATGATATCCTTTTATCTGCCAAACACGCATCTAATGTGATTACATCAGTAAAATCATTGGGTATTTCTGATCGAGAAAAATCAAATGTAGATATTAATCAAACACTAAAAGAAGCCTTGACGCTTGTGCAAAAACAATCGGAAGGAATAACCATAGAGTTTGATACCGAGCCTCTGCCTATTGTTCAAGCGAATGATACCGAGCTGGTGCAGGTATGGGTTAATTTAATCAAGAATGCGTGTGAATGCTTGAGAAATACAACAGACCCAAAGATTGTAATTGAATCTAAAAACAAAAACAATTATCTACAAGTTGCCATTACCGATAATGGTCCAGGTATTCCTGATGATATTCAAGATAAAATATTCCAGCCCGATTTTACGACTAAAAAAGGAGGACTATCGTTTGGACTAGGACTAGGACTTCCAGTTGTTCAAAAGCACATCAATCAATATAAAGGAAAAATAGAGATTGATAGCCAACCTGGAAAAACAACTTTTTGTGTGCAAATTCCCATCAATAATCCATTAAAATAAAATATTATGAACAAGTTAGCAATTATATATGTAGATGATCAACGAGAAATATTATCTACTTTATCGAAAGATCTAGAAATATTTAGTGAATATATCAACCTTGAAGAGTGTGAATCGGCAATAGAAGCCATAGATATTATAGAGCAGATAGATGCAGAAGGCGACCATATTGCAATGATTATATCAGATCATATCATGCCTGAAATGAGTGGTGTTGAATTTCTATCGAAAATGCATCAGGATAGCCGATTTTCTGCCACTAAAAAAGTGTTGTTAACAGGACAGGCTACGCATCAAGATACCATAGAGGCGATTAATAATGCCAAAATACAGCGTTATATCGAAAAGCCATGGAAGTCGGAAAATATCCATGATGTTATAAAGGAACAATTGACTCATTATATCATAGAAAAAGGTATGGACTATGTTCCTTATATGCCTATTCTAGACAAAAAAATACTGTTTGAACTTTTAAGAAATAAATAAAAACGGAACAATATGGCTACAATAAAAAACAACGAATCTTATAAAAAAGGATATATCGATGTAACAGACGGACATTCGTTATATTATGAATTATATGGAAATCCTAACGGTATTCCTGTGCTGTTTCTTCATGGAGGGCCTGGTGCTGGTTTTTCCGATTCGGATAAGCAATTTTTCAATAAAAGCAGATACAATGTTTTGTTTTTCGATCAGCGAGGTGCTTCACGAAGCAAGCCTTTTGGTAGTATCGAAAACAATACCACTCAACATTTGCTAAAAGACATCGATTATATCTTAGATCAACTAGGTTTCCATAAAGTTTATGTTTTTGGAGGCTCGTGGGGAAGTTCATTGGCTTTGATTTATGCTATTCATAATCCTGATAGGGTATTAGGATTGGTAGTTCGAGGTATTTGGTTGGCAAACAAATATGGCTTAGATCACTATATGAATGGCGGGATTAACGAGTTTTTCCCCGATGTGTGGCAACGTTTTAAGAGCCTAGTGCCTAAAGGCAAAGATCCTGTAAGCTATTATTTGAATAAAATGCTTTCAGATAATGAAGAAGAAAGCAATAAATATGCTTATGAATGGGCTTATTATGAGTTATCGTTTTATACGATTAACAAGATAGAAGATCCTGCTGTATTATTGAAAACATTGTCTTTTAAATCGATGGCGATATTAGAAGCACATTATATCAACAATAAATGTTTTATTCCTGAAGATCATATCATGAAGAATATCGACAAAATAGCTCATATCAAAACTGCAATAGTACAGGGTAGATATGATTTTATTTGTCCGCCAGCTCAAGCATTCCGATTGCATTCGGGACTAAAAAATGCAACGCTACATTTGACAAATGCAGGTCATTCTTCATCTGATACAGATACAAAACGAACCTTAATTCAGGCGTTGAGACGAGTAACAACTGTAGAGTAAAACCAGTTGTGATTTGAATTTACCCAAAGGAAAATAGGGCTTTTTGATTAGTTGAATTAAAGAGTAAGAAAAGGAGGGATATTTAGCAGCTTGTATTGAATACAACAGCTAACTATCCCTCTAAATATTTCAAAAATGGAATAAGAACACTTTGGAATTAAAATTAGGATAGTTCAGAAAAATTCTATATCCTTTAGATAAAAATTAGCTGAAATGGTTGCAGAAAACCATCAAAGAAAGACAACAGAACTAAAAATCTTTGAAAAAGAATAGTTCTTAAATATGAAAATTATTTTTTTCGAACACTCCTAATAGCAAATTTTTAGTTTAAAGAATAAAGGGAAAGGATTTTTCTTTGGATAATTTCAGAAAACAAAGCAATATTAAATATGCGGCACTTTATAAAAAAACGGAAAACGTTTGCATGAAAGTTTTTTATTTGTTTATTTTGAAGCATTATAGATATTTGTATTTTTTTAACTAAAAAACTTATCACTATGAAAAAATTTAAATTAACAATGATTGTTGGGTGCATTTTTATTTTAGGTGCATGTACTGATAAAAATGATAACTTATTCGAGACAAATAAAAAGAGTACTTGCTTAAAATACTCAAAAGTTCCTTACATTCCATTAGTTAAAAGGGCTTTACCTCAAGTGAAAACACAAGAAGATAGCAAATGGGATAATTTAGGAATGGGTTATAAAGCTTTTAAGTATCCATTTATTTCTACTCAAAATACAACCTTTAAGGTTATTGATATTAATCGAATTGACAATGATGAAAAACATAAAGATTTATTAAGTAAAAGAAATACAAGTGAGTCTTTTTCTTCATTCAGATCTTTTTCTTCATTTAAAGAGTATGAAACAGAGATTTACACAAAATTTAAAAAAAGTATTAAGATAAAAGGTGGCTTTTTGGGCATTGTAAAAAGTCGTTTCAAAAAAGGATTTAGTTTTATGTCTAAAGATATCGACAAAGAATCAGAGGAAAAAATATTTGGAGAAGTAGAAATAGGACTAAAAACAAAATCGTTTTCTATTAATTTATTGGATGAAAAACAAATCTACTCCTTTCTTACTTTTAGATTTAAACATGATTATTACAACTCATCACCAAAAGATTTATTAGAAAATTATGGAATAGGCGTTCTTACTAGCTATACAGCAGGAGGCAAGGCTTTTGCGACGTATAGAGGAGAGACTAGTTCAAGTATGTCAAAGAAAGAAAGAGAAAGCAATTTTGACCTTGCTGTTAGAGGTAGTTTTGGAGGTATATTAGGTGGTATTATTAGTGGTGGAGCTAATATCATAACGGAGGCTGAGAAAAAAATGGCAGAAGCAGCTAAAAGTAAATTTACTCAATTCGAAATGAGTATTAGAACTTATGGAGGTAATCCTGGATTAGGTATTCCTAATTTTATAGGTCCTGATGTGCCAGACACACTAAATATAGATTTAAAAGAATGGGGAAAATCTGTTTCCAACCCTGAATTTTATGAAATCAATAATATAGATGAGGAAGGATTAACTCCTATTCAATTCTTTATAAAAGAAGATAATATTAGAAAAAATCTATTGAATTTTCTAGCGGACACCACATCGGTAGATAGTAGTCAATTTAATGTAGATCCGAGACAGCCAGTGTTTTATATAGATCAGGGAGGATATGGTTCAGACGTATATATCATGACTCGATTTGGAGATTTAATTAGAATTTCTGACGGTAAGCTTCGACGTATAAAAGCAGGGAATGGAGGTCCAATTGAATTCTATGTAGATCCTATAACAACTGACGGATTTCCTATTAGATGTAAAGCTGTAGAAGAGGAAGACGAAATCGAAAATACTTCTAGTTTAAATAAAAGTATGGACGTTTATTATTGTATTAGCGATAAACCTAATGCCGAATTTGATGATTATTTATTTTCAGGAATAAAGAAGCCTTATTCTGGACTAAAATATGATTTGTCAGGATTCAATAAAGATGAATTGTGTATTTACAAATTAAAAAATGATTTTTCGGAAATTCGATATTTAAAAGTAAAGACACAGACTACAACATATGCTATCGCAATATTTGATGATTATATTGAAAATATATATGGATTATTATTAAATGATATACCTATTTATGAAGTAAGCACTGACTATCTAAAAGATTTAACTATTATAGCATTGTAAACCAAATTTCAATAAAATACAAATTATGATAAAAAAAGCTAACATATATTTCATCTTTTTTATTGTTTTAGTAACAACACTTGTTTCTTGCAGTAAAGATGACGAAAAGGAAATTACCGTTACCCCAGAATTCTTAAATGGGACAATTTGGAAAGGTTCTTTTAAAAGCAGAAATGATTTGTCTTACAAGATGGTTATTTCTTTTATCAATAAAGAAAAAGGAACAGTTAGGATATATCGTTGTTTTGGAAGTAATTTTAATTATAAGGTTAATTCAAAAAATATTGAATTTGATACTGAATCAAACGATTATTATAACTATTTTAAAGGGGTATGGTGGATTGACAAGGTTGATGAAAATAGTTTAATTCTTTTCTCTCATGATGAAGTCAAGGACAGAAAAATCATAACTTTAACTAAGACTTTTGGAGACAAAAAGAAATAGAATGTAAAATATAGAAATAAATCTAATGCGGGAATGCCCCCAAATATTATATTTCTAGTAAAATAGAAATTACAATTTATTCAATTAGACCTGAGGGAATTTAAAAGCCCTTAGGTCTTTTATTTTAACTGTTTCTGATAGTTTATTTATAAGATGGTATTTGTCCCAATCAAAAAGGTAATATTTCGGGTCGTTCTAATATAACTCCATTTGTAATATTAAATTTCTCCAATTACTTCGCACTTGTTTTGTGCTAAGAACAAGTTTTAATGCTCTTTATTCCAGGAATTCTTGGAATGGTAAATATCAAATACAACTGTTATCTCTATGCGATTAGCGGTTGGTTGTTAGCTTTTGGCTAGTGGCTAAAGGTGTCACATCCTGAAATTACAATTAATTTTTATATTTTTGCCGACCAATATTATAGTAGATAAATTTACAAAAAAGATACAGATGAAAATATCCTACAAATGGCTGAAAGATTACATTAACATTGATTTTTCACCCGAGCAGATTGACGAAATATTAACCCAAATAGGTTTAGAGGTTGGAGGTATTGAGAAATTTCAATCCGTAAAAGGAGGTTTAGAAGGATTGGTAATTGGCGAAGTGAAAACTTGTGAAATGCACCCCAATTCAGACCACTTACATATTACCACCGTTGATGTTGGGGCAGAAGAATTGTTGCCTATTGTTTGTGGTGCCGCCAATGTGGCAGCCAATCAAAAGGTGGTAGTTGCCACTGTGGGAACTGTTTTGTATGATGGCGACGATAGTTTCGTGATAAAAAAGTCAAAACTACGTGGCGAGCCTTCAATGGGAATGATTTGTGCCGAAGACGAAATTGGTTTGGGTACAGGACACGATGGCATTATGGTATTGCCCGAAGATGCCGTTGTGGGAACTCCTGCAAAAGAATATTTTAATATTGAAGATGATTTAACCATCGAGATTGATTTAACTCCAAATCGTATTGATGGAGCTTCGCACATTGGTGTTGCTCGTGATATTGCTGCTTATCTAAAGCAACAAAAAGAGATCGATTACACCAAGCCATCGGTTGATGAATTTAAGGTCGATAACCAAAATTTACCCATTGAGGTGGTGATTGAAAATCAAAAAGCATGTCATCGTTATTCGGGAGTTTGCATTGAAAATGTAAAGGTAGAAGCATCGCCAGAGTGGTTGCAAAACAGATTAAAAGCAATTGGTTTAAACCCTATTAATAATATTGTTGATATCACCAATTATGTATTGTTTGAAACAGGACAGCCTTTGCATGCTTTTGATTATGCCAAAGTAAAAGGCAACAAGGTGGTGGTAAAAACGCTTCCTGCCAAAACAAAATTTACCACATTAGATGAGGTTGAGCGTGAATTACACGAAAATGACTTAATGATTTGCAACGAAAGCGAACCAATGTGTATTGCTGGTGTATTTGGCGGATTAGATTCTGGTGTAACCGAAGGTACTACTTCTATTTTCTTAGAGAGTGCTTATTTCGATGCGGTATATGTGCGTAAAACAGCCCGTCGTCAAGCATTAAATACCGATGCTTCTTTCCGATTCGAGCGTGGCACTGATCCAAACAATACAGTGTATGCTTTGAAACGTGCCGCTCTTTTAATACAAGAGATTGCAGGTGGAAAAATAGCTTCAGATGTGGTAGATATCTATCCTAATCCAGTGGCTCATTTTGAAGTAGAGGTAAGTGTTCAGCGAATTGAAAACTTATTGGGTAAATCCATCGGAAAAGAAACTATTGTAAACATATTAAACGCCCTTGAAATTGAGGTGGCAAAAGATAATGGCGACACATTAAATTTATTGGTGCCTCCTTATCGAGTTGACGTGAAGCGTGAAGCTGATATTGTGGAAGAGGTGTTGCGTATTTATGGTTTCAACAATATTGATGTACCAGCAAAAGTAAATACATCGTTGAGTTTTGCACCAAAACCCGATGAACATAAGTTACGAAATACAATTGCTGATATGTTAACCTATTCGGGTTTTAATGAGATCATGAATAACTCATTAACAAAGGCAGGTTACTATGAAGATTTGAGTAGTGTAAACACTGAAAACACAGTTCGTATATTTAATCCGTTAAGTAACGATTTGAATGCAATGCGTCAAAACCTATTGTTTGGTGGATTAGAATGTATTGCCTATAATATCAACCGTAGAAATAGTGATTTAAAGTTTTATGAATTCGGAAAATCGTATCATTATTACAAGAATGAAGAGAACGAAAATCCTGTAGATAACTATTTCGAGAAAGAACGATTGGCACTGTTTATCTGTGGTGATAAAAATATGCCAAATTGGAATACGCCAAAAGAGCCAACCAACTTCTATCATTTAAAGGCTTATGTTGAAAATGTATTAAAGCGTTTTGGTTTCAACATAGATAAGTTGCGTATTAACGAACTAGAAAACGATCAGTTTACCGAAGGTTTAAGCTATGGTGTAAAGAAAAAAGTATTGGTAGAGATGGGAATGGTGAGTGGTGCTATTCTTTCGAAGATGGATATTGATATTCCTGTTTATTATGCCGATTTCAATTGGGAGATGTTGATTGCAGAAGCCCAAAAGAACAAGGTAACTTACACCGAAATACCTAAATATCCAGCGGTAAAGCGTGATTTGGCATTGTTGGTTGATAAACAAACTACTTTTGCTGAAATCAAAACAATTGCTTTCAATTGTGAAAAGAAATTGCTGCAATCGGTAACCATTTTTGATGTGTATGAAGGAGAAAACTTAGGAGCTGATAAAAAATCGTATGCGGTAAGTTTTGTTCTTCAAGATACCGAAAAAACCCTTACCGATAAGCAAATTGATAAGATCATGCAAAAGCTAATCAAGAGCTATGAAAAGCAATTGAATGCACAAATAAGATAATTTTATCAATCGGAAAATATAACAAAGCTGTTCTGTAAAGAGCAGCTTTGTTTGTTTTATGCTGACACTATACCGAAAGGTGTAAAAGTGCTCGCGACACTCGGAAAATGGCTTTTACAGTGTGTAAAAGTGCTCGCGACACTTGGAAAACGGCCTTTACAGTGTGTAAAAGTGCTCGCGGCAGTTGGAAAATGGCTTTTACAGTGTGTAAAAGTGCTCGCGACACTTGGAAAACGGCTTTTACAGTGTGTAAA
>PDWI01010666.1_pt1 | contig 10483 bp, 7 predicted proteins | sample 1430891 | NCBI WGS metagenome assembly PDWI01 (sample SAMN01162508, study PRJNA174530) | Oral metagenome, whole genome shotgun sequencing project. | biome: Marine environment; feature: Marine mammal; material: Swab sample of the gingival sulcus; isolation source: swab sample of gingival sulcus... | reverse complement strand
CATACATCAGGATAGAATCCCATATCAAAGAGATTGTCCGCCTCATCGATAATAACTTGGTCGATGCTGCGAAGATCTATCTTGTTCTGCTTGATATAATCGAGCAAACGACCAGGAGTAGCAACAATAATATCTACTCCATCATTGAGTCGCTCCTCTTGAGCCTTGTAGCCTACTCCACCAAAGATTGCAACTGAACTCATCTCTATAGTTCCTTGCAAGAAGAGTATTTCATCATAAATCTGCTGTGCGAGCTCTCGCGTTGGAGCAAGTATAAGTGCTCGGGATTGACCCTCGGTATCTATAAAACGCTGAAATACTGGGATCAAGAAAGCTGCGGTCTTACCGGATCCGGTCTGAGACTGTACGAGGACATCATGTCCCTCAAGTGCTTCTTTGAAGGTCTCTACCTGTACTGGCATGGGGTGTTCAAACTCGACCTCTCTCAAACTTGCCAATATTTTTTCATCTAGCTTAAAATCACTAAAATGTAGCTTTTTTTCTTCCATACTATTTCCTTATTTGGCATATAACCCTACATATAAGGGCTCGCCATCTATACCTTACATGAAAATATGGCAAAAAAACAGTCTCAAGTACTGTTTCAGCATTATTTATAAGCAAAAAAATACCTGTAGTCCCAAGACCACAGGCACTCAGTGCGGATTAGCAAATACTATTCTGCTTCTTCCATTTCAATAAGTCCCTTATGTACGAGCATAGTCAAATCATAATTCTGCTCAAGAACGATGTCATCAAAGCATGCAACACTCATAGCACCACGAGTAGTGCTGGTAATAAAGAAGCCCTCGTAGAGACCATTGGCGATATCCTCGTAACGCATATACTCTTCTACCAGAGGAAGCCCAAGTCTCTTGATAACTTCGATACTATGCTTGCGGGTGATACCAGGCAAGATACGCCCCTGAGGTGCCGTAACGATTTCACGCCCTAGGATTGAACCTGCAGCTGAGGCGACCTTGCGTATACCAAAAATATTAGTTGTTGCTCCCTCCAGCAAATAACCATCTTCATCAACAAAGATACCTTCTTCAGCATCTTTGCTATGCGCATGCATAATCGCAAGGTGATTGAGAAGCAAAGAGTTAGCCTTGCTCTCTGGCATAAACCTAGCCCCCTTATATGACGCAACTCGTATACCCTGCTTATAGTTTTCTTCGCTGCGGTTGGGATAAGGCATAAAGAAGATGGCTTGCTTAGGCTCAGACCCTGCAATAAGCCAAATCTTCATCATAGAAAGCTGTGCCCCCTGACCTCCTGCAGCTTCCTCTGCTTTGAGCAAGTGCATAACATCATCATAAAGTTTAGTTTTGGCCTCTGGCTGAGCAAAAAAAGTTTCATACATCCCCAACAGCTCTGCAGATTGTTCGAGACGCTCGATATGTTCATCCCAAAAGAGAGGCACGCCATCTAAAACCTTTAAGGTTTCATAAATACTATAACCATAAAAAAGTTCATTGTAAGTTAATGGCAAAACGGGAGCATCACTTGCTACCAATTCGCCTTGGAACATCGCATAAGCAAAGCCTTTCTTACTTAAACCTATCTTTTGATTATCACTCATCCTATGCTCCTCAAAGGTGACCATACTCATCAAGCCGCTTAATGCTATCAACATATTCAACCGGTATCGTCAGAAAATCTCGTGGTTTAGACCCATTAGGTGGTCCAAGCACACCCAAGCTCTCCAAAAGCTCAACGAAGCGCGCGGCCTTGTTATATCCTACACGCAAATATCTTTGCAATGCAGACGTTGAAAGACCATCGTTATCGCGAGCAAGTTTGATTGCTTCTACAAAGAGAGGATCATTGAGATCATCTTCTGGTCCGCCCCTACTGCCTGAGCTACCACTTGTGGTACTTTCTTCATCTTCAAAAATACTTGAATCAAGATAGTCTGGGCTTCCAAGCGTCTTAATATAAGCAACTATCTCATGCACCTCTTCTTCCTCTAAGAAGACTCCTTGTATACGAGAAAGCACCGGAGTACTACGCGCGAGATAGAGCATATCTCCTCGTCCCAGAAGCATCTCTGCTCCCACCTGATCGAGTATAACTTGAGAGTCGGTACCACTCGAAGTCTGGAAACCTACTCGGGTTGGAAGGTTTGCCTTGATGACACCAGGAACAACTTTTACAGAAGGTCTTTGCGTTGCAAGCACGACATGTATACCTGCGGCACGAGCTACAGCTGTAAGTCGTTGTACATAGGCCTCTAGGTTCTTGCCATACTCCGAAACGATAAAATCTGCAAACTCATCAATGACAATCACGATACGTGGTAAAATCTCTCCATCGAGCTTCTTCGCATTTATACGCTCATTATAGGACTTAATATCGCGACTACCTACTCGCTTTAAGAACTTAAGTCGTCTCTCCATCTCGTAAAGTGCCCACTCAAGGAGCTTAATACATTTCTTAGGCTCGTTAATAACTGGAGTAAGCAGGTGAGGTATATCATCATAGAACCCAAGCTCAACACGCTTAGGATCAACAAGAACAAGACGCAACTCGGTAGGCTTTCTCGTGGCAAGAAGAGATACCAACATCGCATTAATAAAAACACTCTTACCTGATCCCGTAGCTCCTGCTACAAGCATGTGAGGCGCATCGGCAATATCCATAAAGCGATGCTCCCCCTCTACGTCTGTACCGAGTACTACGGGAAGTTCTGATTTCTTGGTTTGCTTTTTAAGCTCATCGGCGAACTCCCTAAAGCGCACCATGGCTCGGGTTGGACTATTAACCTCTATACCGAAAACCTTTTTACCTGGTATAGGTGAGATAATACGAAGTGTAGTTGCCCCAAGTCTAAGCTTAATATCATCATAGATATTGCCGACTTTACTAATCTTGTAACTGCCGGTCTGTGCAAGCTCAAACATGGTAACCACAGGACCCTTCTTAATTCTCTTAATTTCAGCAGGACAACCAAACTCATCAAGAACGTTGAGTAGATTATTCCCCTGCTTCTCTGTTTCAGGTCCTATATCCCAGTAGTTATCAACTTCTTTATCCTCAAGATAATCAAAGAGGTCTACCTTATATCGGCGATAGCTATTCTTCTTAGCTGGCTTAATCGTTCCTTTGGCATGTTGCTCGAGACTCACTGCGGTACTTGCAGCAGTACTTGCGGTAGCACTAGGAAGGAGCTCCGGCTTAATAACGGTCGTATCCTCTGCCCTATCCGTATCCAAAGGATCGACAAGCTCATCAAGAGGGTTAACATCTTCAATAACGCGAACATGATCTCTGTCAGCCGGTACTTCAGGCTCAAAGTCTTGCCCAGGCTCAGATTCTTCATCTAGATCCATATCATCGGTATTGAGCAACCAATCCTCTATTGGAGAAGGCTCATTACTGTCATAAGTCGGGATTTCATCGTCTTCATCATCCAAAGAATATGAATCTCGGTTGTCCGTCGTCATATCAAAGTCTTCAGCTTCATCCCTAACAGGTCGTACGCTTGGTCTATGAGGTCCTATACTATGAGCAGATACATAGGTTGGCTCTTCTTCTTTGGGATCCCACATATCATCGTCAGCATCGTCGCCATCTTCTGGAACAAGCTCGACAATATCATCACCCTGGTCATTTTGCAACTTGATACTGTGCATACCCGATGCATCAATCTCATACTCGGGAACTTCGCTTCTTCCCTCATTACTATTACCAAAAGAAATCTCTGCTATCTCAATACTATATGGAGCATCTTCAGCATCCGGATCTATAACCAAAGGTTTATAACTATCATCTGTTTTAATCCCAAAGCTTGAAGCAGTCCCGATAGAAGGTGCTTTTGGCTCACTCGCCTCTGGGGCATCTTGAGCCTTAGTTCGCCGATCTAAGACCTGGGTAGCCTCCTTCTGTGTATCTTCTCCATCTCCCCATTCTGCTTCTTCGGCACGTGCCCTATCCTCTTCATCTACGGTCGCATATTGAGCAAGCTTGTCTGCCATAACCTTGTTGAGCAACTGTTTGTCTTGGTCATCTTTAAGACGCTGAGCTCCATCAATCCACCTATCCTCTCTACTCAAGGCAGAAGACCCGAGGGATTCAGGTCGCTTACTAGGCTTAGGTCCCACGTAGTTTGAAGCGACAGCCTGAGGATATACATAATAATTAGCAAAGTGAGGTGGGAGCTTGCGTGACTGTCTTAGGTATTCCATTGCTTCATAACGCTCACGAGCTTCGCGTGATACCGGCTGCTGGGGCTTAGGAACGCCTACAGGACCGATGCGTCGTGGCACTCGCTGATCTTCTGAATCCAATTCGCCAGTCTGATAAGCTCCCGAGCCAGATAACACGGGCTGTACGCGATTGTCATGCTCCAAATTTTCATCCAAAAGCTGCACCTTGTCGTCACTCTCATAATCATAATCTTCTACAGGGGTTATAGGAGTGATGCCAAAAGCTTCGAGCGAAGAAAGCACAGGTGGGCGAGGTGGCTCTGGCGTACGAGCAAGGTGGGATTCCAAAAGGGTGCGATCGTCATGCTCTTCTTGTTGCTGTGCCTCAAAATCTTGTATGAAAGGCTTCGCAAACTCTGTAGTCAAAAAGCTAAGTGGATCTTGTGTGGTGCCTGCGGTCTTTTGAGTACTTGAGCGCCGTTGTACGCGAGCACGCTGCCTATCTAGTGCAAACCTAGCTCGCCCAATACTTTCAGGAATATCGCGTACCATCTCTTGACGAGAAGAAAAGCGCACAAAAGCTGCAAGAATCAGGATTCCCGCCCCAAGCAAGGAAGCAAATGGGCCTAAGGCTCCTACGAAAAGCCCCCCCCCACTTGGGAGCAAGAATACCGCGACGAAAAGCAAAAGTGCTAAACAGGCGAGAGCATGAGCAAAGGTCTTACGCCAAACATAATGAGTAACAAAAGCGGCCTCGAGACAAATATAAGCCAATACAAGCCCAAGAAGACCAAAGCTTGGTGCTATGGCATATGCGGGATATGCGATATTTTTAAGTACAGGCGTAGGATTGGGCAGTGCGAAGGCAACCGCAAAAGCACCGAGCAAATATAAGCCAAGCGTAAAGTACAAAGAACGTTTGAGTATATCAAAAGTGCTTTCCATGCCCATTTCTCCTTGTACCCATCCTAGCATAGAGTGCTCGCTTGTGCTACACTACACCTATGAACAAACGCATGCTAAGTGGAGTCTGCCTCTACCTTATAGAGCTATTACTCTTTATTATGTCTGCCTATGCCGCGATGCATATGTGGCAGCCTGCGCTTGCGTTTAAGCATTTTAAGCTCCTCTGTTTTGCTTCGGCACTCTTCCTTGGACCCTACTATTGGTATAAGGGCTTGTATTCATTTCCCAACTGGCTCTTTTGGGATGAACTCAAAACGATTACTCGCATTAGCCTTACCATGCTCGTCGTTGCGATGGCAATGAAAGTATTTATCGCACATCCCGTTCGTATGCGAACGATTGCGACACTTTTTGTGCTATTTAACTTTGCAGACTACGGACTGAGAGGGGGCTACCGATTCATCCCTTGCGTAAGGCGAGCCATATCACGCAAAATACTTATCATAGGTTCAGAACATCGCATAAAGCAGCTACAACGCCGATTTAGTAAGCACCGCTTTTTGGCCTATGAACCCCTCGGCTATCTCAGCAAAGAAGCCCACCCTGGCATAAGCTATGACTACTTAGGCGAAGCAAAAGATCTCAAAAAAATTCTCAAAGAGCTCGCTGCCAACGGTCACCAAATAGAAGAAATCATTGTTGCATCAGAAGAAGATGCTGATCTTCAATTTATACAGCACATAGACCTCGATAATGTTCCTTGTATCAAGTTTACTCCTCCTACATATATGATGATGAACTATTCATCTTCCACACAAGATCTTGAAGGTCTGATACTCGTCAACAACAGTTTTATCGCAAGCAATGGCTCTATACTCTTCTTTAAGCGCATTATGGACCTTTCTATTGGGCTCCTAGCACTCATAATTATAGTCCCCGTATGCCTCATCTGTGCCGTCTGCATCAAACTCGACTCACCTGGCCCCATATTTTTTAAACAAGAGCGCATCGGGCTTAAAGGCAAATACTTTAAGATTCTTAAGTTTAGATCCATGTCTCTTGACGCTGAATCAAAACTCCAACGCATACTCGAAGAAGACGAAGAAGCAAGGGAAGAATATGCCTTCTATAAAAAACTATCCAGAGATCCTCGTATAACCAAGATAGGTCGCATACTCAGGCGCTACTCGCTCGACGAACTTCCACAGATTATCAATGTGCTTAAAGGAGATATGTCTCTCGTAGGTCCTCGTCCATACTTACCAAGCGAAAAAAACGAGATGAAACCACACTATCGCACAATCGTCAGAGTAAAACCAGGTATCACGGGTATGTGGCAAGTAAGCGGCAGATCTGATATCAAGTTCAAATCACGCCTTTTGCTTGATGTCTATTATGTACACAACTATGCAATATCATTAGACATACAAATACTCTTTAGAACCATACAGGCACTTGTTTCAAGAAGAGGTTCAAAATGATAGCAGTTAAAAACCTCATTCAGCACGCCTTGTGGAAACTCGGTAGCATGCCTTTTACGCGAAGATTCTGCACCTATATCGGAAGTATCCTTGTAGTGAGAAATCTTCTGCCATCAGTCTATGCCGAATGGGCTTTTGCCTATGCTATTCTTGCGTGGACGCTCTCATTCTTTGATGATGGCATCCCCAAGGCAATGCACAGCTTTCGAGACGGAGAAGCCAACTCATATCTCAGCTACGGCGTGATTCTCTCGCTCCTATCATCGCTGATCATAACCCTCATGACCATCGGCTTTAGTATCCTTATCCCCCTTCCCATGGGAGCCGGACTCTTGCGCATACTTGCCGGCTTTGTCATTATCCGCGGTTTCTTTCAGTCCATGCATACCTACTTTAAAGATGAGATTACCTCTACTCAGAGCAATATGATTCTCAGCATCCAAAGCTTGCTGCTGCTCTTTTTGCCTGTGCTTTGTGCTTTCTTTGGTGGACTCTATGGTCTGGTACTTGCACACTATATCATGTATGCCGTAGGTATCGTGATGCTTCTCTATTATGTAGGGCTTCGCAATGCAGCTAAACCTTTCTCGGTAGACATTCACAACATGCCAAGCGTCACGCCTTTCCTTAAAGAGACCATATCCGGATCTCAAGGACGTTTTGTTGCCGATACACTCTTTGCGATAGATGTATTCTGGATAGGAATGCTCCTCGGTAGCTATGAGCATGTAGCTATCTATGCGGTTGCCGCTCTCGTACCGGTAGCTCTTACTGCCATACCACAACTTGCCATGCCATATATCTCCCCCTATCTCTATGAGTTTAGACGAGATGTCAGACGCCTCAAGCGCCTCTTGGTCTGGTCCATCAGCATATTGGCTATCATCAACTTTGTATTGGGATTTTCAAGTTTTATAGCCATACCACACACCGCAAGCTTTATCTTTGGATCATTCTATGCAGAGGTCGGTCCTCTCTTTAAATTTTTGCTCTTGGCATTCTTTATAGGTGGTAGTTTTAGAATTCCTATAATCATACTCCTTGCAAGTATCAATCCTGAGGGACGAAGAAGCTCTAACGCACTCATCTGTGCAGGTATCAACTTCGCACTCGATATTCCAATGATTTATTTCTTTGGGATCTATGGTGCTGCACTTGCAAGTATAATTGCCCTTATCTTGGGGTCCCTCATCGCTCTCAATGAGCTTTGGAGATACTTCGCTCGCATACAACAAGAAGATTTAGATATAGAAATTACTCCTGTACGCTAAGCCTTGTGCTCCTAATCTCGAGCAAGTCGCAAGAAACGCCAACTTGCATAGCCCAACGCAGCAAAAACTATACAGATTAAGATTTGAACATACTGCATGAGTCCCTCTTCACCCCCAGCTATCCATCTCAGTGGAAAGAGCACCCACATTCCTCCGAGCACAAGCCCAAGTATAAGTCCTCCCATGGTCTTCGGATAGCGATCAAGCAAGACTTTGATACACCATGATCCAAGTATGAGTCCGAGTGCAACACCAAAGCCAAGTGGGATAAGAATGCTCAAATCCATAGCTCCAACCGCTTCCATCACTCGAGGATAAACTCCGAGTGATAGCAACATGAGAGACCCCGAAAGTCCAGGAAGCAACATGGCTACAGCGGCGATAGCTCCAACACAAACAAGAACAATTACTGCATCTGGGCTTGAAAGTGCTCCTACGTGTTCAAAAGCCCAAAGTATTGCGAGGCCAGCAACAAAACCGAAAAGACCTTTCCATGAGCTATAGCGTTTGATGAGTTCGGGGGCAGAGGCAAGCACAAGACCAAAGAAGAGCGCCATCACGCTTGCCATATGATAAGTCATCCAAATAGTGAGGAGCTTTGCGACGCTCAATATACCGAGCAAAACACCAAAAGCGAGCAAACACAAGAAGGCGAAACGGCGAGACCAGCTCTTGTCGAGCTGGAGAATTTTGCGGAAGGCGTCAATGGTTTTCTCGAAGATGCCGAGCATAACGAGGAGGGTGCCCCCCGAGAGACCAGGCACGGTATTAGCAAGCCCTACTAAGAAACCTTGAACTATAGGCTTGGCGGGGTAGTTTTTTCTATCGTGTTGTTTTTTATCTTGCTGCTTAGCCATATATGCCCTCTTATTCCAACCGTATATGCATCTCTATTATGCAACGCTATTATGCAAATCTAAAAACTATGCCAATCGCGCGTTAATAGCTCGACACAAAGATAGTATCGTCGAAGTCGCAGGCTCATCGGTGGAAAGGACAAGATCGACCCCTCCGACCTGCTCCCAATCCTCAGGGCAACCTATACAGCAGATAATACGGCTCTGCATCTCAGAGGAACTAGAACTTATAGCCGCTGTAGCCTCAGAGGGACTCCACAAAGGTGCCGCATAGGCACGAGAGAGAAGCTGGCTATATGCAAGAGCCTTGGAGCCTTGCAAGCAGACGCGCAAAGCGATGCTTGGCCATACCACAGGAGCGATAGACTGCCAATGCCGATAAGGTGAGCGACGAACTTGTGATCCTGAAATATCAAAACCCTCGCGCTTGGCATCTTGTACAATGAGTTCGGCATCTGGGTACATGTGGTGCCACACATTCTTGTAATGCAACTCCGAGAAAAAGATGAGGTCTGGAGCGCTCTTACCACAATAGTCGACCTCTCTGCTAAGTATGTCGCGAGCAAAGCCGGACATATCGCCATCATGGTCTGCATAATAGTTGTTGTCCTCTAGAAGGGTTATGGTGACGTGAGGAAGTCCCTCAAAAAGCTGGCGTATCCAGCTGGCTCGCTGTGCTCCATCGGGATAGCGACCAAGGGGCCATAACTCTCGGTGGAGGGTGCGATTCTCATCTACGACGACAATAAGATGGTCGCAGGCAGCATAGGCATCAAATAATGCCCCTACATGCCCAACATGCAATGGCAAAAACTTGCCCAAAAAAAGGCCTACTTGACCTCGTTGTGCCATCTTCGCTTCTTTAGCTTCCATAGCACTAGAATCTATGAAAGCTCGGCAGAAGTCAACAGCCAAGCTCTATGTATATCTGCTTGATAACCTTCAGGAATCGTGTCTTCTAAGATCTGTATCTTAGCAAAACCCGCGATGCGAGGAGGCAACTCAAAGCCTCGCTTATTGCAAACAAAGAGTAAGTCCCCTCCTGGGCTGAGCTGCTCGGCAAGTTCTTGGAGCAGCTCCACAGCATCGCGCACCAGAGAGAAGCCCTTGGAAGATTGCCCCCGCTTGGCAGCCTTTCCCCGCTTCTTTCGAGCACGCGCAAAGGTAGGTGGATCTACGATGATAAAATCATAAGGACCTCGCTTAGAGGCAAAACGCTGTACAAAAGCCAAGCTGTCCATGGCAAAGTAGCCCCAACGCTCACGGTCATCCTCAGCTCCGGCTGCTTGCATGTTGCGCTCTGCCCATGCCACATAGCGAGGCGAGAGATCTACCGTATCGATATGGATAGCACCGCCCCTATATGCCGCGAGACTAAAGCCTCCAGTATAGGCAAAGAGATTCAGCACGCGCTTGCCCTCGGACCTTTCGGTAACCAAGGCTCGTAGGCGAGAAGAATCGAGGACCCTGCATTAAGTGGGGCATCGAGGGCAAGCTCATAGGCAAGCCCCCACTCTCGCAGCACGAGCTGGTGATAATCTGGATCATCCTCTGAGGCAGCACCTAAAAGGACTCGAGAACTGGCATCTGCAGCGCCGTGCTGCGTGGCACGTGGGCGACGCAGGTAGATAACCTTAAGATCTTGATAGGCTGACGGAAGCTCTGGTGCCGCGTTCTGGAAGCTATCCTGTGCGGCGAGGTCGTCTCTGATCGCATCCTGGCTCAAATTGCTCGCTGTGCTCATATCGCCCTCGTCTCTATAGTCAGAGACGACGATCCAGTCGCCATACACGTCAAAACTCACATCGCCCGCTGCA
>PDWI01010327.1_pt1 | contig 10483 bp, 5 predicted proteins | sample 1430891 | NCBI WGS metagenome assembly PDWI01 (sample SAMN01162508, study PRJNA174530) | Oral metagenome, whole genome shotgun sequencing project. | biome: Marine environment; feature: Marine mammal; material: Swab sample of the gingival sulcus; isolation source: swab sample of gingival sulcus... | reverse complement strand
GGCAATTTTATCCACTTATTTAAAATAGCTGTTTGTATATTTTGCCAAAATTTAGATTTTAAGTCTTCCATAATAATTCATCTTGCAGAAGTTTGCATTTCATCTTGTTTTATTATGAGAACATATTATTTCGACTACTTCTCAGGAAACAGGCTTACAATAAACTCATAATTATCATTTCGGCAGTAATCTCATTCTATCAGCACCTTACGGCTTTCTTTTCCGTCATTTCTTTCAACAGTAACAACAAAAACGCCCTTTGGAAGTTGCTTTCTGTATATAGTTCCGCTCATTTTCCTTTTATCCACTATTTGCCCTGACATATTGGTAACTAACAAATTGCTGTCTGTTTCATTTATTTCTACATTCAAGGTATTGCCGATAATCCATATTTTATTGAAAAACTTTTGGGTCTCTTCTATTTTCGTTATTTTTTGCTTTGAGAAAATGATAGTTCCTTTTTCTCCGTCTTCGTCTTCAATATCTTTGGCAGAAATAACAAAAGTGTATATGCTTGTCTCATTTAAGTCTTCGGGATAATAATAATTGTCGGTAGTATTTGTAATCAGTTCTCCGTTTTTATATATGTTATATCCTTTAAAGTTTAGATTATCTTGTTTATCCCAACGGATAACCAATTTATTTTTGTCGGTATCTATTTCTGCATGTATTCCTTTTGGTTTGGGAAGCGGTTTTATGATTATTTCTTTTGTCAGCATATCGGCATAATCGCCAATAGCGGTAAGCTCTATTTTTTGCTTTCCTTTTTTGGTAAATGTGTAAATAAGAAATTTTTTATGAGATATTTCACCATCGGAGAAATACCATGTCCATGATGTTGAATTATTTGAAGAAATATCGGTAAAAATTATTTTATCTCCTATATAAGCAGTTTCGGGACAGTTGAAATCTATACTTTTTTTATCCGAAACCGTTATTTTCTTAGTAACGGTTGAACGGCTAAAAGGATTTGTTGCAATTAGTGTTACTTCATATATTCCTGCTTTACTGAAAGATACTATTGGTGATTTTTCGTTTGAAATATTAGGTTCTGCTCCATTAATAGTCCACAGCCATTTTGTGGGATTATTTTTGGTTTTATCAAAAAATTGTATTCTGTCTCCTGTTCTTAATTTTTGGGTATTTGTTTTAAAATCAGCCTTTAGTTCAGGAAGTTTTTTGTCGGGCGAATAAAACAAACCTTCGGCTTCTTTTACGTTAAGTCCGTTTTTTTCAACAAATACGGCTGTAAACATCCATTTCACAAGTCTGGAGTAGCCGGAACTGAAACCCGAATTCGGGAGTTTTAGCAAGACTTTATTCCAACCTTTATTCAAATGTACGGAGATAGGTTCTCTAATCTCGAAAGATTCGTTTGAATAGGGAACTTCCTTATTGTTAGGTTTTAGTCCGGGAGTTTCCCATTTGGGAGGCAATATTTCGTTGTCATTAATCCATATTTTACTTTCCTTATATCCCCATTTCCCTTGTGGCGGACTTGCGTCTGTTTCCGAGCGTCCGTAATTGTGAAAACTGACCCATAAACCTAAATCACGAGCCTTTTCGCTGTAAACATAAGTGTAGGCATAAGCCGTTGTATTAGTTTTGGGATTATCGTAGAAAGCCGGAACTGTGCCGGGTCCCCAAACATGACGCAAATAAACTGTTGCACCTGCTGCTTTGCGTGTATTGTATGTTTTGTTGTCGTAAGTGTAATTTTCGGCAATTTTATTTTCAGGCGGAAATACTTTTGTCAAATCTCCCTTGTTTGGAAAAGCATCTGTTATTCGCCACAGAATATTTGTTTGTTTTACATAAGGGAAATCCAAATTACTGAAATTGCGCTCTTTATGTTTGAGCATACGACTTTCAAAATCTCTAAATTCTTCAAAATATTTATCTTTGGGCAATCCCATTTTCACTCCCACTTCTTGCATTGAACGTCCTCCGCCTCTCCAATTTCTTTCGGCTAAAGCCAACATTTGAGGATACAAAGCGTTTAGAAGTATTATCTCTCTTTCTGTTTTTAGAAGCCTGTCGTTCCATATTGCAATTATACTTCCCAGTTGTTTATCATCGCCGAAATCTACATCACACATGTTTATGTTATAGATACTGAACAAATCGGCAAAAGGGTCGGTGTGATTAAGGTAGCGGTAACGAGAGTCTATGTTTGCCTGCGTTGCCGAAGGTGCGTCTTTTGCCCAAAGCTGACGTATTGCATTATTATCTAAACCGTGTCCCGGTTTCCAGCCTATAACTTTCATGCCGTTATCTCTTACTACTTGCATAACTTCCGATACAAAATTAGGGTCTGTTATGTGTACTTCATCTGTTCCTATGTGCATATAAGGAACATCAAAGAGTTTGCAGGCTTCGTCTATTAATTTTTTCACTATGGGTTTTCCTTGTGCCGACTGCATATCAAATCCGAAAGTACGTGTAAATGCTTCACTGTGTCCCGGCACATCTATTTCGGGAATAACAAGAACATGACGCTCTTTGCAAAATTCAACTAAATCTTTTACTTCCTCTTGTGTGTAGAATTTGCCCTCATGGCGTTCCATATTTTTTGCCTCATTGAGTTGCGGATACAATTTACTTTCGAGCCTGTATGCCTGATTTTCGGTGAAATGCCAGTGAAAAACATTTACTTTGTACTTCGACAAAACATCTATTTCTTTTTTTAGTTCCTCCACTGAAATATAACTTCGTCCTACATCGTGCATAATTCCTCTTATCTTAAAGGCGGGATAATCCGTTATTTTACACGAACTAAAATATTTTTTGTCTTTTTTCCGATAAACTAATTGTTCTAAAGTGGATAAAGCACGATATAATCCTTCCGTCCTAACAGCGGTAATTTTAATTTTGAAGTTTGATATATCAATTGTATAAGCCTCTTCTTTATTTATTTTTGCGCCTGCAATATCCTCTACGAGGAAAATTCCTATCTCATTAGAAATCAAATTATTATTATCTGTTTCTTTTATTTGCACTTTACAACCGAAAGTTTCTAAGGTATTTTTGTATTTATCAATCTCCTTTTCTATCTTTTTTTTATCACTGCTTTTGAACAACAAACGACAATTTGTAAATAGTTGAAAATCCTGTTCTAACCAATCTACATTTTGCGGATAGGGTAACAGTGGCGTATTTGCGGATTTTGCCGGACGCGGTTTTGGAGGTTTAGGCGGTTCAGTAAAATCAATATCATCTATCAGCCAGCCTTTATCTCCCGTATTTCCGTCAATACATGAAATTCTTATGTTTCGTTTTCCTGTTTTGTTTAGCGGAATTTCTATTTTCCGCCAAGAAGCGGGCGCAGTCTGATAAACTTCACTATATTCTGTTTCCCAATTAATATTATTTTCTGAGGTTTCTACTTTCACGGTAAAAGGGTCGCCTGTTGCAGATACTCTTATTGCATAGAAAGAGAGAACTTTCTTTTGGAGCGGATTTTTCGGCTCTATTGTGAGCGAAGAACCACATTTTAACCATACATTATTAATTCCCGATTTGGGAGTTCGGCGATATTTTCCGCTCGTAAAGCACCATATTTGTAAATTTCCTGCGGCAGACCATTTATTGCCGTTTTTGTCGATAACAGGAGAAGTGAAATCATATTTTTTTTTATTTTCTCCTTTGCCGGGAAAATTGTCTTCCGCCTCAAAAGAGGTTTTTATGATACAATCCTGAGCATTCAGCATAAAAACACTTAGGATAAAAAGTGTAAATAGAAATAGTTGTTTCAATGTTTGTAGATTTTAAATCGTGTGCAAAAGAAATTAGTTGTATTATTTTATCCAAAGGACTTAATATGCTCGCAAAGCTAATTAAACTTTTTAATTTTTAAAAAGATAAGGGGCGGTTGAAATTGTAAAAAAAATAATTATTTTTGTGGGATACAATGTTTCGTTGTATTTATATAATACATTTATAATTAGTGATTTGATAAAATATAATTTATACTAAAAACAAGCTGCTTAAAATATACAACCTATTTTGTTTGAATTTTGCGGCAAAAAAATAATTTGATGAAAAAAATAGCAGGACATATTGTCGCTCCCTTTACTCCAATGCAAGCTGACGGAACTATAAATTTCAGCTTGATAAAAGAATACGCCGAATTTATAATAAGAAACGGCATTGAAGGAGTTTTTCTCTGCGGAACAACGGGAGAAGGAGCATTACTTAGTAGAGAAGAGCGAATGCAAGTAGTTGAAAAGTGGAAAGATGCAATAAAAGGCAGAATAAAAATGATAGTTCATGTGGCGCATACTTCTTATGCCGAAGCTGTTATACTTGCCAAACATGCGAAAGAACAGGGAGCTTATGCAATTTCGTCTATGGCACCTCTTTTCCTTAAACCTAATTCTGCAAAAGAACTTGCTGATTATTGTAAAAAGATAGCAGACGCAACTCCCGAACTTCCATTTTATTATTATCATATTCCGGCAGTTACTTCGGTAGATGTTTCTATGCTTAAACTTCTTGAAGAGGCAAATGAACGTATCCCCAATTTCGGCGGTCTTAAATATACCAAAAGTGATTTATTTGAATACAGCTTATGCCGAAAGTATAAGGACGGAAAATATGAAATACTATTCGGATTAGATGAAATATATCTGTCAGCATTACCTTTTGGCATGAGTGGCGGAGTGGGAGGAACTTATAATCACTGTTTCAATCTCTATCCTAAAATAAAAGAAGCCTACAAAAAAGGAGATATGAAAACAGCTTTAGAGTTGCAAAATAAATCACAAGACTTTATTCAGATACTCATAAAATACGGCGGAAATGTTATTGCCGGAAAAAGAATGATGCGATTTATGGGTTTGGATATGGGACCAAACAGAACACCTGTTCGTACTATTTCGGAAGAAGAAACCGAAAAAATGAAAAAAGAACTGCAAGAGATAGGATTTTTTGATTTTTGTAATAAATGAGTTCATAGTTTATACCTAAGTAATTCCGGTTTTCAGGAAATTTATCCGATCTAATGGTAGTCGTAGAGATAAGGCACGCCTTATCTCTACACGAAGACCGACTTTACGGATACAAAAAAATAAAATATGAAAATCAATTCCGCTTTAGTATAAAACACTGAACTCACAAATAAGTTCACTAAATAAAATCACAATGAAACGATTAATCATACTTACCATACTTTTTTTAACGGTTTTATTTTCTTTCGGACAAGAGGAAAATTTTAATTCGTTTGAATGGAATAAAACAACAGAAATACCCTCCTATAAGGACGATTCTTTGCATCTCGGACTTGCCGCTTCCTTTGCCGGAACATCAAACGGAGCTTTAATTGTTGCGGGCGGTTGTAATTTCCCCTACAAGCCTGTTTATCAAGGAGGGAAAAAGAAATATTACAAAAATATTTCAGTTTTTTACAAAAATAAATGGTATCAGGATTTTCATCTTGAAACAGCTGTAGCCTATGGAGCAACAGTACAATTTGAAGACGGTATTGTTTGTATAGGAGGAAAAAATAATGAAGGTTGCATAAAAAAAGTTCTGTTTATAAGGTGGAACGAAAAGACAAAAAAAATAGAAACACAAGATTTTCCCGCTCTTCCTTTCGGAATAGCACAATTCTCGGCTTCTATCATCAAAAATACAATATATGTAGCAGCGGGAGAAAGAGACGGAATACCGAAAAATAACTTCTTATCCATAAATTTGGAGAATAAAAAAGAGGGCTGGCATATTTTAGAAGAATTTCCCGGCTCGGCTCGTTTACAGCCCGTAATGGTAGCACAAAATGCCGCCGAAGAAAAATGTTTATACCTTATGAGCGGCTCCGTATTTCCCGACAGTGTTTCCCAACCTATAATCAATACCGATGTGTTATGTTACAGTCCCAAGCACAAAAAGTGGACAAAAATTGCCGATATTGAAGCAGGCGGAGAAAAACGGTCATTGCACGGTGCTTATGGCGCAGCAATGGGTGTTCAGCATATTGTTTGTGTCGGAGGTGTAAATAAAGATATTTTCAGAGAAGCACTGAATAGAGAAAGAAAACTATCGGAAGCAATACAAAATAACGATTCTTTAAGCATAAAAGAATTATTAAAAGCCAAGAACGATTATTTTCTACAAAAACCCACCGATTTCAAATTTAATAATAAAGTTCTTATATTTCATACAATTACAAATAAATGGACGCTCGCCGACTATCCTTTCAATGCACCAACGGGCGCACCTCTCGTAAAAAAAGACGACGGTTTTTGGGTTGTAAGCGGAGAAATAAAACCCGGACAACGTTCTCCCGAAATTTATGAAGCAAAAATAACAAGAGAAAGTAATTTCGGTTTCATTAATTGGACAGTACTCATTATCTATATGTTTTGTATGTTGTTCTTAGGCTATTTCTTCATGAAACGCGGAGAAAGTACAGATGATTTTTTCAAGGGCGGCGGACGCATACCTTGGTGGGCAGCCGGCATGAGTATATTTGCCACAATGTTGAGTGCCATTACTTTTATGGCTATTCCCGCAAAAACTTATGCTACGGATTGGCGTTATTTTACAATAGCAATAACAATTTTTATTATGGCTTATCCTGTTGTAAAATATTATCTTCCCTATTTCAGAAAGCTGAACATAACAACGGCTTACGAATATCTCGAAGTAAGATTTAATGCTGCAACTCGTGTTGTTTCAAGTGTTGTTTTTATTATTTTCATGGTTGCACGTATGGCATTGGTTTTATTTCTGCCTTCTTTGGCACTCACCACAGTTACAGGAATAGATATTTATGTTTGTATCTTGCTAATGGGAGCTATTACGGTTATTTACAGCACGATGGGAGGCGTTGAAGCCGTTGTTTGGGGCGATGTCATACAAGGTTTTGTATTGCTTTTCGGAGCAGTTTTAGCCATCATATTTCTTGTAATGGGTACAGAGGGCGGACTTTCGCAAATGATAGACATTACGATAGAACATAATAAAATGCGAACTTTCGATTTTGCTTTCGACCTCACACAGCCCACTTTCTGGGTCGTTCTTTTTGGCGGACTTGCCCTCAACCTTATCTCATACAGTAGCGACCAAGCTGTTATTCAGAGATATATGACAACCAAAGATGAAAAAAGTGCATCTAAAAGCATTTGGCTGAACGGAGTATTAAGTGTTTTGGTGTCAGTTATTTTTTATTCGATAGGAACAGCATTATATTCATATTATACCACCAATCCCGAAGAACTTAATATTTTAATGGGAAATCCCGATTCCATATTTCCTCACTTCATAATGAGCAAGATGCCGGTAGGAATAGCAGGAATTATGATTGCTGCAATATTTTCGGCTACCATGTCCACCGTATCTACAAATATAAATTCGGTATCAACAGCATTTACCACCGATATATATATGAAAATTAATAAACAGAGTTCGGACAAAATGCGCCTCAAAACAGCCAGAATTGCGAGTGCTTTATCCGGTCTTATCGGTTTATTGTTAGCCTTGCTCATGGCAACTTGGAATATTTTATCTCTTTTCGATTATTTCAATTTTATTCTCGGATTACTCACAAGCGGCTTGGGAGGATTGTTCTTTATGGGAATATTTATAAAAAGAATAAAAGGAAAAGCAGCACTTCTCGCTTTTGCGAGCGGAACAATCATTCTGTATATTTTCAGTTTTATAAGTCCCGTCTCTTTTATGCTTTACGGATTTGTAGGACTTGCAGCTACCGTAATTTCAGGATACTTGTTTAGTTTCATTTTTAAGTAAGCTATACGAAATGTAACTTTGTGTTTTCTGCAAAATTTTATTCTTTTGCAATAGAAAATAAATTTATCAAGATATATAAAGATGAGACCCCAAAGGTTTCTAAAACCTTTGGGGTCTGTAAACATCAACTAATTAACACATTACAAAACATAAACAAATGGAATATAAAATAAGTAAAAAAGAAATTTCGGAACTAAAAGAAACATATCAAAAAGGATTATTGGAAAATATAATGCCTTTTTGGTTAAAGTACAGCATTGATAAAGAAGACGGAGGATTCATTTTTTCGCTAAACAGAGACGGCTCGGTAATCGACACCGACAAAGGAGTTTGGCAGACTTGCCGTTTTACTTGGCTTTTATCCGAATTGTACAATGAGATAGAGAAAAACAAATTATGGCTGGAAACAGCAAAACACGGAATTGATTTTATAGATAAACATTGTTTCGATACGGACGGGAGAATGTTTTTCCAATTAGACAAGAAAGGAAATCCTTTACGCAAAAGGCGTTATGTCTTTTCGGAAGCATTCGGAGCGATTGCATATTCAGCATACTATAAGGCTACCGGAATTGAGGAATATGCACAAAAAGCCCGACAAACTTTCAATACAATGGTGAAATATAACACCGAACCCGGACTATTGCCTCCCAAATTTACCGAAAACAGAAAAATGAAAGGTTTGGCAACCTCAATGATAAGTATTGTTACGGCACAGGAGCTGAGAAAGAATTTAGAAGATGATACATATACCGAATATGTAGATAAATATATCGCAGAAATAAAAAATAACTTCATGAATTATGACTACAAAGTTGTAATGGAAACAGTAGGAGAAAATGGCGAATTTATAGATTCTTTTGAAGGAAGAACTTTAAATCCCGGACATTCGATTGAAGGAGCTTGGTTTATTTTACAGGAAGCGAAAAATCGCAATAATGACAAGCAACTTATTGAATTAGGTTGCACCATCTTAGATTGGATGTTTGAAAAAGGTTGGGACAAAGAATATGGCGGAATTTTATATTTCAGAGATGTGAAAAACTTGCCGGTACAAGAATATTGGCACGATATGAAGTTCTGGTGGCCTCAAAATGAAACAATTATAGCAACAGCTCTCGCTTATCAACTTACTTCAGACGACAAATATATGAAGTGGCATAAATTAGCCAAAGATTGGGCTTTTTCGCATTTCCCCGACAAAGAACACGGCGAATGGTTCGGTTATTTGCACAGAGACGGACGTATATCTGTAGAACTGAAAGGCAATTTATGGAAAGGTCCGTTCCATATTCCGAGAATGTATTTTAAATGTGCGGAAATATTTTCAGAAATAGAAAATTCGATGAGAGAAAAGAAATAATATTCTTCTATAAAGATTTTATTATTAAGATGTTGCCTAAATTTAGCAAACTTTTAAAAAAGCCGTTATGAGTAAATTATTCAGAGGAACTTACACCGCAATAATAACTCCCTTTACATCAAATAATGAGATAGATTGGGACGCACTAAAAAAGAATGTAGAACTACAAATAAAAGGAGGCGTGGAAGGTATTGTTTTCGTAGGAACAACAGGCGAGAGTCCGACTCTTACTTACGATGAACATTACGAAATGCTAAAGCGTTCAGCGGAGATGGTAGCAGGAAGATGTAAACTAATACATGGAACAGGCTCTAATTGTACCGATACAACCATAAAAACTGCAAAAGTGGCACAAAAAGCAGGAGCAGACGGACAATTAGTGATAAATCCGTATTATAACAAACCAACGCAAGAAGGACTAAAGTTACACTTCACAAAGCTTGCCGATGCAAGCGAACTTCCTATTATTGTTTATAACATATTCGGACGTACCGGTGTCAATATGCAAACGGATACTTTATTGAAACTCGCCGAACATCCCAATATTGTTTCCGTGAAAGAAGCAAGCGGTGATATGAATCAAATGTTGGACGTAATAAAAAATGTTCCCGAAGATTTTTCTGTATTAGTTGGAGACGATGGACTTGTTTTGCCTTTCATTGCGAGTGGAGGCGATGGGCTTGTGTCAGTAATTTCCAATTGTTTGCCGAAAAAAATGTCGGATATGGTACGTATGGCATTAGCGGGAAATATAGAAGAAGCGAGAGAAAGTTTTTATCAAATGTTAGAAATAATTAGAATAACTTTTGCAGAAACAAGTCCTATTCCCATTAAAGAAATGATGGCGAAAATGGGATTATGCGAATCTAATTTAAGATTGCCTCTTTGCAGGGCGAGTGAAAAAACAATGCAAGAAATAAACAGAGCCGTAGCTATGATAAAAAGTATGTAAAAAGTGCCGTTGGGTGAGAGTGGGAGAAATTAGAAATAAAACTCATTTAAACTTTTTACTGAAAATGAGTAAAAATTTATTCAACTAAGACACTCTTTGAAGCGCATTGTGTTGCTAAGTGCAAAAAAAGAAACGAAATATGAATAAATTTCAGCCTTTTTTTAAAAAATAGAAAAAGTTTAAATGAGTTCAATATCAGGTAAATCGTAAAAAGTCGTAAACTTGTATTTTAAACAAAAAACAAAAAAAATAAAGTTATGAACAATATAAATTTTCCCACAAACGAGCAGGATTATTTCATAATTCCCAATCCCATTTATGATGTTGTTTTCAGATATTTGATGCAAGATTATGACAGTGCTATGATTATTCTGTCCACTTTGATAAATGAAAAAATCAAGAGTTTAGATTTTCAACCG
>PDWI01036271.1_pt1 | contig 10484 bp, 8 predicted proteins | sample 1430891 | NCBI WGS metagenome assembly PDWI01 (sample SAMN01162508, study PRJNA174530) | Oral metagenome, whole genome shotgun sequencing project. | biome: Marine environment; feature: Marine mammal; material: Swab sample of the gingival sulcus; isolation source: swab sample of gingival sulcus... | reverse complement strand
GCGCGTACCGCTGATTCGGTAATCTCTTCAAGCTCACCTTCGATAGAGAGATCAATGTGACCCAAAGAAAGACTTGCCAGATTGCAGACCACAAATTCTCCAGGTTTAGTTTTTGTGACCACTATCTTCTCGCCATCAATCTCTTCAACGGTCTGGCTTAATGTTTTGATTGCCGCCATGTTTTGGGCGATCTCTGTGCAGAGATTACTGCAATAAATGATTCCCTTATGGGAGTTGGGGTTCATTTTGTTAACCTGGTCTCTGTTGAACGTAAACGGTGTCCCCGTTTCTACAGCACTTTTGATAATCAACCGGAGCATATCTTTCATAGAGATGGTTCTTTTGCTGATCCGGTTGTCATTGACACAATCCAGGTATCTGGTTTCCCAAAGCTCACCGTAACAATCTTCCAGGCAATAGCCTTTGATTTGTTCTATTTCATGGGGGCACATCAGATGCCAGTCGCCATCAATATCGTTTTTAGCTTTTTTCCAGAACAGATCGGGATAGCATATTGCCGGAAAGACATCGTGGGCCTTCATCCGGTCGTCGCCATTATTGGTGCGTAGGCCAAGAAATTCGGGAATGTCTTTATGCCAGGCGTCGAGATAAACTGCTACCGCGCCCTGGCGTACTCCGAGTTGATCGACAGCCACGGCGGTATCATTTGCCAGTCTGATCCATCTGATGACCCCGCCAGCAGCCCCTTTAAAACCGCGAATATCACTCCCCGAAGAACGGACCTTGCCAAAATAGAGTCCCATACCGCCACCAAATTTACTGACCCGGGCAAAATTATCGATAGAACGATAAATTCCCTCGAGACTGTCTGGAACAGTGTCTATAAAGCATGATGACAATTGGAAGTATGGCTTGCGGGCATTGGCAAGTGTCGGCGTGGCCATGGTGACTTTCAAGGTGCTTAGCATATCATAAAAACGCCTTACCCAGTCGAGTCGGTCCTTATCCTCTTTCATTGCCAGATGCATTGCTATGCCCAGAAACATTTCCTGGGGTTCTTCCAGCGGTTGATTGCTGTGGCTTCTGATAACATATCTGCCTAATAGCATATCCAGGCTGGAATAGCTGAGGAGATCATCGCGTTTTGCATCAAGAAATGTGGCGCACGTGTCTATTTCTTCTTTTGAATACGCCTCTAAAATATACGCACCGTAGAGGCCTTCAGCGGTAAGCCATTTTAATTTCCCGTAAAAGGAAGTTATATGGAATTGATCGAGCTGGCGCTGAAGATTTCTTCTGAATTTAAGCATCAATATTCTGGCAGCGATATATTCCCATTTTGGGGCTTCTTGAGTGGTTAATTCCACCGCCGCTTTGACGAGAATATTGAGCCGATCGTTGACGTTCATCTCTTGTTTATAAAAAGAGATAAATTTTGAGGTCAGAAAATGAATATAATATATCTCTTCGGTATATTCTGTTTGAATGTCTTTAAGGATACCATCTAATTCTCCAAGATCTGGAAAGTAATCGACAATAAGCTGCCTGGCACGCCTACTTTTACTGCGCTCATTTCTATAGATAATATAGCTTTTTAAGACTTCATAATGATTCAGTTCAGTTAAAGCGCGTTCCACCTGATCTTGAATATCTTCGACCTGAACCATGCCATCAATTGCAGAGCTGAGATTTAACAAAGATTCGACTTTAGTGGTTATTTGTATTCTTCAAGATTGCCATCTCTTTTTCGTATTTTCATTTCCTATCTCCGTCGCCTGCTTTTCTTGATCTCTCTTTGGTAAATCAGGCTGACCTTTCAGAATTTTTTTTGTATTCCAACCCCTAACAAACACGCCGTCAGGCATTTTTAGGGCAACGCAACTTTGTTGCAAGGCAGGAAAGCTGTTTGTTTGTATGAAAGTCTGTGTAGTTCACTCAGATCTTTCAATTTTTGTTGTGGGCTGAGGCTTGGTGTTGATAGACCAAGGGCGGCCCGTGGCCGTTATAAAAAATGCACAAGGCATAACAGAAGAGGCTCTTTCACTTATAAAAGTACATAATAAACTGTTCTAAACGAGAAGACTGACACAGGAACAGTCCCGACATGATCATAGGCACAGCATCTCGCAGGACATAGAGAGATAGCAGAGAGAGACAAATAGCGCAACTAAAACAGAACAACGAAGCCATTTTATTGAACCTGAATACCCGACACACTTTTTGAAATACTTTGAGATTATTGATAAAAGGCTATTTTATTACTTCACCTGTGAGGTAAAAGCCAAAATCCGTTCTGTTGTAATCCCATCAATATTGCTGAATATATATCTTATCAGAGATTCAAAATATTGCAATCCTGTCTCCTGGGCCAACAGATCCTTTAACAGCATAAAAATATTGGGTAATTTGTCTGATATATCCGGATCGAATATATGCTTGAGCAGCAGCAAGGTGACCCTTGCCATAATGGTGCCCTTGATTTGCGCATCGCTGTATTGAGACAGGTCGTATAAAGGAAATAGACATACCCTGTGGTGTTCCTGACAAATGATTTTTCTTCAGGGCGTTTCGATCTCATTATGGCCGCCGAAACCCCATATTGAGGGATGGTCATTTTGGTGGCGACCAAATACCAAAAACGGGTGGTGCACCTGTTAGTTTTAAAGCGCATGTGTTAGCGTAAACACCCTTCAGTTTTCTTACCATTTCAGATCTTGACTTTCCGTACGAAATTTATACTATGGATTTTTATATGAAAGTCCGATGTAAACCCATTCGGTTCTTTCTATATTTGTTGTGGGCGAACCGAGGCGAAAAACCAGGTCCGCCCGTGGCGGTTATATGAAAGTCTCAGTAACGTACTGAATTACTTTCTTGTTTTGTTGTGGGCCAACGCCTGGAATTCGATAGACCAGGGACGGCCCGTGGCCGTTATATGAAAGTCTGTGTAACTCACTCAGATCTTTCAAATTTTGTTGTGGGCTGTGCCTGGGTATCGATAAGACCCAAGACGGCCCGTGGCCGCTTATACAAAAGGGATAAAAAGAGAGGGCCTTGGACGTTATGACACATCCTGATACACAACAATGGAAGCGCCGGGCCACGGCCTTTGCTGTAAGGTCTCACAACCACCTGTGGGGAAAAAACAATGAAGATCCCTTGGTGTTTCTTTACCACCACGGTTTGCACCATGAATTTTCCCGGCAGATGTACCTGGGATGGAATAAATTTGCCCAGGAGCGCCCCTTTGACAGCTGGGGTATACAGCGCAAAGGGAAATTTATTATCCCTGCCGGGATTGTCTTTCCCCACATTATAGACAAAGACCTCAAGGCCCTGTTTATTATTCCCATGGATGCGGATAAAAAAGAGACGTCAACACCCATTTTTTCTTTTCCTGGGAACCCAGACCAGCCCGTCGTATTGGGAGATCCCAAAAATCAGATAAAAACAGCCGAAAATATATTGCAAGGATTAATTCTATTCAAAGAGCGTCCTGAGACCCTGTGCATAAAAATTGAAATTTAATCGATTTTCTGGTCAGTGAAGCCCCACCCTGGATGCTTTTTTGGGACGGCGAAAATTGACCACAACAATACCTGCCACAACACAGACAATGGCTGCCAGAAGGTGCGGCGTCACGGGTTCATCAAGAAATATCACCCCATTGGTTACCCCGGCCAAAGGTATGATAAAGACAAAGGAATGCAAAGCGGTGGCCCCATAGCGTTGCAGCATCGTATTCCAGGCCACAAACCCGAACCCTGCCGTTACAACGCCCTGGTAAAGAATGGCTTTGACCACCGTAGGGGTGACCTGGGTAACCATGGCCCCATCCCAGATCCAGGCATTCAAATAAAACAGGGGCAGGCTGAGAATCATGGGAAAAAGGGTGATCTGGACGGCATGAAACTGTCCGATAATCCGTTTGACATAAATTGCGGAGACGGCCCAGCACATCACAGCGGCCAAAACAATAATATCGCCCTTGTGAAGATCGGTTTCCAGATCGGGTGCATCAAAAAAAAGAATCATGACACCAATACATCCCAAAACGATGCCTATCCCTTTTTTCAGCGTGATCCGGTCTCCGGGAATAAAAAAATGGGCCAGGATAAGAATAAGAAAGGGCAATATATTGGCAATCAGGGCGGCATGGGAGGCGGTGGTACTTTTAAGCCCCAGGTGAAACCCAGACACCTGAAATACAAACATCAGGCTCTGGATCAATATCATCCGCCATTGTAATCGGGAAAGCGTCAGGGAAATTGATTTATACTTTGCCCAGAGGATTAGAAGCACAGATGCCATGGTGAACCGGATCCCCGCAGAGGTAAAAGGCCCTAAGCCAGTATATCCCAATTTCATTGCCACCCCGTTGGCCCCAAAAAGGATACACAAAAATACGGTGAACACGGCTGCCCCCATGGACATATCTGCATTTTTGATGCTCAAGACGGGATATCCATATTGTTTTCGTTCCTGGTCGAGTCAAACGCAATCTTGCCTTCAAAATCCAAAATAATCACCCGGATATCCACCCCGTCGCCAGCAAATGTTTCAGCATGGCCCCGGGCTTCCTGTCCCACCCGGTTCAGCACGGCGAAATAATCTGGATAGATATACTCAAAGGCATGGCGGGCCGTGTTGCACCCAAGGATCTGCTGAGCCAGGTTGTTGTCCTGGGTAATTTCTCCGGTCCATTGGGCCAGCCTCTTCAGCGTCAGTTTGGACTTGGCCGCATGGGTATGTTCATATCCCAGGGCCATTTTCACTGCCTTACCGAAAAATACCGTATAAATGACCTGACGGATGCCGGGATGCCCTTTAACCCCATCCAGCCCTGCCTTGAAAAAATCTCCAGTCTGAATAAAAACCTCGGGCTTAAAATCGGTGAATATCCCCTGGGCATATCGTTCACTGCGTCGACCTGTGGTAAAAACCAAGGTGTCCGCCCCATTGGCCCGAGCAACAGAAATGGCAGAGTTAATGGTGGCAATATACGAATCATGGGACAAAGGCCGGACAATACCGGTGGTCCCTAAGATAGAAATGCCGCCTAAAATACCCAAGCGGCTATTCAGGGTTTTTTTGGCCAACGTCTCTCCTTTGGGCACAAAGACCTCCACCGTCACCTGGTGTTTAAAAGAGAGGTTGAATGCTTCAAAGGCACTATGAACAGATTCTTTAATCATCTGTCTGGGACCTGAATTGATTGCCGGTTTACCCAATGCCACTTCCAGGCCGGGCTTGGTCACCGTCCCCACGCCTTTACCACCGGTGATACATATTTCAGGCGCATCTGCCGGTGCCAGACTCACCTTGGCACCAATTTCTGCTTTATGGGTGATATCTGGATCATCACCGGCATCCTTAATCACCACCGCAGATGCCGATGTTGTTGACATCGTCTCAAGGCGATGGACCGGAATCATGATTTTTTCTCCGGTTAAAAATCGAATTTCAACCTGTTCGGGCGGGCAGCCCGAAAGCAAAGACATCAGAGCGGCCTTAGCTGCGGCCGCAGCGGCTTTTCCCTGCCGAATCGTTTGATACCGGGCACAGCAGTCCACAAACTGCCGGGCGGCATTAGGATTGGAACCAAAATGAACGTGAAGATAAGAGCCCAGGGTATTGTCTTTTTGAAATCCCTGAAGGGAAATGTCCTGGCCGGCCCTGGAGGCAACCTTATACACAGAAGCATAATTTTCTTTTGCCCCCCCTGAAATGGAGGAATAATGAAACTCATGCCCCCGGATCACCTCCCCTTTTTTACCGATCAGGGTATCGGATGCCAGGGTAATCTGCCTGTATCCCAAAGATCGAAGCCGTTTTGACATCTGGATATCAAGATCAAAAATGCTGCACATCTTGCCTGCCGCCGCGCCGTCGGCTGCTGCAATATTCCGGCACAGGTACATGAACCCGCCGCATTCTCCATAGATGGGCATGCCGTCCCGGCTTGCCTGCCGGATCTGTGTTAAAATCCCCTTTTTTTCTGATAATGGCCCGGCGTTGAGTTCTGGATATCCGCCACCCAGATAGATGCCGTCAACATTTTCCGGCAGGGCATCATCCTGCAACGGAGAAAACATTACAATTTCAGCCCCTGCAATTTCCAGGTTCTCCAGATTATCTGGATAGTAAAAACAAAATGCCTTATCCCGTGCCACGGCAATTCTGGCTTTGGGCGGTGTTGAAATGTCTGCCCTTTGCGCCCCGTTTTCAGGTACCGTCATCGGCACCAGCCCATTGATCAATTGATCCATATCCAGATGATCATTCACCATGGCCACCAGGGTGGATAAGGCCTCCTTGGAAATCGGCATTTCATCGGCAGTTACAAGTCCAAGATGACGTTCAGGCATCACGATTTTATCATTTTTCGGCAGGAATCCCAGGCAAGGCGTGCTGCAATTTTGCGCCACCGCGTCCCTTAGATAATGATAATGGCGTTCACTGCCGGCCTGGGCAAAAATAACCCCGGCAAACCGCAGGTCTGGATCAAAGGATTCAAACCCTTTGACAACGGCGGCAGCACTTCTGGCTTTGCCTTTAGCAGAAACGATGAGCAGCACAGGCAGCCCCAGCCATTTGGCCATCTGGGCTGTGGATCCAGTGTCGGACAGGGCATCATATCCATCAAACAGCCCCATCACCCCTTCCACCACAGCAACGTCCTTTCCCCTGGCGTTGGCATGGAAAAGGTGTTGGTTGTATTGCCTGGAGAGCATCCAGGAATCCAGATTATGGCTGACAGACCCACAAATCTTAGTATGCAAGCCTGGATCAATGAAATCCGGCCCCACCTTGAACGGGGCCACTTTAATGCCTTTTGCCTTGAGCCAGGCCATGATCCCCAGACTGACCGTTGTTTTTCCCGTCCCGCTGCCCGTCGCACCGATGACAACGCCCTTTATTGTATCCATGTTGTCATTCAACCCCTAAAGAACAATTAACGGGTAGCATATGCCATGATCGCCAGCGCGTTCACCACACTGGCCGCAATGTTTGATCCCCCTTTTCTCCCCTTATTCGTAATATAGGGAATATCCAGGGTCATGAGGACATCCTTGGATTCTGCCGCATTGACAAACCCCACAGGAAACCCAACCACCAGCGCTGGGATTGCTTTTCCCGCCTTGATATGGTCAATGAGACGCAACAGGGCGGTGGGGGCATTCCCCACCACATAAATCCCCTTGCCCAGGGTGTCACAGGCCGTATCGACACCAGCCAATGCCCGGGTCGTTCCATTTTTCTTTGCCATTTCAGCGACTGCCGGGTCCCCAATCAAGCAGCTGACAGAAGCGCCAAAATGTTCAAGCTCTTTTTTTCGGATCCCCACCCGGGCCATATTGGTATCGGTGACAATTCGGCAGCCTGCCTGGATCGCTTTGATACCGGCATCAATGGCACTGCCATTGAACCGTACCGTTTTAAGATATTCAAAATCCGCAGAGGTATGAATCATTCTGCAAACAATGGGCCATTCTTTAGCGTTGAACCCATGGTCTCCGGCCTCATCGGCAATTATTCTAAAACTTAAATCCTCTATTTCCTGGGGCTTCATATTCATCTGCTTACTCCTGTGCGTCAATACATTGTGGCATATCAGGGGTACCATTCTGACACAATTATCAAGGATGACCAATATTTTCTTTTGTATACCGTAAAAAATCTGTTATGGTTTTCTTTCCCTAATTTTACCCTATTTTCTAAGGAGCTAACAGGCGTGGAAGACAACAGCATCATTCGATTTGCAAACCGCATGGATCAGCTGCCGCCCTATTTATTCGGCATGATCAACAAAATGAAAATGGATAAACGACGGAACGGAGACGATGTCATTGACCTTGGCATGGGCAATCCCATGGATCCCACCCCGAACGCCGTGATTGAAAAACTTGTGGAAGTGGCACAGGATCCCAAAGCCCACCGGTATCCGGAAAGCTCAGGTCTGCCTCACCTGAAAAAGGAAATTGCCAAATACTACGACCGCCATTACAACATCAGTCTGGATGCGGTAAAAGAAACCTATTTTACCATTGGGTCCAAAGAAGGGATCTCCCACCTGTGCCTGGCCATCATGGGCCCAGGAGATTCGGTGCTGGTACCGGCGCCCGCTTTCCCCATTCATATCTATGCGGCCGTCATTGCCGGGGCCAATGTGATGAGAATCCCCATCGCACCGGAGACGGATTTTCTGGACCGTATTGCCAGGGTCTGTGAATCCTGCTACCCCCGGCCCAAGGTACTGATGCTCAACTATCCCCACAACCCCACCGGGGTGGTCACAGATAAAACCTTTTTCAAAGAGATCGTTACGCTGGCCAAACGCTTCAAATTCATGGTCATCAACGATTTTGCCTATGCCAAGATCACTTATGATGGATATGTGGCCCCCAGCTTCCTGGAAGTGGAAGGTGCCAAAGACGTGGGCGTGGAATTTGGCTCCTTTTCTAAATCCTATAACATGGCTGGCTGGCGCATTGGATACTGTGTGGGCAATGAAAAAATTGTCTCCGCCCTGGGCCAGATCAAAGGGTATTTTGATTACGGGATCTTTTCCGCCATCCAGGTGGCTGGGATCATTGCCCTAAGAGATTGCGACAATACCATTCCCGAACTGTGTAAAACCTATGAAACCCGCCGGGATGTCCTCTGCTCCGGGCTTGAGCGGATCGGATGGGACATTGAAAAACCCAAAGCCGGGATGTTTGTCTGGGCCAAAATCCCTGAACCTTATGCTCAGATGGGTGCCATGGAATTTGCCATCCAGCTGATGAACAAGGGTAACGTTGCCGTTGCGCCGGGTACAGGGTTCTCGGAAGAAGGGGAAGGCTACCTGAGACTGGCCCTGGTTGAAAACGAAGAGCGCCTGCGCCAGGCCGTTCGCCAGATGAAAAAAGCCATGGAGCAGATGAAGGTATAAGGATATCCACCCATGTTTACACTTAATGATCTATTCGACATTGCTGTTAAGATGGAAGAAAATGGCAAAAATGTGTATTCAAACGCCTTAAAACATACAGGCAACAGGGATCTTAAAAGTCTCCTGCAATGGATGATCGACGAGGAAGACCGTCACTCAAAGTGGTTTGCCAACCAACAGGCGTTCCTGCCCAAGGGCAGTGACGATCTTCAGGTCATGCTGCCGGACGTGCTCAAAGAAATGATGGGAGAAAACAGCCTTTCCCTGGATGAGGTTGACTTTTCAACTATCACGACCCCGGAACAGATGATAAAAACCTTTATCATGTTTGAAAACGATACCATTCTTTTCTATGAATTTCTGGAAAATTTTATTGAGTCTTCAGAGGTGAAACAGGGCCTTCAAAACATCATTAACGAAGAATCTGCCCATGTAAAAAAACTCAATGCAATGCTGCCCGACGCCAACGGTGCTTGAAGACTGAAGAAAAGATCTTATATTGTTAGGCAGGACTTATATTTTTAAACCCATAGGACTGCCATGACACCCAATTTCCAGACGTTTTCATCCAAACTCAACTTTGACAACCGGTTTACCCGCTGTCTTCCCGGTGATTCTGAAACTAAAAACTATCGGCGCCAGGTACCTGGCGCCTGCTATTCCAGGGTCATGCCAACCCAGGTCAGTGCGCCTCGCACCATTGCCATTTCAGCGGACGCACAGCGGCTATTAGATCTCACCGATGCGGACTGCCGTACTAAAGAATTTACCCAAGTCTTCTCTGGTAACCAAACGCTACAGACCATGGACCGGCAATTGGGCAGGTCAATTGGGTGACGGCCGGGCCATCAATCTGGGGGAAGTAATCAACACCTCAGGACAGCGATGGATGCTTCAGCTCAAAGGCGCGGGTCCCACCCCATATTCCCGGTCCGCAGACGGTCTGGCTGTACTTCGTTCCTCCATCAGGGAATTTCTTTGCTCTGAAGCCATGTTCCATCTGGGTATTCCCACGACAAGGGCCTTGAGCCTTATTGCTACTGGCGATCCTGTGGAACGGGACATGTTTTACGATGGTCATCCCAAAGAAGAGCCTGGTGCTGTGGTCTGCCGTCTGTCCCCCTCATTTACCCGGTTTGGCAATTTTGAACTATTTGCAGCCCGGGGTGAAACACAACAATTAACGCAATTGATGGACTATACCATTGATACAGACTTTCCCAAAATCGCCGCCAAAGACTATACAGGCTGGTTCAGGGAGGTGTGTAGGTGCACCATGGATATGATTGTCCACTGGATGCGGGTGGGATTTGTTCACGGGGTGATGAACACAGACAACATGTCCATACTGGGCCTGACCATTGATTATGGTCCCTACGGTTGGCTGGATGATTACAATCCCACATGGACGCCAAACACCACCGATCTGCCGGGAAGACGGTACTGCTTTCAACATCAACCCCGCATTGCGTTATGGAATCTGGGCTGCCTGGCCAATGCGATCCTGCCGGTGACGGAGCAGTCAGAGCCCCTCCAGGAAATCCTGGGTGACACAGCGGCTTACTTCACCCAAACCCACCGGACCATG
>PDWI01010326.1_pt1 | contig 10484 bp, 9 predicted proteins | sample 1430891 | NCBI WGS metagenome assembly PDWI01 (sample SAMN01162508, study PRJNA174530) | Oral metagenome, whole genome shotgun sequencing project. | biome: Marine environment; feature: Marine mammal; material: Swab sample of the gingival sulcus; isolation source: swab sample of gingival sulcus... | reverse complement strand
CTTAAAAGGATAAAATAATACACCAAAAAACTAAGAGCTATACTAAGATAGCGACTAAGCTCATCGCTTATATGCAAGATAGCAAAAGATCCTAAAAGCCCAAAAAAACTAAGATAGTCCAAACTTTGTTTTAGCTCATCCCATTTTAGTTTTCTTTCCATCAAAGCAAGAGTAAAGATAGAGCCTGCAAAATAAGGCAAAACATCGTTTAGATCTAGCTTGAAAAGTCCAAACACTAGCCATACCACAAGAGCTAAGATAAAGTAGATCTTTTCAAACTCATGCTCGTCTTTATGTGTAAGATGACGAAAATGCTTGTACAGATAAGCGCAGATCAAAAAGCTAACTCCAAGTGCTACAAAGCCGTATATGCTGTGGCTTTCAAACTCCCAAAGAAAGCTAGCTAAAGTGTAAAGAGAAAGTATAAAAGCAAAAACACGGCTGTATAATTTTTCTTGCTTAAAGCTAACCCAGATAATCGCACAAGTCTCATAAGCGTAAAAATATGAACTTACCTTGAATGAAAACTCAAAAACAACACTTAGGCTTAAAAGAATGAGCGATAAAAACATGTAAGCATCGAAGAGCAGGGGGCGTTTTGTGTCGTTTTTGCTCACAAAGGCTAAGACTAAGTAAAATAAACCTGCTCCGATAGAAGAAAAAGTTAGTAAGTGTTCATACGATGGAGCTAAAAAGATTTGGCTACTTAAAAATAAAATAGGCACACCGAAAATAAGACTTGTATCGATATAAGCTTTTAATTGAACTTTTTTTGCAAACAAAAAGCCGATGGATGCGAAAAGGATAAAAAACAGAACTGAGAAAAATTCGCTTGATACAAAAAACTTATCTTCATAGCTAAATACTCCCCAAGTAAAGCAAAGAATGCTTGTAAAACCAAGACTTACAAGGTTTAGCACCTTCCATGCTTTTTTGTAAGCTAAAAACAATACTCCAAGATCTAAGAGTGCAAAATAAGCAAAGAGTTTTATGTGATCCCCACTTCCATCGGAAAGTAAAACGGGGGCTAAAAAACCTGCACTTACGGCAAATAAGCTCATAGCAAGAGAGTTTTGGCGCAAGGATAAAATACAAGCACATAAAACACAAAAAACCATCAAAACTAAAGCTAATAAAGGCGAAAGTAGGCTGAAAAATTTTGTCGCTGTAAACAGATCAAGATACAAAATGCCAAAACCAAGCCCTTGTATGATAAGCCCTGCATTTTGGGCTTTACTGTGATAGCGCAGTCCAAAAACGATAAGAACAATAGCCAAAAAACTAAGAGCGATAAGCGTTAGCTCTACACTTATAAAGCCTCTTGGGATGATGAATTTTACCAAAAAAGACAGACCTATAAAAAAGATAAGTCCACCAAGTTTTACTAAGAGATTTCCATCGAATATGAGACTTTTTAGCCAAACTGGAACTTTAAACTCGCTTGTTTGCTTAGTCTTTTTAAAAGTGATGATCTGCTCTTTTTGCTCAGCCTTTTCTATGCTTTTAGACAGCTGTTCAGAGACCTTCGATGGAAGAGGAGGGCTTGACTTTTCTTCTTTTTCTACACTTTGAGGCGTTATGCTTTGAGGTGTTTTTGCCCTTGACAAACCTAACTCATTTTCTAGCTTTATCACACGTTTTTTAAGCATATTTATCTGATCTTGATAACTTCTTGTGCTTATGAAGATCAGTAAAACTAAGATGATCAGCACTATTTCGAGCATATTTTAACCTTTATTCAAACAGTTCAGTACTAAGGTATCTCTCCCCTGTGTCGCAAAGAATAGTTATGATATTTTTATCTTCGTATTTTTTAGCGATCTGCCTTGAAGCGTAAACATTTGCTCCTGATGAGATACCTACTAATAAGCCTTCATTTTTAGCTAGATTACGTGCTGTTTTTAAAGCATCTTCGTTACTAACTTGAAATATCTCATCGATAAGTTTGCTATCAAGTATCTTTGGCACAAAGCCTGCACCTATGCCTTGTATTTTGTGTGGGGCTGGAGGATTTCCGCTTAAAACCGCTGAATTAGAAGGCTCAACGGCAACGATGAGGATATTTGGGTTTTTCTCTTTTAAAAATTTTCCTATTCCACTTAAGGTTCCGCCTGTTCCAACGGCTATGACGGCCATGTCTATCTTGCCGTCCATATCGCGCCATATCTCCTGAGCTGTTGAGTCGTAATGAACCTTTGGGTTTGCTTGGTTTGAAAACTGTTCAGGCACAAAAGAGTTTGGAATCTCTAAGGCAAGTTCAAGTGCCTTATCAACTGCACCTTTCATGCCTAAACTCGCCTCAGTTAGTATGATCTCTGCTCCATAAGCGCTTAAAAGTTTTCGTCTTTCAATGCTCATAGATGAAGGCATGGTTAAACTAAGCTTAAGCCCTAAACTCGCACAAAGCATAGCTAAGCCTATGCCCGTGTTTCCACTTGTAGGCTCTATGATATGGGTGTTGTTATCTATCTTTCCACTTCGTAAAGCCTCTTTTAGCATAGCCTCAGCCATTCTGGCTTTTACTGAGCCAGATGGGTTTAAAAATTCGCATTTTGCGTAGATGTTTGATCCTTGCAGTCGTATAATAGGGGTGTTTCCTATAAGATCAGCTATGTCGTTTGCATATCTCATCAAGCTAGTGCCTGCTCTAAATCAGCTATCAAATCTTTTGGATTTTCAAGTCCAACACTAAGGCGGATCGAGCAAGGAGTTACGCCAACTTTTGCAAGCTCCTCTACTGGCACTTGCTGATGTGTTGTGCTAGCTGGATGAGTTATGATGGACTTTGAGTCTCCTATATTTACGGCAATAGCAAAAATCTTCACGCTATCCATCGCTTTTATCGCAGTTTTCTCATCTTTTGTATTAAAGTTTATAAGCCCTGAACACATAGCATCTTTAAAATACCTCTTAGCCTTATCGTACTGTTTGTCACTTGGAAGTCCTGGGTAGTTTACGTCTGCTATTTTTGGATGGGAGCTTAAAAACTTAGCTATTTCAAGAGCATTTTTACTGTGTCGCTCCATCCTAACGCTTAAAGTTTCAAGTCCTTGAATGAAAAGCCATGAGTTAAAAGGAGCTTGCACGCCTCCAAGATCACGAATGAGTGAAAGTCTCATGCGAAGGCTAAACATAGGCATATTTTCAAGTTCACTATACACAAGCCCATGATAACTCTCATCAGGCTCGCAAAAGTGCTTATATCGTGGGTTTGAAGTAAGTTTTTCATTTAACCCATGCCTTTCAACTACCATGCCACCTATACTTAAGCCCTGTCCGCTCATGTATTTACTTGTTGAATGCACAACCACATCAACTCCGTAATCAAAAGCTTTAAAAAGTATAGGGGTTGCGACTGTGTTATCACAAACACTTATGATATTATGTTTATTTGCGATTTCGACGATTTTTTCTACATTTGGTATCGAAATCTGTGGGTTTGAAAGCGATTCAAAAAGTATAAGTTTTGTTTTTTCATCGCAAACTTGCTCCAAATCATCCGCATTATCAGGGTCAAAAAATCTTGTTTCTATGCCAAAACGTTTTATCGTATAAGCTGACATACTCGTCGTTCCACCATAGACTTTTCTTGCGATCACGACGTTATCTCCTGCCTCAGCTAAGTTTGCTATGGCGTAAAAAATCGCCCCTTGACCACTTGCTGTTGCAATAGCCGCCGCTCCGCCTTCAAGAGCTGCAACACGAGCCTCGAAAATGTCAGTTGTAGGGTTATTTAGCCTTGTATAAATAGGTCCTAGTTTTTTTAAAGCAAATAGATCTGCGCCATTTTGAGCCGAGCCAAAATCATAAGCTGTCGTTTGGTAAATCGGCACTGCCATCGTTCTATGAGCTGCATCCATATCGTAAGCGTGATGAAGTGCTAAGGTTTCTTGTTCGTAATTTTCCATGTTTTCTCCTAAAAATTTATGAAGATTATAAGCTTTTATATTTGTGATGTCAAGAAAGCTATGTAAAAAAGTAAAGTTTTTAGCCTTAAAGTGTAAAAAAGTGTAAATTTTTAAATATTTACTTAATTTTTAAGGCAAATTTTACTAAAATCTAGCATTTGATTTAGGAGTTTAATGTTAAGATGAAAAGATTTAAGTACATTGCCTTGGGCTTTTTAATGGCTACTTTTGTGTTAAATGCACTGTTTAACACAAGCGCTAATGCTAAAGAAAATCCAAAAAACACTAAGAGCGATAAAGTTTCTCAAGAAACAAGACTGCAAGCGCTTGCAAAGTTTACTAAGGTTTTAGGAACTGTTGAGAAGTATTATGTTGATGATGTGAGTTTTTCTAAGATTATCAACAAATCCATCGATGGATTGCTTTCTAACCTTGACGCGCATTCAGGCTTTTTAAATAAGAAAAAATTTCAAGATATGAAAGTGCAAACCGAGGGCGAGTTTGGCGGACTTGGTATCACTGTTGGCATGAGAGACGGAGCTTTGAGCGTTATAGCTCCCATCGAGGGAACTCCAGCCGATAAAGCAGGGCTAGAATCTAAAGACATCATACTTCGCATCGATGGAAAATCAACTCTTAATATGACCATCGATGAGGCTGTTAAGCTCATGCGTGGCAAGCCAAAAACAAACATCGTTTTAACCATAGTAAGAAAAGGAAAAGCTAAGCCTTTTGATGTAAAAATCACTCGTGATATTATAAAAATAGACTCTGTTTATGCTAAGGGCATAGAAAATGAAAACTTACTTTACTTAAGAGTTGTTAGCTTTGATAAACACGTAGTTGAGAGCGCAAAAGAGGCACTTTCTAAAAACCTAAACGTTGATGGAATAATCTTAGATCTAAGAAACAACCCAGGAGGCTTGTTAAATCAAGCCGTAGGACTAGCTGATCTTTTCATAAACAAAGGTGTCATTGTCTCTCAAAAAGGGCGCATAGAAAACGAAAATTCTGTATATAAAGCTCATAAAAATAAAACTATCTTCTCAAAACCTATGGTTGTTTTGGTAAATGGCGGCTCAGCGAGTGCTAGCGAGATCGTCTCAGGAGCTTTGCAAGATCATAAACGCGCTGTTATCATAGGAGAGAAAACCTTTGGAAAAGGCTCAGTTCAGGTGATACTTCCTGTAAACAAAGACGAGGCACTTAGGTTAACCATAGCGCGTTACTATCTTCCAAGCGGACGAACCATACAAGCTGTTGGCATAAACCCTGATGTTTTGGTCTATCCAGGCAAGGTGGACATAGACGAGCATGACTTTTCTATCAAAGAAAGCGATCTTAAAAAACACCTAAACGTAGAGCTTGACAAGATAAGCAATAAAAAGAAAAAAATTATATCGAAGTCTAAAAAGATCATAGAAAAAGATAGTATCTATAAAGACGCTCAGTTAAAGTCAGCCATCGACATACTCAAAGCTTTGATTATACTTAACAAAAAGGACAAATAAATGCAAAAACGAGAACTTTTGTATGAGGGAAAGGGCAAGAGGCTTTTTAAAACCGACGATGAGAACTTACTTATTGCTGAGTTTAAGGATGATCTAACTGCTTTTAATGCTGAAAAAAAAGGCACAGAGCAAGGAAAAGGTGCGCTAAACAATAAAATAAGCACCGAACTTTTCGCACTTTTAGAAAAAGAGGGCATTAAAACTCATCTTGTAAAAACTCTCGATGATACCCATCAGCTAGTCAAAAAAGTTGACATCATCCCCATCGAAGTTGTTGTTAGAAACATAGCAACAGGCTCACTTACAAAGCGTTTAGGCATAAAAGACGGCGAAGTTTTACCTTTTTCGCTAGTTGAATTTTACTATAAAGATGATGATCTAAATGATCCTATCATAAACGATGAACATTGCCTTATCTTAGATCTTGTCAAATCTCGCTCAGACTTAGAAGAGTTAAAACGACAAGGGCGAGAGATAAACGATATACTCAAAAAGTTTTTTGAACAACGTGGGCTAAATCTGGTTGATTTTAAAGTTGAGTTTGGAGTAGATAAAGATGACAATATCTTACTTTCAGACGAGATTAGCCCAGATAGTTGTAGATTTTGGGATATAGACACTAAGCAAAAGCTAGATAAAGATAGATTTAGACAAGATCTAGGCTCTGTTAAAGTAGCTTATGAAGAAGTTTTAAAAAGAATTTTAGGGTAAAAGATGAAAGTAAAAGTAAATATAGGGCTTAAGCCAGGAGTTTTAGATCCTCAAGGAAAAGCTGTCCATCACGCTTTATCTTCGCTAGAATTTAACGAAGTCGAAGATGTAAGAATAGGCAAGCAAATCGTCTTAGAGCTAAGCTCAAACGATAAAGAAGAGGCATTCTCACGCGTGCAAAGCATGTGCGAGCAACTACTAGCAAATACTGTCATAGAAAGCTATGAGATCGAGTTTGCATGAATGTAGCTGTTTGTACTTTTCCTGGAACCAACTGCGATCAAGACACGATTTGGGCGTACGAAAAACTAGGCGCTAAGGTATCTTTAATTTGGCATGAAGAAAAGTCTTTGCCAGCAAATACAGACTTAGTCGTTTTACCAGGTGGTTTTTCTTACGGAGACTACTTGCGTTCAGCTGCCATAGCAAAGTTTTCGCCCATCATGCAAGCAGTTTGCGATCATGCTAACAAAGGCGGATACGTACTTGGCATCTGTAATGGTTTTCAGATGCTACTTGAAAACTCGCTTTTGCCAGGAGCTATGAAACGAAACGAAAGCGTGCATTTTGTATCAAAATTTCAAAGCCTAAAAGTGCAACATACCTCAAACAAATTTCTTAGTCTTTGCAAAGTAGGGGAGATCTTAAACATCCCCATAGCTCACGGCGAGGGAAATTATTTTATCGATGAGAGCGGTTTGAAAGAACTAGAACAAAACGAGCAGATCTTACTTACTTATGAGGGCAAAAACCCAAATGGTTCAGTGCAAAATATAGCTGGTATTTGCAACAAAAGTAAAAATGTCTTTGGTCTTATGCCTCATCCTGAGCGTGCGATGGAGAGCTTACTTGGTAGCGAAGATGGGGTAAAAATGCTAAAGGGGTTTTTGTAGATTTATGAGATTTTTAGTACATTTTATTTTTATCTTGACTTTGAGCGCTTTTGCTCAAGAGCCTTCTGTTTACGAGCTGTTTCCAAAAGATGTAAAAACGGATAAAAACAACACTTCAGGCTTTGTTCCCGATGGAGGTTTTGTCCCTGATGGACAGTCCGAACAAAACCAGCAAAGTTCGCCTTTTGAGGCACCTTTACAACATCAAAACCAAAGCGCAAAGTCGTTGTTTGTATCTTATCTTGAACTACCCAACAAAGCCTATGTGGGCGAGCCTATGCCTATCAAGATCAAACTTATCGTTGCTAAAAAGTTTAGATCCATCAAGGTAACAAGTTTAGACAAAGAAAGCGGAGTTGTTAAAGACTATCTTCCAGGCTGGCAAAAGTTAGAAGATAATGTTTATGAAAAAACTGTCTTCTTTAAAGCCAAAAAAGCCTTAGATAAACTTCCTGCTTTATACGTTGAACTTAAGGGTAAAAGTTCTACCATCGAAAGTATGTCTTTACCAGCTCAAGAGCTTGACATTATCGAGTTAAACAACGATGAGGGGCGATTTATAAACGTCTATGCAAGTGAGTTTGAAGTTAAAAAGTTTAAAACCAACACCTTTGATGATGAAAATCTCATCATGGTCATGGAGATAGAGGCTAAAAACGCGGACTTAGAGGATATAAAATTTCAAAATGTCATAAAACAAGGCTTAGATACGAAAAACGGAAACTACGCTCAAAGTACGATTTTTTACTTTATCATCTTTCCAAAAAGCACGCTTGAAATTAAGATGAGCTATTTTGATACGGACACAAACGAGTTTAACATCATAAAACTGCCTGTTGCTCTTGAGGCGGACGATCTTAGTACGCAAGTTGATTTAAATCCGAAAAAAAGCAAGTTTGAGCTTTATAAAGAAATAGCCGTGATGATCTTAGTTTTGATAAGTCTTGGCTTTTTTATCTTCAAGAAAAACTATCTTTATATAGCAGTAGCTAGCATTTTTGCTCTGTATCTTTTGTATAAAAATGTCGCACAAACTACGATAACCATCAAGCAAAACACCAAAGTTAGGATACTTCCAACGGAAAATTCTACGATCTTTTACACTACTTCAAAGGCGCAAAGTGTGGAAAAACTTAACGAGATAAAGCCTTACATAAAGATACTTTTGCCTGATCAAAAAATAGGATGGATAAAAGATGAAAATATTCTCAAAGATTAAAGTTTTTATAGACATATTTACTCTCATCATAACCATAGCTGGCATTATTGCTGTTATGTTTATGTTCAAAAAAAACAATCGTTTCCATCGAAGAAAATGGGGACGCTTACAACACCTTTTAATGGGCTATAAACAAAATGTAAAAGGTGAGATAGATGAAGATGCTCAGCTTGTCATAGTAAACCATCAAAGCGCAGTTGATGTTGTTGTTATGGAGGAGTTGCACCCAAAAGATCTATGTTGGATAGCCAAAAAAGAAGTAGACAGGATACCTTACTTTGGGCAGATCATGAAAATACCAAAGATGATAGCGGTTGAGCGCGCAGACAAACGCTCTTTGGTTAAGATGTATAAAGAGGCTAAACAACGCATAGACGATGGGCGAGTTATCATCATCTTCCCAGAAGGCACAAGAGGAAATGGCGAGGGGCTTTTAAGGTTCAAGCAAGGCGCAAAATTTGTCGCTGAAAAGTTAAACTTAAAAGTTCAACCTGTTGTAATAGCAGGAGCAAGAGATGTTTTTGATAGCCAAAACTTAAAGGCTAGTTTTGGAACTATAAATGTCCACTTTTTGCCTTCCATTACTCCAAAACAAAACGAAAATTGGTACGAAGATGTGCAAAAAGATATGGCTAAGGTTTTAAGCGATGAGTTGGCAGACATTCGTAGCCATCGGTAGCGGGGGCTTTATAGGGGCAGTTTTACGAGCTTATCTAAATGGAGTTTTTAGCAAAATCACTCCAAACTTTTTGCCCTTTGGAACCTTAGGGGTAAATCTGCTTGGAAGTTTTATTTTAGGGCTTTTATTTGCTCTTTTTTTACATACCTCTTTTTTTTCAGCCCACTTAAAATCTTTTTTATCAACGGGTATGATGGGCGCACTTACGACTTACTCTACCTTTGCGATGGAAAGTTTTTGGCTTTTTCAAGGTGGATCGATGTTTTATGGTGCTTTAAATATACTTTTAAACGTCATTGGGACAATTGCTTGTGCTGGTGGCGGATATAAATTTATCGAATATATCTACAAGAGTTAAATGCTACTTTTTGTTATAAATTTAGCTATTTTTGAGTAATATTTTTTATTTAAGTAAATCGCAAGTAAGTATTTTATATTATAAATACAAAAAAAGGAGAATGCTTAATGCAAACGATTAAAAAATCGTCAAACGCTCTCGTAAGCGATGTTGGCAGGCGTAGTTTTTTTAAAAAAACAACTGCTCTTAGCGCTTTAGCAGCTACTGGACTTTTAGCGCCTATTTCTTTGAAAGCAGATGATGAGGCGATAATGGAACACCCTAAATGGGGACAAAAATGGGGTTGGCCTGTTACTGAAAAACTATACGGCAAACCTTCTGTTTATGAACACAATGTAACAAGAAGATACACAAAACTTCTAGCATCGGGAAATTATCGTGCATCGATAGCCGTTGCGCCTATACAAGATCTTTCAGGGATTATAACGCCAAATGGTTTGTTTTTCTCTCGTTGTCACGGTGGGGTTGCCCAGATCGATCCAAACGAATACCGCTTAATGATACACGGACTTGTTGAAAAACCTATCGTTTTAACTCTTGATCAGCTCAAGCGCTATCCGAGCGTTACAAGAACTCACTTTATCGAATGCCCAGCAAATGGCGGTCAAGAGTGGAGAGCGCCACAGTATAACTCACTACAATTTGCAAAAGGTTTTATGTCCTGTGCCGAATGGACTGGGGTCTATGTTAAAACCATACTTAAAGATCTAGGACTTAAACCTGAGGCAAAATGGATGCTAAGCGAAGGAAGTGATAACTCAGAGATGGGAAGAACTGTTCCGATAGATAAAGTTCTTGATGATGCTATGATAGTTTGGGGACAAAATGGCGAGGCTTTACGCCCTGAACAAGGCTATCCTGTGCGACTTCTTTTGCCGGGCTGGGAAGGAAACTTATGTGTTAAATGGCTTAAAAGACTAGAGTTTGCTAGTGAGCCTTGGTATTGTAAAGAAGAGACCTCACGCTACACAGCGCTTAAGCCAACTGGAAAAGCTATACAGCATTTTTACGCAAATGAGGTAAATTCAACTGTAACCTCTCCTTGTCCTGAAAAGCCATGGACGGACTTAAAAGACGGACAACTTGTTGAGATAGAGGGCTTAGCGTGGTCTGGTATGGGTACCATTACAGCAGTTGATCTTTCTTTCGATGGAGGAAAAACATATAAAAAAGCTGAACTTAAAGGGCTGATACTTCCAAAATGT
>PDWI01010325.1_pt1 | contig 10487 bp, 9 predicted proteins | sample 1430891 | NCBI WGS metagenome assembly PDWI01 (sample SAMN01162508, study PRJNA174530) | Oral metagenome, whole genome shotgun sequencing project. | biome: Marine environment; feature: Marine mammal; material: Swab sample of the gingival sulcus; isolation source: swab sample of gingival sulcus... | reverse complement strand
GATCAGGGCGAAATCGGTGTCTTCCGGCATCCGCGCCAGCGTCAGCGGCACGCCCCAATGGTTGTTGTAACTCGCCTCGGCCGCATGCACCCGGCCCTGTCCGGCAAGCGCGGCGCGCAGCATCTCCTTGGCCGAGGTCTTGCCCACCGACCCGGTGATCGCCGCCACCCGCGCATGTGTCCGCGCCCGCGCCGCCGCGCCGAGCCCGCGGAGGCCCTCCAGCACGTCACCGACGATCAGCAGCGGCGCGCCCTCGCCGACCCCCTCGGGCAGATGGGTTACCATCGCCGCGCCCGCGCCCTTCGCCAGCGCATCGGCCACGAAATCATGGCCGTCGCGTGCCGCGGTGAGCGCCACGAACAGATCGCCGGGCGCGATATTGCGGCTGTCGATCGAGACCCCGCTCACCTCCCAGCGCCCGCGCGCCTCTCCGCCGGTGGCCGCCGCGGCCGTCTCGGAGGTCCAGAGCGCGCTCATGCCGGCCGCCCGTCGAGCGCCGCCACGGCCACGCTCGCCTGTTCGCTGTCGTCAAACGGCAGCAGATCGTCGCCGATCTGCTGGCCGGTCTCATGTCCCTTGCCGGCGATCAGCAGGGCGTCGCCCGGCTCCAGCATGTCGACGCCCCGCAGGATCGCCTCGGCACGGTCGCCGACCTCATTGGCCTCGGGGCAGCCCTCAAGCACCCCGGCACGGATCGCCGCCGGGTCTTCGCTGCGCGGGTTGTCGTCGGTCACGATCACCACATCGGCATTTTCCGCCGCCGCCCGGCCCATCAGCCGGCGCTTCGAGGCATCGCGGTCACCGCCCGCGCCGAGCACCACCACCACCTTGCCCATCACATGCGGCCTCAGCGCCCTGAGCGCGGTCTCCACCGCATCGGGCGTATGGGCATAATCGACGAACACCACCGCGCCATTGCCGCGTTTCGCCGCCAGCTGCATCCGCCCGCGCACCGTGTCGAGCCGGTCGAACGTGTCGAACACCGCCTGCGGCGGCGCCCCGGCAGCAATCGCCAGCCCCGCCGCCATCAGCACGTTTTCCGCCTGAAAACCGCCGATCAGGTTCAGCCGCGCCTGATGCGCCGCCTTGCGCCAGTGGAACCGCAGCTCCTGCCCGGTGGCGCCGAAACGCTGGGCGATCAGCCTGAGGTCGCTTTCCTCGGAACGCCCGACCGTCAGCACCTTCTGGCCCCGGGCCTCGGCATCGCGCGCGATCGCCCAGCCCTTCGACCGTTCGACATTGACGACCGCCACCCCGTCGACCGGCAGAACCCGGCTGAACAGGCCCTCCTTGGCGAGGAAGTAGTCTTCGAAAGTTTCATGGTAATCAAGGTGATCCTGGGTGAAGTTGGTAAACCCCGCGGCCGCGAGATGCACCGCATCGAGGCGGCGCTGACTGAGCCCGTGGGAGCTTGCCTCCATGCAGGCATGGGTCACCCCCGCGGCCGCCATATCGGCCAGCAGCCGGTGGAGCGTGATCGGCTCCGGCGTGGTGTGGACGGTGGGCGCCGACCATGCCCCCTCGACCCCGGTGGTGCCGATATTGACCGCCTCATGGCCCAGAAGCTGCCAGATCTGCCGGGTGAAACTCGCCACCGAGGTCTTGCCATTGGTGCCGGTGACAGCACAGACCACCTCCGGCTGGCGCCCGTGAAACAGCGCCGAGGCAAAGGCCAGCGCCGCGCGCGGATCCTCGGCCACCACCAGTGCAACGCCCGGGTTTTCGTCGAGCACATCCGCCGCGCGCCCCGCGCCCTCCTTGTCGGTCAGCACCGCCGCCGCGCCCATGCGCAGCGCATAAGGGATGAACTCGGCGCCATGGACCCGGGTGCCGGGAAGGGCGGCGAACAGATGGCCGGGTTCGGTCCGGCGGCTGTCGACCGACAGCCCGGTCACCTGAACATCGGCGCCGCGCAACGCCGTCAGCCCGAGCGCGGCAAGCGGTTTCGGTGGATAGCTCGCAGTCATTTCGGCCTCCTCAGTTGGAGGTGAATTTTACACTCTCGGCCTCCCCGGAGGCAATCGCGGGCTTGAGCCCCAGAAGCGGCGCCACCCGGCGGATCATTTCCGCCGCGATCGGCACCGCGGTATAGCCTGCGGTGCGGCGCGGTTTCGGCCCGGAGGTGTCAACCGCATTGTCGAGGCTGACCACCAGCACATATTCCGGATCGTCCGCCGGGAAGACGCTGCCGAAGGTGGCGATGACCTTGTCCTTTTCATAGCCGCCCGTGGGGCTCGGCTTGTCGGCCGAGCCGGTCTTGCCGCCGACCGCATAGCCCGCCACCTCGCCATAGCTCGCGGTGCCCCGCACCACCACCTGACGCATCATCTGCCGCAGGATCGCCGAGGTTTCCGGCGCGATCACCCGCGGGCCCGGCCCGGAAGGCGCGCGGCGCTCCAGCGTCGGCTCCACCAGCGTGCCGCCATTGACCATCGCCGCATAGGCGGCGGCCAGATGCAGCGGCGAGACCGAGATCCCGTGGCCGTAAGACACGGTCATCGCCGAAAGCTCCGACCAGCGCGGCGGCAGCAGCGGCTTCGCCTTCGTCGCCTCCGCCAGCTCCACCGGCAAAGCCGCGCCGAGGCCGAGACGCATCAGGAAATCCTGCTGCCGTTCGGCGCCGATCATCTGGGCGATGCGCGCGGTGCCGACATTGGAGCTTTCCACCAGCACATCGGTCACGCTCATGATCGGGTCCATCCGGTGCATGTCGCGGATGCGGTGCTTGCCCCAGCGGATCGGCCCCTTGGTGTCGATCAGGGTGGTGGGGCTCACCAGCCCGAGATCGAGCGCCTGAGCGATGGCAAACACCTTGAAGGTCGAGCCGAGTTCATAAAGCCCCTGCACCGCGCGGTTGAACAGCGGGCTGTCGTCGGGATGCCCCTTCACCGGCGGCGGCGGACGGTCGTTGGGGTCGAAATCCGGCAGGCTCGCCAGCGCCAGAATCTCGCCGCTGTGCACATCCATCAGCACCGCCGCGGCGCCCTCGGCATTCATGATCTTCATGCCGCCCGCCAGCACCCGTTCCACCGCGGCCTGCACCGTGAGATCGAGGGTTAGCGCCAGCGGCGCGTCGGCCCGGGCCGGATCGCCGAGCCGGGCGTTGAAGGCCAGCTCGACCCCCGCCACCCCGACCACCTCGGCGGCGTTCACGCCTTCCTCGCCGAAGCGCGCGCCGCCCAGCACATGGGCCGCCACCGGACCGTTGGGGTAGAGGCGCATCTCGCGCGGGCCGAACAACAGCCCGGGCTCGCCGATATCGAACACCGCCTGCTGCTGCTCGGGGCTCAGGGTCTTGCGCAGCCAGAGGAATTTGCGCTTGCCGGTGAATTGTTCGTGGAGCTTCGCCGGGTCCATGTCGGGAAAGATCGCCGCCAGTTCGCGCGCCGCGCGGGCGGGGTCGACCATGTCGCGGGTCTGGGCATAGAGGCTGTGGGTCACCATGTTGGTGGCCAGCAACCGTCCCCGCCGGTCGACGATATCGCCCCGCGTACCGACGATCGCCGACCCGGAGGCCTGGGCCCGCGGCTCGACCGGCTCGGAGGCCGCAATCGCCGCCATCCGCACCCCGACCGCCACGAAAGCCGCCATGAACAGCACCGCGATCACCAGAAGCCGTCCCTCGGCGCGCAGCCGCGCCCGGTCGGCGATCTCCTCATGGCGGGCCCGCAGGTTTTCGCGTTCGATCAGGTCCGGGTTCTCGCCCCGCTCGCGTGCCTCGAGAATCCGCGCCAGCGGCCGGAGCGGCACCCGGGTCATGGGGTCACCTCGGCGCGGGCTTCGACAAGGCCGGAAAACCCGGTTTCATCGAATGGATGGCCGGTGCCCAGAGCCAGCGGATAGCCGATGTCGCCGACCCGGCCGAATTGCTCCGGCGCCAGCGGCAACAGCCCGAGGCGGTCGAAATTCATCTCCGCCAGAGCGCGCAGCCGGTCGGGACGGTTGAGATAGGCCCATTCGGCGCGCAGCACCGCCAGCTCCTCGCGCAAGGCCCCGATCTCGCGTTGCAGATCCTCCACCCGGTCGAGCGAGGCCTTGGTCTGGTAATTGCCCATATAGGCCCAGGTGCCGAGGCCGATCACCGCAAGCGTCGCCACGATGTAAAACAACACGCGCATCTAGCGTCTCCCCTCGTTCAATGCCGGTTTCGGCAGACCCAGCGCCCGGCGGTCGGACGTTTCGGCGGGCGCTGCGGTGCGGGTCGCGATCCGCAGCCGCGACGACCGCGCCCGCGGATTGGCCGCAAGCTCCGCCGCATCGGGCGCCAGCGCCTTCTTCGGCGTCAGCCGGAACCGTGGCTCATGCGCCGCCACCTCGGGCGCGTAACGCGAGCCGCCGCCGCCGGTGGAACTCGCCGCCTGAAGGAAGCGCTTCACCACCCGGTCTTCGAGCGAATGGAAGGTCACCACCGCGAGCTTGCCGCCCGGCGCCAGGGCGCGTTCCGCCGCTTCCAGCCCGGCGGCCAACTGGCCGAATTCATCGTTCACCGCGATCCTCAGCGCCTGAAAACTGCGGGTCGCCGGGTGGCTCTGCCCCGGTTTTGGCCGCGGCAACTGCCGTTCGATCAGCTCCGCAAGCTGCAATGTCCGGGTGATCGGCGCCTCGGCCCGCGCCCGGACGATCGCCCGTGCGATCCGCCGCGCCTGCCGCTCCTCGCCGTAGTGAAACAGGATATCGGCCAGCTCCGCCTCGGAGGCGCGCGCCACCAGATCCGCCGCGCCCGGGCCATCACCGCCCATGCGCATGTCGAGCGGCCCGTCGCGCAGAAAGGAAAACCCGCGTTCCGCCCGGTCGAGCTGCATCGAAGACACGCCGAGGTCGAGCACCACCCCGTCGACCGGCGCCCCGGTTATGTCCTTGGCGATGCCATCAAGCTCCGAGAAGGTGCCCTGCACCAGCGCGAGACGCTCGCCGCAGTCCCCCGCCCAATCGGCGGCCAGTTCGAAGGCCAGCGGGTCGCGGTCGATGCCGATCACCCTGTCCGCCCCCGCCGCCAGCAGCCCCCGGGCATAGCCGCCCGCACCAAAGGTGCCGTCGACCCAGATACCGCCGACCGGCGCCACCCCGGCGAGCAGTGGCTCAAGCAGCACCGGCACATGCGGCGCATCGGGGCGGGGCGTCGTCGGGGGGGACGTCGGGGGAGACGTCGGGGAGGCACCGGCGGGCGGGCGCATCTCAGGCGCCCTCACCGTCGGGGAGCAGGGTCAGCGGATCGAAGTCTTCGGGCAGGTTTTCCAGCCAAGCCTCGGTGCGGGCCTCCTCGACCTCGTCATAGGTCTCCGGGTTCCAGATCTGGAACGTGTCGCCGGTGGCGATGAAATAGGCCTGATTGCCGAGGCCGATCTTCTGGCGCAGCTTCGCCGGCAGCACCAGCCGGCCGGTCTCGTCGACGCTGGTGGGGAAGGACTGGCCGTTGAACATCTTTTCGAGCATCCGCCGCTCCATCGAGCCGCGCTGCATCTTCGCGATCCGGGCATCGACCTCGGAAATCGCCTCCATCGTGTAGCATTCGAGATATTGCCGGCTCTTGCCGCCGTAGACGATCACGAGGTTGGGGTTGAGCCCCTCGGTCCAGTCCGGGTCCGAGGCTTCGAGCACGCGCCGGAACAGGGCCGGGATCGAGACCCTGCCCTTGGTGTCCACCTTGTGGTGGCCCTCTCCTCTGAACACGCGTGCCACTTATGTGGTCTCCGTCTGCCCCTGTTCCTTCCGGCGCCGTTTCCGGCCCCTGAAACGGAAACGACGGATCGAGCTGCTGCCACTGCCCGATCCGCCGCCCTCGTCCCATTGCTGGGTAAGTCCGATCACGGGCGCCACCTGGGGGGGGGGATGTCTGCTCGCGCCCGTGCCGGATCTCTGTGTTACGATCGGAAAGTGGGGTGCCTGTATGAAACCTGACTTGGGAGATGATTTCCGGGTCTTGGTGCCCGTTGGTGTTTCCCGCTTCCTCTCGATGACTTAGGGATGCCACGGGAAATCGTGGGACGCAATGGTTTTTTCACCCACTTTCGGGCGGGATCCGCCCCCGGAGCCTTGGCGAAAACCAGCGGTTTGAGGACGAAGCGGGAACACTGTGGCAAGTCTCGCGCAATTGCACAATTCCAACACCAGATATAGATCGAGGCCGGGCCGAAAATTTTCCCAAAATTTTTTTCGGATTTTTCGCAGCCCGCCCCCGAAACCGCTTGCGCGCCCCTCACGCGGAGCTTTCGCCGGGTGGTTTTGGGGTGTTTTGCGGCAAGAATCGCCCGAATCACGCTCAAATCAGATCTGATTCGCCGAATCCTGACGCATTGTTCACGGGATTCGCCCAATTCCCCCAACAGCACGCCCCCAGACTGGGCCGCACCGCAGAGCCCGAAACGGCGCGTCCCGCGCCGTTCCCAGCATCGTCCCATGAATTCCCGTGGAGCTTCCGGCCTATGCCCCTCTGTCCCGGACTTCCCCATTTCGAACCCATCCGGGCACCGCACGAAAAAGGGCAGGACGCACCGCCCTGCCCTTTCGCCCTGCCCTTTCGCCATGGTCATGGTGTCCCTGGGCGGCCCCTCACCCGGACCGCCGGCGCGCCGGCCGCGCCTCAGCTCACCCCGCTGTCGATCAGATCAATCGCCAGTTGCCGGTAGGCCTCCGCCACCGGCCCCTCGCCCAGCGCCACCGGCGTGCCGCTGTCGCTCGCGGTGCGGACTTCGCGCGCGAGGGGGATTTCGGCAAGGAAAGGAATCTCCATCCGCTGTGCCTCCGCCTTCACCCCGCCCTCGCCGAAGATATGGTCCTCATGGCCGCAGTTCGGACAGACATACATCGCCATGTTCTCGATCAGCCCGAGCACCGGGATATGCACCTTGTGGAACATGTCGATCGCCTTGTGGGCGTCGATCAGCGCCACGTCCTGCGGCGTCGAGACCACCAGCGCCCCGGTCATCTGCACCTTCTGCGCCAGCGTGATCTGCACGTCGCCGGTGCCGGGCGGCAGGTCGATCAGCAACAGGTCGAGCTCGCCCCATTTCACCATGAACAGAAACTGCTGCAGCGTGCCGGTGATCAGCGGCCCGCGCCAGACCACCGCCTGATCGGGGTCGATGAACAGCCCGATGGAGACCATTTTGACCCCATGCGCCTCCACCGGATACATCGTCTTGCCGTCGTCGGATTTCGGCTTTTCGCTGGTGCCCATCATCATCTGCTGGCTCGGGCCGAGCACGTCGGCATCGAGCAGGCCCACCTTGCGGCCCTGAGCCGCCAGCGCCGCGGCGAGGTTCGAAGCCACGGTCGACTTGCCGACCCCGCCCTTGCCGGAGGCGATCGCCACCACCTGTTTCACACCGGGGATCGCCTCGGGACCGTCCTGCGGCATCGGATGCTGACCGATCTTCAGCGACGGCGGCTCCCCCTTGCCGGCAGAGGGCGCGGAGGGCGCCGGCCGGGGCGGGCCTTTCGGCGTGGTGTTATGGGCGGTCAGGATCGCCGTGACCTTGCTCACCCCCTCCATACGCTCCACCCGGGCCTGTGCCGCGTCGCGCTGCGGCGCGAGGGTCGCGGCCAGTTCCGCCGGCGCCTCGATCAGAAAACTCACCGCCCCGTCGGCCTGCACCATCAGCCCCCGCACCAGATCGCGCGACACCAGATCGCCGCCATCGGGCAGGCTGACGGTTGCCAGGGTTTCAAGGATCTTCTCGCGGGTCGGGGCCATATGCGTCTCCATAGTGTCGCCAGTGTCGCCGTGTGGCGCCGTGTGTCGCCGTCGTCGGGTTCCTCCTGCAAAATGGCGATCATGCCGCGAGACGCAAGGGCAGAACCGCGCGTCATGCAGAGATTGCATGGGAATGCGACAAAACACCGAAGCGCACCCGGGATTGCCCAGTATTGACCCGGTCTTGACCCCGCCTTGGCCCGGTCTTGACCCCGCCTTGACCCCGTCTTGGCCCGGGTAAACGTTACAAACCGCAATAGGTCAGCAATACATATGCATTTCACGCATGGCGGCAATGTCGAACCGGCCATTGCGAAAATCCACTCCCGCGGCCATCTTCCCCTCAACGCCACAGAGCGAGGCGGGGGACACACCCGCGAAACGCTGACAGGGCAAATCAGTCACCGGGCCCCGCCCGACAGAGAAAGCAGACACCATGGCCTACGCCTCCGATATCCGCACCAGTTCCTTCGGCACCCTCGGCGCCGCGCTGCACCGCACCGCCGAAAGCATCCGCAAAGCCTACCGGCAGCACCGAGCCTACCGGCAGACATTCGACGAGCTGTCGAGCCTCAGCACCCGCGAGCTCAACGACCTCGGCATCGGCCCCTGCCAGATCCGCTTCATCGCCCGCGAGGCGGCGAAGATGGTGGAATAACACTATTTCAACGGTTTCGGGCGCCCTCTCCTCGTTGGGCGCCCCTGACCTGGCCCCGCGTTTCTCCTCCCTGGCGCGGGGCCCGGGTCACCCTTTCGCGTGTCTCTCCTCCTCCTCCCTGAGGCGCGCGTGACCTGCCGGCGGCACCCGCTCCTCCTCCCTGGGTGCCGCCGTGCAGGGTCAGACCGACACCGGCCGCCCGACACCGGTCGGCACATCGGCGAGACGGGGGGAGACAGGTTTCCGGGAGCCTCTTCCTCCTTGAGGCTCCCAGCCCGGCCGGCCCTCCTCTCCGGGCCAAAGGGCAGTCAAAGGGGCAGCTCTGCCCCGCGTGCGTGCAACGGTCTCGCCCTCCTCCCTGAGACCGGATGCCAATCGAACGGCGGCGCCTCTCCTCCTCCCTGGCGCCGCCGTTTTCCTGCCTTCACAGGCCCGCCGGGCCGTTCACTGAAATGCAACCCTTTTGGTGCAAATGACACTTGACCCTTGCCTTCCGCCCCGTTCCGGTGGCATTCGCCCGGGCGACCGGCCGGAGATTCACACGATTTCCGGCCTCCGCACACGCACCGGGCCGCGCCCCGGGCCGCGCCGCCCCGACACCGATCCGCCAAGCTCAGGAGAGACCATGGCCCGCCAGTTCATCCCCTTCGACACGCTGTGGAAAACGCGGATTCCGCTGCCCTATTCCGGCCTCGTGGTCGATGGCGACCGGGCCTGGACGACCGGCCTGCTGGCGCTCGACACCGACGGCGACGTGCGCTTTCCCGCCAACCCGGTGGAACAGACCCGGGTGCTGATCGCCAATGCCCGCAGCCTGCTGGGCGAAGGCGGGCTCGGCCGCGACGACGTGAGCCGGGTGGTGCTCTATCTCGCGGTCCACGAACCCATGGTGGTGGCGCGGCTGGTGGCGATGTTCACCGAGGCCTTCGGACGCGACACTCTTGTCGAGACCGTGCCGGTGCCGCGGTTCCACTATGGCGGCGCGCTGGTCGAGGCCGATATCTTCTGCGCCCCCTCGGAACCGGTGATCGAGGAAGACCTCGCCGGCGGCGGGCATGCGCGGGTGAAGCGCGAAGGCGGGCTGGTGCTGCTCAATGTCACCGCCCCGATCCCGACCCTCGGCCGCGCCATCGGCGAGATGCTGCACCAGCACGAGCTCTCGCCCGACCAGTTGCTCTCCGGCTGGGGCATCGCGCCCGAACCCTATCTCACCGCGGTGCCGGGCCAGATCGCGCCGAAGCTCCCGGGGTTTTTCTCGGGCGCGCTGATGCCGTGCTACAACATTTTCGACCGGGCCCACCTCTACCTCGCCTTCGGTGAGGGCGAGGTGCAGATCACCGAAAGCCGCGAAGAACATGTCAGGCTGCACCTCGCCGACGCCGGCGACCTCGCGGTGCTCGACGGGCGCTATCTCGGCGGCGAACCGGTGGACCTCAACGCCCAGACCAAGGTGGTGATGAACGGCCTGTCGGTGGCGCTGGCCGAACGCGGCATGAGCTTCGCCAATGTGGTCAAGAGCACCACCTTCTTTGCCGGCGGCGAAACGGTGGAGGAGATGCACAGCAACATGACGGTGCGCAAACTGGCCTACGAAAGCCCCGGCCCCGCTTCGACCGCGGTGCCTATCGCCCGCATGGCCGACCCGGGCGCCAAGGTGCGCATCGAACTGGTGCTGCGGCCGCTCGACTGAGGCGGCGGCGCGCCGCGATCCGGCGCCTGACGGCTGTCTTTTCCGCGTGCATTGCGTGAGGCCCTGCGGGGCCTCTCGTTATTTTGCCCTGCGCGTCCTTCCCCATGCGCCCGGCCCTCCGGGAGCCTTCCGCAACCGGGCGCCGGGCTTCCACCCGTCCCGGCGCGCATGCCGGGCAGGCAATCCCCTATCGCCGGATCATGATCCACGGCCCGCCATCTCGCCGGGTTTCCCGGCTGTTGCATGGTTCGGGAAGTCCGGAATAATGGACTTTGAATGTGTCGATAAAGCAAGCCTTATCAGCATGTTACAAGTCTAACAAAAAATGAACGCGATCGCACCCGCCCCTCAGAACGGCACATCCTCGCCGCCGGCGCGCTCTGCGGGCCGGACGAATTTCGCCACCACCTTCTTGCCGCCCGCCTTCTCGAACTCGATGTCGAGCT
>PDWI01010324.1_pt1 | contig 10487 bp, 6 predicted proteins | sample 1430891 | NCBI WGS metagenome assembly PDWI01 (sample SAMN01162508, study PRJNA174530) | Oral metagenome, whole genome shotgun sequencing project. | biome: Marine environment; feature: Marine mammal; material: Swab sample of the gingival sulcus; isolation source: swab sample of gingival sulcus... | reverse complement strand
TGAACCCGTACAGCCATAATGGCCAAAGGATTTTAAGTCCTTCGTGTCTACCATTCCACCATCTGGGCAGGGCTAATTCCTAAGTGCTTGCAAAAGTAACATATTTATTTCTAATAAGCAAATTTTAATTAGACAAATTAGCTTGAGTATTTTCCAATCACAAGCACAGCACTATTTGGTTTTTATATTCCTTTTATAGTAAGTCATTATGGTTGCAAGACAACTCGTTCCACAATCCATTTTGCCTAATGGGGTGTAAATTTAATTTGAGGGTTACTATATTCATTAAAATATAGGCTTAACACTATCCTTATTGTTTAGTTTTCGATTGAAAGTTTTATCCTTCCCCGACCTAAAATGATAACTAATTCCTAAAGTTATCATATTTTTATTTGCATAGATATTTGTGTCAGAGCTATAATTCACTAAGGACATTGGTAAGCTTCTTGTATTGTAATGGGCAGGAGAGCCAATAAATAAAATAGAGGATTTTAGTTGTAAGTTTTTCCATTTATAACTTATGCTTAAATCATGTATATTTTCTTCCAAATCTTCAAATCCATTATTTAATTTGTATACAGGAATGTTTACTCGGTAGTTAGCTTGCCAGTTCTCTCGTTTATAACTTATCAATAAGGAATTCTCCCAACATTCTAATTGATAGCTACTATTTGCTAAATAAATCGCTTTTTTCTGTGGTGCTATCTGTCCTGTTATTGTCAGACGAGAATCTCCCCAAGGACGATAATTTAGCATTATTAAAGCTGCATATTCTCTAGCTAATTTTCCATTAAAGGTCAAAAATTCATAATGAGTCTCTTTATCCTGAAAGTTGCTACAAAAAGGTCTTTTTGTATAAGAAAAATAGAGACCACTTATTATGTCTAAATACTTAGAGTTATAGTTATATAGCCCTAAGATTGAATGCTCTAAGGCTTCTTTTAGGAGCGGATTTCCTCTTCTAACAATGTTATTACTAAGCCTTATAGCATTATTAGAAAGGTGATTAAGATTAGGTAATCTTGGAGTAAGTTGATAATTTAATCTTACTTGATTGTGAGCATCTATGTTATACGATAACAACATATTAGGAGTAATCGTAAATTTTCCATATTTGTTTAGTTGATTTTCAAAAAACAAGTGATTTAATCCTAAGCTTAAACGATATGAAAATTTATTATAACTTCCTTTTAATTCTGAATAAAAATAATTTTTGCCATACTCAGAAGTATAAGAGAAATCTCCTAAATAGTTGTTTATTTCACTATTCATTTTTGCATATTCACTTATTACGCCAGAAGATAGTGAAACCCAAGCCAAAGGTAAGGTGTAGCTCAGTTCTCCAAGTAATGAAAACTTATAATTCCTTAAATTCATTTCATCATTGATAAGAATATCTTTAGTTTTCACATCAGTTTTTAGAATATCTTCGTAGGAGTTAATCTTAAAAAATGTAGTTCTAACATTGCTATATAAATTCCCCTTACCAAGTTTATTTTGATAGTAAATATCAAGAGCAGGGTGAAATACGTCACTATTTTGTTTTTGTTTCTGTCTTATATTTGCTTTAAGCTTATTCTTAATGAAAGTTCCACTAGCACTTCCACTACTCCAACTTTTTTCAAAGTTTGGGAGTAGGGATATTTGTAATATATGCCTTGGACTTTTTATATAACTATATTTAAGCTCTGTTGTATGCGTAGTATAACCAAAATCATCTAATATACTTAACTTATCCTCATACAGACTGTTATCCAAATAGTATTGGAAGCTTTTAGAGGTTTGACGCTCTTTATAATTCCGATAATTAAGTTTATAGTTCACTTCAAATAGATGTTTGCCATAAGAATATAAACTATATATCATATCATTTGAAAAACCTGTACTAAAAGAATGTTGTACATCAGTCCCCAACACAAATCCAGATTCAAGAGGAGATGTAATTACATCAACAACTGCACTTATTCCAGCGTAGCGTGCAGGAGGCATATCATAAAAAACTATTCTTTTAACCTTTTCTGGAGGAATTGTTCGTAGTTGTAATTGGCTAGATTTAATTCCGTTAATAAGGACTATAATACTTCCAAAACCTAAAGTCTTTTTTAACGTGCCTGAATTTGGGTCTTCAGTCAATTCTGGGATTTTACTAAGTAGTTCTTTGGCGTGAGAACAATTCTTTATTTCCTTATCATTAAAGACATAGTTTCGGTGATCAATATTTTGTTTTGCATAAGCATTAACTCGGACTTCTTTAAGTTCTTGTACATTCTCTGTCAAGGTAAAATTTCTCTTTAAGATATTTCCATTAGATGGTAGGAAGAATAATCTCTCCTTAATGTAAGTTTTATAGCCAAGAGATGATATTGTTATGAGGTATCTTCCTGCTACAATATTATTAAACTCATATTCCCCTCTAGCGTCTGTAATGGTTTGGTAAACGATATTCTTATCTGTCATATTCTTTAATAGAATATTGGCAAATATAATTTGATTATCTTGTTTATCTACAACCTTTCCTAATAGAGTAATCTGTGATAGAACATTTACTATAAATATCGTAGTAAAAAGGAATAAAAACAATATACGTCTATACATAGTGAGATTACTTTAATTCTTTTAAACTGAAAAAATGTACTTTTTGATTCTGTTGAGGTCTTGGAAGAGCATCAACATCAAGCAGTAATAAACCACTATAAAAGCTTTGTTCATTCAACTCTTTGTATAATGTGATTTGTTTAACTTTATTTAGCGGAAGTAGAGAAAGTATCTCAATTAACTTATTTTCATCAATAGACAAATTATTTAAACTTATCTTTAGACTCTTATTTGGAATACTTTGAAGTAACCAAAACTCATCTTCGTATAAGAATTTATTCTGTTTTAGTAAAAAATCTTTTACCGTAAGTGTCTTCTCATCATCGCTTATCTTTAAATTTTCTTTATCAAAATAAATCAAGTTAGGCTTCAACTTAATATGGGCATTGATATTTCCTTTAAAAGAGGGTGTGCTATCAAAATGAGGAATGATATATTTTTGAGTTTTATCTTTGATATACAGCGTTATGACATAATCCTCAAGAGGATTTATTGCAGTCCCATAGAAACTATATTCTCCTTCAAAATTACTAAAGGTTACAGCAAGTATTTTATCTGGATTATTTAATTTAGATAAAGCAACTTGCATATAAGGGTATCGATCATTTAGATTATCGCTTTCATTATGATACAAATACCCCATAAAAAACCAATCTCTACTCTCTTGTGCAACAATACTGCTATTGCTATAAAAACCTAATAGTAGGAGATAAGCCATAGAAAGTATTGCTTTCAAAAACTCTTTCTTTAGCATAATATCTTAGTGTTTAAGATAATAATTAAGTAATACATATTTAGCCTCTTAAATTCAAAATAAGAAGTCTAAAAGAATTTCTAACAAATATATACAGATTTAATTGATTTGCAATGTTTTGAGTAGAGAAGTTTCCTATATTATCATATTTACTCTATAGTTTTTACTAAAACTAATGGAATTGCCTTTCATATATCGTTTTATTTCAATAATATCTAATAGAATTAGATAGGGAATGTATTCTTAAAAGTTCTTATTTTGAGGATTTAACTGATGAAAATTCTAAAGAAGTTGAGTGGAAAGTAAATAAAAGACCTCCCACGAAACTTAATTTTTCCCTCCTCCCCCTTTTTGAAATACTTCTTTTAAATTTGTTTTAATCGTTAGATTTGATTATGGAATGTATTTTGCTAATGGAAATTTTCTCCGTTTTTTCTTCGTCGGATAAACTTCTTAATCCTTAATTAGAAAGAGTTCTGATTTGTGGCATTCGGCTAAATTTGGAAAGTGTGTGGGAATAGTCAAAAAAGTTTCTGGGAAAACTTTTTGAAATTACACGGAAAACTTTGAAAAGTCTTTGGGAAAACTTTTTTAACAAATTTAAGTCGTTCTATGGGTTTGATTATCAGAAGTTTAATAAAACACTCTGCGAGTGTTCCGATTTGTGGTATTTAAGCTGGAGATAAGACCCTCGTAAAGAAACAGATTTATTATATTTAAGCAAGAAACTATGCGATATATTTGTTTTGAAGGAGTGGATTGAAGTTGCTCTTCTCAAACTATTTTTTTGTTATCTTTGTTTATTACTTATAAGTATGAATAATTAAAATGATTACAAGGAATAAAAATATATATTTGGTTCGGAAGATTTGTTTGCTTCTGTTCCTCTTAGTTCAGATGATTTCTCTGCAAGCTCAAGAGCAAAATCAAGCAAAGCAAGATACTATTTATCTAACGCAGAGGCAGGCTGTAGAGCTTGCCCTTGAGCAGAATAATAGCTTAAAAGAAAAGCGATTAGATGTTAGTCTTCAAAAGGTAAATTATAAGTCTCAGTTTGCTCGTTTACTCCCAACGCTTGATGTTAGTGCCAACTATAATCATACCCTAAAGAAACAAAGAATGTATTTCGGGGGAGAGGATAGCCCTATGTCAAAGTTCTTCCCTGAAGACGGAATTGAAATGGGAACGACACATAACATTCAGGCAGGTGTGCGAGCAGCTATGCCTTTGGTTGTGCCACAAGTCTGGGCGAGCTTAGGACTTAGCCGTCGTGCTGTGGACTTAGCTCTTGAAGAAGCTCGTTCGTCAGAGCTCAAGCTCAAGGGAGAGGTGCAGAAAGCTTATGTGGGATTGCTCCTTGCCAAAGAAGTTCAAGCGGTTTTGGTAAAGAGTCTGAGCAATATAGAGACGAGCTATGCACAGGCTAAAGAGAAGCACAAACGAGGGCTAATTGCCGAATATGACCTTCTGCGTTTGGAGACACAAGCAAAAAACTTAAAACCCGAACTTATTCAAGCAGAGGAGAATAGCCTTTTGGCAATGCGAAAGCTTAAAGTTTTGCTCAACCTTCCTCTGGAGAAGGAACTTGTACTGAAAGAGCATTTGCTTGATGCACAAGATTTTATTTATAAGGAAGTCTTGGGAGATGAGGCAGAGCAAGACCTTGATGCAAATCCATTGTTAAGAAAATTGGACTTGCAGAAACAAAGTCTTAAAGCGAGTTTGAGAACGAAACAAATGAGCTTTATGCCTTCACTTAGTCTCAACTTTGCATACAATTATAATTACGCTAATAATAGTTTGGAACTAGATAAGTCTAAACGTTGGTCGCCGTATTCAATGATTGGACTAAACCTAAATATCCCTTTGTTTAGTGGAGGCAGTCGTTTCTATGAGCTTAAAGGGGTAAAGCTTCAGTTAGAGCAGTTGGCTCTGCAACGCTTACAGGCAGAGCGAGAAGTTGGGCTTGCCCTAGAGCAAACTTTCGGACAGCTTCGCTCAGCAAAGGAGCAGTTCTTCGCTTCTCAGCTTGCACGCACGAGTGCATCTCGTGGCTTTACGATTGCTGAAGCTCGTTATAATAATGGTTTGTCTTCGCTCTTAGAATTGAATGACGCAGAGCTTAGCCTTCGTCAAGCCGAACTCAACCTCTGCCAAGCAATCTATAAATATCTAGTTGCTACGTATCAAATTGAAGAGCTGAAAGGGAGGGACTTTTAATTAAGAATGAAAAATTAAGAGTTAATAATTATTCGAGCAAGCTTTTTAGAGGGATTATTTTCAGATATATAGATAGAAAATTAGAGAAATGAACATAAAGAAAAAGATATTTTTAGCTTTGATGATAAGCTTTGGGGCTTTGATGCTGACGAGCTGTAAGGGAGAGCAGAGCGAAAAGCAAGAAGAACAAAAAGAGGAAGCGAAAGAGGTGCGTGTAACCGAACTGAAAAAGGATAAAGTTCGGCTAGATGTTAGTTATACTTGTCTCTTAGAACCAAAAACTCGCAATAATATAATGGCTCAGAATGGAGGACGTTTGGAGCAATTATTCGTAGAGGTTGGGCATAAGGTTGTTAAAGGTCAGGTGCTTGCTTGCCTTGAAGGGACAATGCTCAAGCAAGCAAGTATTCGCCTTGATGAGGCAGAGCGAAACTTTAAGCGTCTTGATGAATTATATAAAATAGGGGCTATTGCAAAGGTTCAATGGGAACAAGCAAAAAGTAATTATAATATTGCTCTTGAACAAAAGCAAAATTTGGCAACGAATACGTTACTTAGAAGTCCGATTACAGGCGTGGTAACAGCTAGAAATTATGATGAAGGCGATTTGACTTCTCCTCAATTGCCTGTTTTAGTTGTTGAAGACCTTTCCGAAATTAAGGCTATCATCAATGTATCAGAGCAGTATTATGCTTTTCTTAAAGTTGGTTTGTCTGCAAACTTGGAGCTAGATGCTCTTAGTGGGGAGCAGTTCAAGGCAAGCATTACTAGGGTGTATCCAACGGTTAATAGCCGTACGCATACCGTAAAAGTTGAGTTGCTTGTGCAGAATAAAGGGGTAAAGCTAAGAACAGGAATGTTTGCTCGTCTTAAACTAAACTTAGGAGAGAGGGAGGTTCTGCTTGTGCCTGATGTGGCTGTGCATAAGGTTTTGGGTAGTGGTTCAAGGTATGTTTACCTTTATCAAAAGGAGGGCGAAAGCTTTAGAGCCGTTTATCAAGATGTGAAGCTAGGCGAACTTTATGGTTCTAATTATGAGGTTTTAGAAGGTTTAAGCAAGGGGCAAAAGGTTGTTGTCTCGGCAAGTAATCAGATTACAGACGGCACGGAGCTAATTGCCAAGTAAAAGAAAGCATAAGATTATGAGTATTTATTCAAAAGCCGTCCGAAAACCGATTACTACTGCCCTTATTTTTGTGGCAATAGCTATTGTCGGGCTTTTCTCCTATACGAGGCTTTCGCTAGAGCTAATGCCGAATATTGAGACGACTGACATCTTCGTCGTTACGAGCTACAATGGAGCAAGTGCCGAAGATATTGAGATGAACGTTACGAAACTGCTAGAGAATAGTCTTAATAGTGTTGATAATCTTAAACATATAAACTCTAAGAGTAAGGATAATCTCTCTACAATAACGCTTAGCTTTAATGCGGGGACGGACATTGCAGAAGCAACGAATGAGACGAGAGATAAGCTTGATGCCGTGCGTAACTTCCTGCCTGAGGGAGCGGAGAATCCTGTGATTTTTAAGTTTGGGATGAAGGATATTCCTGTGGCTATTCTCTCGGTAGAGGCAAAGGAAAATTCGGCAGGTCTGGAGAAAATCCTAGATAACACTTTGGTTAATGCCTTAGCTCGTATTGACGGCGTAGGCTCGGTCAATGTGGTTGGTGCGGCAAAGCGTGTCATTCAAGTCTATTGCGATAGAGCAAAGCTTGAGGGCTATGGTTTGTCGCTCGGGCAGATTGCTCAAGTTATTTCGCAAGAGAATAGAAATATCCCTGCAGGACAGATAGATATTGGTTCTAAGACTTCTTCACTGCGTGTGCAAGGAGAGTTTACCAATCCCAATGAACTTAAGAAAGTTATCCTTTTTTCTAGTAATGGACAGAGGGTTTACCTTGGCGATGTCGCTCGTGTAGAAGATAGCGTGGAGGAGCTACAGCAAGAATGCTATACCAACGGCTTGAGAGGAGCAACGATAATGATTAAGAAACAATCAGGAACAAATGCCGTAGCTATCTCTCAGAAAATCAAGGAACTTCTTCCCAAAATTCAAGAAGACCTACCCAAAGACGTTAAGGTAAAATACTTGATTGATACCTCAAGCTTTATCACAGGTACGCTGAATAATCTAGGTAATATCATTGCGATAACTTTTATCGTCGTGATGATTATTGTCTATATTTTCTTGGCTCGTCGCTCTGCAACTTTTATTATTGTGCTGACGATACCCGTTTCGCTTATTGGAGCATTTATTTACTTGCTTGTATCGGACAACTCACTGAACGTTATTTCTCTAAGTTCTCTTTCCATTGCTATTGGTATGGTTGTTGATGATGCGATTGTGGTGCTTGAGAACATCACGGCACATATTGAGCGAGGCAGTCTGCCGAAGCAGGCGGCAGTACACGCAACGAACGAGGTCGGTATCTCTGTGGTAGCTTCAACCCTTACGATGCTTGCCGTCTTCTTGCCTTTGACAATGGTTACAGGGCAAGTTGGTCTTTTCTTTCGTCAGTTAGGTTGGATTGTGAGCATTGTGATGATTGTCTCTACACTTGCCGCCCTTTCGCTGACGCCAATGCTTTCGTCTCAAATGCTTACTAAGAGGAGAGAGGGACATAAACACTTTATCTTGATTGCATATTTTCATCGTTTCCTTGCTTATCTTGAAAGACGTTACACTCAAACTTTATCTTGGAGCTTAAAGCATCGTAAGGCAGTTGTTGGTATTGCTTTTGTGTTTTTCTTGAGCAGTATGCTTTTGCTCCCTTTTGTCAAAAAAGAGTTTATGCCGAAAGAAGATAATAGTTTCCTAGCGGCTAAAGTTGAATTGCCTGTTGGAATGCAGGTTGCGGAAGCGAAGGCTTTTGCTCTTTCTTTGGAAGAGCGTTTACGCCGTGAACTTCCTGAAATTAAGATTTCCTCTACGATTGTGGGGCAGACGAGCAGTTCGTCAAGTAGTACAATGGGAAGTCAAAATACGACTAACGCTATCGATTATTTCTTTGGTCTCGTCAAACCCTATGAGCGAAGCCTTAGCCAAGAGGAGCTTGCAGATAAAATTAGAGCAATCATTAAGTCTTATCCTAATGTTACAGCCCTGACTGTTAATGAAGGAAAGGGGAATCCTAATGCCGATAATAGTGATGTTGCGGTAAATATCTTCGGACACGAGTTTGATAAAACGGATAAGATTGTCAAGGACTTAAAAGCAAAGTTTGCCGAGATTCCAGCTTGTGCCGAGATTGCTATTAGTAGGAAAGAGTATACGCCAGAGTATCGCTTTGTCTTCGATAGGCAAAAGCTCGCAGACAATGGCTTGAACCTTAGTACTGCAGGCACAATACTTAAACAGGCAATCAATGGCGTTGTTGTCTCACGCTACAGAGAGGCTGGGCAGGAGTACGATATTCGTTTGAGCCTCGCTCAGGAAGATAGACGTAGCTTGCAGGATATACTTAAGATACAGATACCTACGCCTTCGGGAGCTTTCATCTATCTAAGCGACCTTGGTTCTATACAAGAGTCTTATTCGCCTCCGAGCATTGAACGAAGAGACCGCTCACGTGTCGTAACGCTTAGCCTAACGGTTAAGAGTGGTTACGCTCTTAGTGATTTGGTTTCAAAGGTTGAGCGTATTATGGATAGCGAACCCTTGCCTTCGGACATCTCTTATAGTCTGACAGGAACTTACGAAAAGCAAAAGGATACTTTCGGAGATTTATCCCTTTTGTTGCTCCTAATTATCTTTTTGGTTTACATCGTTATGGCTGCTCAGTTTGAAAGCCTTTCTGTGCCTTTTGTGATTATGTTCTCTGTGCCTTTCGCTTTTACAGGTGTATTCTTCGGCTTGCTCATCACACAAATCCCAATGAGTTCAATGGCTTTTGTGGGCTTGATAATGCTCGTGGGCATTGTGGTAAAGAATGGTATCGTTTTGATTGACTACATTCAGCTTTGCCGTGAGCGAGGGCAGGGCATAACTTTAGCTATCCTTAGCTCTGGACAATCTCGTCTTAGACCTGTCTTGATGACAACGATGACGACGGTTTTCGGTATGATTCCTATGGCTCTTGGTATCGGTGAAGGGGCTAATACGTGGCAGTCTATGGGCGTTGCTGTGGCTTTTGGCTTGTCGGTTTCTACCCTTGTAACACTTGTGCTAATCCCTACCATTTACGCTTCTGTGGAAGGCTTCCGAATGAAGAAAAATCGTAAAGTAAAAATCATTAAATAGTCCATAAGAAAAGATGACAGATATAAAGGAACTTCCCAAAGAGCAGAAAGCAGTTTTTATTGCTTTCAATCAAGCTCTTGTACCACATATAGAGCGAACGCTTAGAAACTTTAGCCTAAAGGGTTATACGGCTTGGCGAGGCATTCAAGGACAAGGCACGAACGGAGGCGAGCCACATCTCGGTTCACACGCTTGGCCTAGGCTAAATGATGCAATGCTCGTCGTTGTACCACAGGAGAAAGTTCGCCCTTTACTTGCCGAACTAAGAGCTATTAACGAAGATAATCTTCAGCAAGGTTTACGTGCTTTCGTCTGGACGATTGAGGACGGTATTTAGAAAAGATTATACAAATGGAGTAAGTCCTTTGGGGGGCTTGCTCCTTATTTTTATTAAAATAATTAGAATGAAACAAAATCCAATTTTAGCAAATTATACAACGCCTTTCGGGGCTTATCCTTTTAACCTCATTAAGAATGAGCATTATCGAGAGGCTTTTGATATAGCTATTGCTGAGAAACGTGTGGAGATAGAGGCGATTATCAATAATGAGGAAGAGCCAACTTTTGAGAATACTATTCTTGCTTTGGAGGATTGTGGCGAAAGCCTTGAAAAGGTTTGTGGCATCTTTTTCAACCTACAGCACGCAGAGAGCAACGACGAGATAATGGCAATC
>PDWI01010322.1_pt1 | contig 10488 bp, 11 predicted proteins | sample 1430891 | NCBI WGS metagenome assembly PDWI01 (sample SAMN01162508, study PRJNA174530) | Oral metagenome, whole genome shotgun sequencing project. | biome: Marine environment; feature: Marine mammal; material: Swab sample of the gingival sulcus; isolation source: swab sample of gingival sulcus... | reverse complement strand
AAGTTTAACTTGCTACTCTCGCTGTAAATTCAAAATCAAACCCAAGTGCGCGGCAGACTTTCAGAAATGTAATCATATTACAGTTCTTACCGTTTTCAACTTTGAAAGTTCCTGCTGTGTAACATGAGCCATATTGGCTGCTTTCTGTTGAACAGACCTGATTTTTTTCTGACTTCATGAATTTTTAATGATAGTTCAATCAACTTTCTCTCTTCATTATAGATCTCATTAAATTTTAAGTCTTTTAAACTGTCATTCAAATGCTTTTTAAAGGTTTTCATTAAATTCTTTCCTCAATTTAGTCTCAGGATATGGTCTGGGAAGAACAGGTCCTTTTTCTTCCAGCATTGATAACCAACTGAGAATCTTTGCTTTGCTGCTTGCTTTTTGAGAGTTGATGAAATCAAAAACCTCTGAATTTTCATCCTCATAGTAAATAAGATTCCAATTGCCCTTCATAGTTGATTTTACATCATTTATGGTGTAGGGGCAATAAAAGATTCTGAAACTGAGCGAAAGAGAAGCTCCTGTGCAAAAATCCATGCCAAACGGCTTTGCCGCGCAAGGGATGGAAGGGGAAACGCGCCGCGGGCCTCCGGCGGCGGGCACAGAGCCGGGCTAAGGCCCGCGGCAGGCGCGTTGGAACGGACAGCCCGGCCCGACTGCTCAATTGAGCAGTCGGGTGCGCCCATACTGTCAACACCATACTTTACAGGAGGACTTTACAGGAGGACCATGGCACCATTGAGCGCCTGTGCCGGGAGGCGGGCATTCCGGGGATGAGGGGGTTACTGTTTCCGCGGGATATGCCGGTTGTTTGAGGTGGATTGCCGGCGTGCAGCAAAGAGGGATTTCAGCTGTGCGCCTGCGTGATAGCTTGAACGTATGAGCGGACCGGATTCCACGTGCTCGAATCCCATGGCGCGGGCAGTCTGTTGTATTTCCTGAAATTCTTCAGGTGTCCAGTACTTCTGCACGGGCAGATGTTTGCGGGAGGGCTGGAGGTACTGGCCGATGTTGATGAGGTTGCAGCCGGTTGAGCGGATGTCCGCAAGGGTTTCTTCTATTTCGTCCATGGTTTCTCCCAGTCCCAGCATGATGCTGCTTTTGGTGAGCAGGGCGGGATCCAGTTCCCTGGCTATTTTCAGGAAATTCAGTGAGCGTTCATAACTGCTTCGGGAGCGCACAGAGGGTGTGAGGCGGCATGTGGTTTCGAGGTTGTGGCCCAGTATGTCCGGCCGGGAGTCTGTCAGGATGGCGATGTTGTCTTTTTGACCCAGCATGTCGGAGGCGAGGTATTCCACGGTCACTTCGGGGGTAAGGGTGTTGATGGCGCGGCCGGTGGCGGCCAGGCAGGAGGCGCCGCTGTCGGGCAGGTCGTCGCGGGTGACCATGGTTATGACGGCATGGCGGATGCCCAGCTGTTTGATGGATTCGGCGATTTTCCGGGGTTCCTGTTCGTCTGGCGGGGCGGGTTTTCCTGTCTGTACCGCGCAGAAACGGCAGCTTCGCGTGCAGGTGTCTCCGAGTATCATGAATGTGGCGGTGCGGTGGCGGCTCCAGCATTCGTGGAGGTTGGGGCAGCCGGCTTCTTCACAAACGGTATGCAGTCCCTGTGCGCGTATGCTGTGCCGTATGTCGGCGGTATTGGTGTTTGTGTCCATGCTGACGCGCAGCCATTTGGGTTTGTGAAGGTAGGTGGACATGGTTCCTACAGTAAAGGTTTTGCATAATTTCCGCCACTCCCTGTGGTGGCTTCTTGTGGCGGGTATTGATGCGGCGGGTATTGATGCGGTGAATATTGATGCGGCGGGTTTCTGTGGGAAAGATTCCTGTGCTTGACTTCTGTCGCTTGACTTCTGTCGCGCCGGCGTGTTGAACGTGTTATCCTTGTCCAAAGACCCTGTTCAGGGTAGGGTATGCGGCGTATTGCAGGGTGTTTAATGAAGTATTACATATTGCCGTTTGGCTGTCAGATGAACCGCTCTGATTCCGAGAGAATACGGGGCGTGCTTGAGGGGATGGGCTATGAACCTTCCGGAGACGAGAACGACCCGGATGTTGTGGTTAAGGGTATTGTGGCCTGTTCGGTTCGGCAGAAGGCTATTGACCGGGTTTATGGACGGATTCGCAACTGGAACCGGGAGAAGTCTCTCAGGCCGGTTCTGACTTTTGTTACCGGGTGCATTCTGGAGGCGGATAAGGCCAAATTCCTGAAGCTGTTTGATCTTGTTTTTTCTATTGACTGCCTGCCGGAATTACCGGACATGATTCGCCAGTACGGTGTGCCGCTTCCCGGCAGTGTGCCGGGCGGCAGCCATGCCGGCTCTGCTGAAAGCGGGGCGGAGGGCGGCTCCCCGGAGCGGAAAACGGCCCTTCTGGAGCGCATGCAGCCGTTCTGGGATTTAAAGCCCCGCTACACCTCGGCCGTTGAGGCGTATATTCCGATTCAAAACGGATGCAATAAATTTTGCAGCTTCTGCGCGGTGCCCTACACCCGCGGCCGGGAGGTGTCCCGCTCTTCTGATGATATTCTGAAGGAGCTGGAGGCTCTGGTGGAAAGTGGCTGCAAGTCCATTACGCTTCTGGGACAGAATGTGAATTCCTACGGGGGAAAGCGGGCTGCTGTGACATTTCCTGAGTTGCTTCGACGGGTCAGCCAGGTGGACGGTATTGAGAGAATCCGTTTTGCTACGTCTCATCCAAAGGATCTGTCCCAGGATCTGATTCAGACCATTGCGGAAGCCGATAAAGTCTGCAATCACCTGCACCTGCCCGTCCAATCCGGCGCCAATCGCATTTTGAAGAAAATGAACCGGGGCTACACCCGGGAGACCTATCTGTCCAGAATAAACGCGCTGAAAGCGGCCTGTCCACAGATTGCCTTGTCCACGGATATGATCGTGGGATTTCCGTCGGAAACCCATGAGGATTTTATGGACACCATGGCCTTGCTGGATGAAGTCGAGTTTGATTCCATTTTTGCATTTGCCTATTCGGCCCGTTTTTCGGCGCCTGCGGCCAAATTTCCTGATCAGGTGGATGAAACGGTTAAAATGGAGCGGTTGAACACACTTCTGGCACACCAGGAAATTTACACCGAAAGGAAAAACAAGGCTACCGAAGGGAAAATCCTTCAGGTGCTGGTTGAGGGAGAAAGCCCAAAACCCAGGGCCGGGTTTGCAGCCGCCTATCCCGACATGAAGCAGATGTTTGGTAGAAGTGAGTCCAACAAGATTGTGCATTTCCCATCGGACCAGGCTAAAATTGGCGACCTGATCAACATCCGCATTGACAATGCCTATCCCCATTCCTTGTGGGGGGAAGTGGCTGAATGCTGAATGAGACATTGACCAAGATGAAAAAGAAATCCATGAAAATCGGAAGAAATCAACCGTGCCCCTGCGGTAGTGGGAAAAAATTTAAAAATTGCTGCCGGAATAAAAAGGTCGAGGTGTCCCTTACAGAGGAATATAAAAAACGGTACGATATTATTTTAAAAACCCCTGAACAGATTGAGGGGATCCGCAAGTGCGGTGAATTGCTCCTTGAGATCATGGACGGGGTTGAAAAAATGATTCAGCCAGGCCTGAAAACCGATGAGATTAACACCTTTGTTCATGAAGAAACCATCAAGGCCGGTGCCATTCCTGCTCCCTTGAATTACAGAGGGTTTCCCAAGAGTGTCTGTGTGTCTATCAACGAGGTGATTTGCCACGGCATTCCTGGTGAGCGGGTAATCCAGGACGGAGATATTGTAAATGTGGACATCACGCCTATTCTCAATGGATATTATGCCGATGCCAACAAAACCTTTTTTGCCGGCACCCCGTCCCCCCAGGCTGAAAAAATCGTGGCCGTAGCAGCAGAATCCCTGCGTCGGGGTATTGAAATCGTGAAACCCGGTGCCACCTTGGGTGATGTGGGGTATGCCATCCAAAGTTACGCCGAGGGACAGGGCTGTTCCGTGGTTCGAGAATTTGTGGGCCATGGGGTAGGTCTTGATTTCCATGAGCAGCCCCAGGTGCTTCATTTCGGCAAACCGGGCAAGGGCGTGACGCTGGTGCCGGGCATGGTCTTTACCATCGAACCCATGATTAATCTGGGAAAAAGGGATCTCCATGTCCTGGAGGACGGCTGGACTGCCGTGACCAATGATGGGTCTTTGTCTGCCCAGTTTGAACAGACCCTCCGGGTGACCGAAACTGGATATGAAAGCCTTACCCCGTACAAGCTATAGGGGCGCTTGGCGAGCATTTTAAATAAAATTGTATGGGTTGGGTGTGTTAAAGTATGCTGAACAGGTTGTTTTCTGTGGGGTATCTTGTATTTATTGGGATGACTTCGGTCGTGTTCTTTTGCTTGGCCATGGTGATCCGGCTTCTGACCTTCCCCTTTGACCGCCGTCGGATCATAACAAATTTGTTCAGTGCCTTATGGGGGTCGATATACATCTGGTGTATGCCGGCTTGGGGCGTGAAAATCATTGGCCGTGACAAGCTTTCTTTGGACAAAAATTGCGTTCTGGTTTCCAATCATCAGAGTCAGCTGGATATTCTCGTGCTTTACCGCCTATTATTTCCATACCGCTGGGTATCTAAGGCCGAGGTGTTCCGTCTGCCGTTCATTGGCTGGAACATGCGGCTCAACGGCGACATCCCGCTCAAACGTGGGGATAAATCCAGTATTGCAGATATGATGGCGCGATGTGAAATCCTGCTCAAAGAAAATATTTCCATCTTTTTTTTTCCAGAGGGCACCCGATCACGCGATGGACGGCTGAAACCCTTTAAACCGGGCGCGTTCATTCTTGCCAAAGCGGCAAAGGTACCCATTCAGCCCATTGTATTGAATCATACCCGTCAGGTCCTACCGAAACACTCATTAACCATCAGTGGAAAACATGAGATGGAAGTAAAGGTGCTAGACGAGATCCCATATCATCGATTCGAAAAGATGGCACCTGAAGATATTGCCCAAATGGTTCGAAAGATCATTGCTGTCCACGTCCATGAGATGCAGGATCAGACAACCGATACCTTGTGTTGATTCAATCTGCTAAATTGGTTCATCCTAGGGCTTGTCTTTGGTTGGATATGAACTGTTTAAGATAGGGGTAAGCCTGGGACAGCACCATTCCCGCAAACATAAAGCAACATCCCATAAAGCTTCGGCTACTAAGCGTTTCATTCAGGAATAACCATCCGCCAAGGGCGGCAAAGGCAGATTCAAGGCTCAGGATGATGGCCGCATGGGCGGGGTCTGCATGCTTTTGTCCCACCACCTGCAGGGTGAATGCAATGCCGACAGACCCCACGCCGCCATAAAAAATCGCAACGGCGGCCTGTCGGATGCCATCAAGGGTGATGGTCTCAATGGCAAGTGCTGTAATCATGCTGAAAGCAGAACAGAATACGAATTGGAAAAACGCCAGTTTTATGGCATCGGTTTTTCGGGAAAATAGGCCCACCACCAGCACATGCCCGGCCCAAAAAAATGCACCAATAAATACAAGTAAATCACCGTAAGCAATTGTGAGAGCGTCGGTGATGCAAAGGAAGTATAGCCCTACAGCAGCCAGGGCCGCACCCATCCAAGTGCCGGTATCGGGCATCTTTGCCCAGAACAGCCCGAGCAGTGGAACGATAACCACATAGAGTCCGGTGATAAATCCGGCATTTCCCGCCGTGGTGTAGACGATCCCTATCTGCTGGAGGGAGGCGCCGGAAAATAAGAAGAGTCCTGCAATCAATCCCCTTAAAACCAGCGGTTTCAATTCTGAATCGGGTGGCGTGGTGCCGATGCGTTTTTTTCGACGGTCCAGAACCACAATGAGCGGAATCAAAGAGAGACTCCCCAAAGCAAAACGAATGCCGTTGAAGGTAAAGGGTTCCAGATATTCCATTCCCACGCGCTGGGCCACAAACGCCATTCCCCAGATAATGGCTGCAATGACCATCAATCCGTTGGCCTGCATTTGTTTTACATTCATTGCATCACCCCCTTTCCAGTAGATAATATAGGACTACGAAACTTTCAGTGGTAAATTCGCGGGTGTTAAATGGCGGCACGCATGGCAGCAATGGTTTTTTTATAATCCGGGGTATTGAAAATGGCGGATCCGGCCACAAAAGAGCGGGCGCCGGCCTGGTAAACCGCCTGGATATTTTTGGCGCTGATACCGCCGTCCACCTGGATAATCGCATCTGAACCATGCGCCTTGAGCATTGCCGAGAGCTGTTTGATTTTTTCAATGCTGGCATCAATGAATTTTTGACCACCGAAACCGGGGTTCACACTCATGACCAGAATAAAATCCAACTGGTCCACAATATATTCGATACTGGATAGGGGGGTGGCTGGATTCAATGCCACACCGGCCTTTACGTTAAGACTTTTGATTAACTGCAAGGAGCGGTGCAGATGGGTACAGGCTTCGACATGAACGGAAATGTAATCGGCGCCGGCCTTGGCAAATTCCGGGATCATGGCATCGGGCGTTTCGATCATTAGATGGACGTCCAGAACCAATCCAGACACTTTTTTGCATGCTTCCACAATGATGGGACCGTATGTGATGTTGGGGACAAACTGCCCGTCCATGACATCGATGTGGATCCAGTCTGCACCTGCATCTTCCACACGGTTAAGTTCTTGCCCGAGACAGGTAAAATCAGCGGATAAAATAGAAGGGGCGATGAGGGTCATAATTTTTCTCCTGTTTAACACTCAGGGGTTGGCATTCGTTTCAGTCTGGCGGTGAAAAATCCGTCCATACCGGTGTGGTTGGGGTATGTTTTGAAAGAAAACTGTTGCGTTTCAGGGGCAGAGAACCAGGGTAACAGCCGTTGGAATTCATCTGGATCTGCAGTGAAATCCTTGCGCTTTTTTAGAAAATGATCCATCACGCCTTCATTTTCTTCTGGTTCACAGGAACACACGGCGTAGACCAGCACCCCGCCAGGTGCAACAAAGTTAGCAGCAGCATTAAGCACTTTTTTTTGCAGGGCTGCCATTCGCTGGATATCATTTTTGCGACGCTTCCATCGAATATCGGGGTTTCTTCGCATCACACCAAGACCGGTGCACGGGGCATCTACAAGGATACGCTGGAAATAGCCGCCCATATCTTCCAGCCGGGCCTTGGTGATATCAAAGGATACCGTTTTAATCAGGGTAAGGCCCAGGCGCTGGGCTTCTGCAATAAGACCTTTTTGTTTTTCAACATCGGGGTCATTTGCCACAAGGTCTCCCTTGTTTTTCATCAGCTGGCCCATGTGGCAGGTTTTGGTACCAAGGCCGGCACAGGCATCTAGAATCCGCTCCCCAGGTCTGGGATCTAGCAGGGTGGTTACCAGTTGGGCTGCTTCATCCTGAACCTGGAACCACCCTTGGTCAAATCCGGGAAGGCATGAAACCGGCCTGCCAATTGCTGTGATGTTAATCCCTGAGTCACTATAATGGGTGACGTCCGCGAATATTTTTTCCTGGTCTAAGGCATTCAGCATTGCATCCCGCGAGACGTTTAGATGATTTATCCTGAGCGTAATGGGTGGGATTCCAAGGGTTGCACGGCCTATCTTTTCGGCATTTTCTCGACCAAATGTGGACACCCATCGCTTGCCCAACCAGGGGGGAATGCTGCAGGTGGCGGTCAGCCAGGTTGTAAATTTTTTTCGTTTATCCGGCAAGGCCAAGGTGCTGTGTTCAGTAGCCGTTTTACGGAGTACGGCGTTGATAAATCCTGCCGCTTTTCTTCCTACTTTTTTTTTTGAGAGTTCCATGGTGGCATGGATGGCGGCAAAATCTGGAATCCGGTCCAGGCAGACCAGTTGAAACACGCCAAGTCGCAGTAGGGTAAGGATGATAGGGTCAATGCGGTCAATGGGGCGATGGGAACAGGCCTGGATGATGTGATCTAGCCTGCCCCGGTGACGGAGTACACCAAATACCAAGGCATTACAAAGGGCACGATCTTTAGCACTCAATGACTCTATCAGTGCCGAGGCTGCTTCAATAGATCGATCCAGGGTTGCTTTCTTTTTTTGACCAGATTCAATCAGTTCAAAGGCCAGGGCCCTTGGATCCGTCTGTTTAGATTCAGTGCGCATTGCCAGAGTCATTGGTTAGCTGAACCGAGCAGGCAAGTCGATTTGATGGCCTCTAAGAAAGGCGTCTGCCGTAAGGTGTTTGCCTGAGAATCCCATGAGTTCAAGAATCAAAACGGTGTTCTGACCCGTTGCCACGGATATACCTTTGGCAGTACAGGCAAGGATGTCACCTGGCACGGCATCATCCTTGATCGCAGGGCCTGGAACAGCCTTAAAAATTTTCAGTCGCTTCTCCCCAAGATGGGTAAATGCACTGGGCCAGGGTGTCATTGCGTTGATATGGGCGCAGACTTCTTTATCTGTGCGGCCCCAATCAATTTCACCATCTGATTTTTTCAGCATGGAGACATAGGTGGCATGGTCATGATCCTGGGGGATGGGGGTGAGGGTTTTGGCATTGACTTTGTGGATGGTTTCCACAATCAGCGCGGCTCCCATTTGAGACAGCCGGTCGTGAAGGTCCTGGGCCGTTTCGCCAGGGTCAATGGGAGTGGCTGATTTCAACAGTATGTCTCCAGTGTCCATGCCTTTGGCCATGACCATGGTGGTGACCCCGGTTTGCTTGTCCATATTCATCACTGCTGCCTGAATGGGAGCGGCGCCTCGGTACTGAGGCAAGAGGGAGGCATGGATGTTGATGGGATAGATCCGTGGAATATCGAGAATGTCCTGGGACAGGATTTGCCCAAAGGCTGCCACCACAAAATAATCCGGCTCATGGGATAGGAGAAGCTCCTTTGCTTCCGGGGTATTGATCTTTTCAGGCTGGAACACGGGGATACCAAGTTCCATGGCTGTAATTTTTACCGGGGGCTGGGTGATCTTTTTTCCCCTTCCCTTGGGACGGTCCGGCTGGGTGACCACAAGGCTGATTTCAAAATCATCCCTTGCAGCAAGTGTCTTCAGGGCAGGAACACTGAAGTCCGGGGTGCCCATGAATATGATTCGTGTTTTCAAAATGGTCAGATCTTTTTATCTTTGGCTTGTTATTTTTCTGTTGGTTCTATCTTCGTAATTGTTTTTTTACCCGTTTCTTGTACATGGCCCGCTTGAGACTGGAAATGCGTTCAATGAATAATTTTCCGTCCAGATGGTCAATTTCGTGCTGCATGATGACGGCCTGCAATCCGGATTTTTCAAATTCAATGGGGTTCCCCGATGGCTCAAGGGCCTTTACCTGAACGGTTTCAAACCGAACCACATCGGAACGGAAATCCGGCACACTCAGACATCCCTCCTGCTCAGATACAAATTTTCCGGTTCCCTTGATAATTTCCGGATTGATCAGGGCTTTGAATGTCTGGGGTGTTTCGTCTGATTCTTCTTCTTCAGGATCTCCCTCGGAAAATCTTGCGTTGGGATCGAATACAATGATCCGCTTGTTGATTCCCACCTGGGGGGCGGCAAGCCCCACACCCTGGGAATCAACCATGGTTTCGCCCATGTCCTCAATGAGCTGCAGGGTTTCTTCCGTGATTTCTTCCACGGGGGTTGAAGGCTTGTTCAGGGAGGGTTCCGGATATGTTAATACCTTACGTATGGCCATTTTCTTGTAATATTCTCCTTGCAGAGGCGATGTCCTGGGAAATTTTTTCCATTAAATCCGATAGACTGGAAAAGGTTTCTTCGCCTCGTATCCGTTCAATCATATTCATGTTGATGGATTTTCCGTACACATCCCTGTCAAAATCAAGGATATGAACTTCCACGGTGAATTCATTGTCTCCAAATGTGGGGGAAAATCCAATGTTGGCAACGCCTGGAAGGGTCTTTTTTTCCACTTCCACGGTAACAGCGTATACTCCGGGGCTGGGACACAGTTCTTCATAGTCCCCCAGGTTGGCCGTTGGGGTTTCCAGCAATGCACCGCCCCGGTTTCGTCCGTGGATAACCTTTCCCCGGATCTGGTGGGGGCGTCCCAGAATCTGGTTGACATCCCTGACCCTGCCTTCTGCAATCAGCCCCCGGATCTGGGTGCTGCTGATACGCTCGGAATCTTCGCTGCCTTCCTTTACCCATGAAAGGACAATGGTTTCATAGCCCAGCTCTTTACCCCTTGCTTCCAGCAGGTCAACATTGCCCTGCCGTTTGCTGCCAAAGGTATAATCCGGGCCGATGATGACAGCTTTCATTCCCATGGTGTTCACCAGAAGCTGCTCTATGAATTCCAGCGGCGGTGTCGCAGCAAATTCCCTGTCAAAGGGGATACACACAAGGGCATCCACTCCGGACTGCCCAAGGAGTTCCATTTTCTGGTCATGGCCTGTGATGATGGGAATGTCCTTGATTCCCAGGGCTTTCAAGGGGTGGGGCTCAAACGTCACAGCAACGGAGGTGCCATTGATTTGTTTTGCCTTTTCAATGGCCTGGTTGAGCA
>PDWI01010321.1_pt1 | contig 10488 bp, 9 predicted proteins | sample 1430891 | NCBI WGS metagenome assembly PDWI01 (sample SAMN01162508, study PRJNA174530) | Oral metagenome, whole genome shotgun sequencing project. | biome: Marine environment; feature: Marine mammal; material: Swab sample of the gingival sulcus; isolation source: swab sample of gingival sulcus... | reverse complement strand
ATGTTGGAAACCTTTAGAGATAACAGGGATGTAAAGAGTTTCTGCAGCTTCTTCAGCTGGCTTAGATTCTTCTTTTTTCTCCTCAGCTGCCTTTGTAGTCTCAGGCGCCTTTGTAGTCTCTTTTTTTGGTTCTACTGAACTTTGGCAAGATGCCAAGCTAAGTACCATAACTGCTACTAATACTAAACTAAGTATTTTCTTCATAATAATTCCTCCTAAATTATATATTTAGACCTTTGGGCGAGGGCTTATTCCCTCACCTTCTGGCCATGTTACCTACTTAAATTAACTAATTAATTTTTCTTTGCTATGATTTCTATACAGAAAGTCCTAGAATATTTCCATGATAATTTTATCAATTTGCTAGAAACTTTTCAAGTCAAATCATGCTTTTTCGTTTCTGCTTCTTCTATAGATATCTATGAATACAGCGACGATTACGATTGCACCAGTAAATACTGTCTGCCACTCTTGAGGTACTGAAAGTATCCTTAGACCATTTAACAATGTACTCATAAGGAAGGCACCAATAACTGTACCAAGTATACTACCCTTACCACCACTAAGTGAAGTACCACCGATAACAACGGCTGCGATAGCGTCAAGCTCATAACCTTGTCCAAGTGCTGGTTGTGCAGAGTTAAGACGTGAAGCCATGATTACACCTGCAAGACCTACAAATACACCAGTAAGTACATGGATAGCTATAAGCCATTTGTCTGTGTTAATACCAGAAAGCTTAGTTGCTTGCTCGTTGCTACCTATAGAGAAGTTGTATCTACCTAAAAGAGTTTTGTTTAGGATAACAGAAGCTAAGATAGCTGCTAGTATAAATATAATAGCTCCCATAGGTATATTTAAGAAACCTGGTGCAAATAATGACTTAGCTAAGTCTTGGAATACGAATCCATCTGCTGGGTCTACTGAGAAGTAGAATGGCTTAGCACCTGAAATAATAAGTGAAAGACCCTTTGCTACCATCATCATACCAAGTGTTGCAATGAATGCTGGAACCTTCATCTTAGCAATGATTACACCATTTATAAGACCTATGATAGCACCTGCTAAAAGACCAACAAAAATACCAAGTCCTGATGGTACTCCTGCAACTGTTACGAAATAACCAGTGATTACTGCTGACAATGTCATACCTGTACCGATAGACAAGTCGATACCACCAGTGATAACTACAAATGTAACTCCGACAGCCAAAATACCGTTTACCGCTGTTGCCAATAGTATACTATTAACATTTGAAGGGGTAAGGAAGTTTGGTGATGCTATCGAAAATACTATGAATAAAAGTATAAGTACCCCGAAAGTCAAAAACTTCTGAAATGCATTTGATTTAATAAATTTTTCCATTATATCCTCCGTTAATCTCTCTTAGTCGCAAAGGTCATGATTCCCTCTTGCGTAGCTTCTTTTCTCATTATTTCTCCAGTAACTCTACCCTCGCACATAACAACTATTCTATGACTCATCCTAAGCACCTCTGGCAATTCAGAACTTATCATTATGATAGACTTACCCTTGGCTGCTAGGTCATTTAGTAGCTTGTAAATCTCACTCTTAGCACCTACGTCAATACCCCTAGTTGGTTCATCGAATATAAGTACATCACAGTTCTTTGTAAGCCACTTACCGATAACTACCTTTTGCTGGTTTCCACCAGATAGGTTTTGAACTAGTTGCTTTCCACTAGGTGTCTTTATAGCTAGTGATTCTACATATTTTTCACTATTTTCTTCGATTTTCTTTCTCTGCAAGAAGCCACCCTTGGTGAAATTATCCATATCAGACATAGCAATATTACTCTCTACATCTAATCCCAGTACCAATCCGTAACGCTTTCTATCCTCTGAAAGATAACCTATACCATTGGCAACTGCGTCCTTAGGACTATGTATCTTTACTTCTTTTCCTTTTACCTTGATAGTACCTGAATCCATCTTATCAGCACCAAATATGAGCCTAGCTGTCTCAGTCCTACCAGCTCCCATAAGTCCAGCAAAACCTAGTATTTCGCCCTTATGAAGCTTAAATGATACATCCTTGACTGCACGTCCTCTAGAAAGTCCTTCAACCTCTAAAACAACCTCATCATCAATAGGAATCTCATTTCCACCTGCATCTTCAAATATGGTTCTACCAACCATCATGTGTATGATTTCATCTATGGTAACATCAGCCATATCTCTAGTACCTATGTACTCACCATCACGCATAACAGTAACTCTGTCGCATATTCTCTTAAGCTCTTCCATCCTGTGTGATATATAAACTATACCAACATTCTTTTTCTTAAGCCTTTCTATCATGATGAAAAGTTCATCGATTTCAGACTCTGTAAGTGCTGCAGTAGGCTCGTCCATTATAAGAACTTCTGAATCATAAGACAAAGCTTTGGCTATCTCTACCATCTGCTGTTGTGCTACTGTAAGATTCTCAACTAAAGTTCTAGGATTTATATTGACGTGCATACTCTTCAAAAGTTTTTCTGCATCTTCATTGGCTTTTTTGTCATCTACAAAAAGTTTGAATTTAGCCTTTGGCTCTTTTCCAATATAAATATTTTGCGCTACTGTAAGGTCAGGCATAAGGTTTAACTCTTGGTGGATAATACCTATACCAAGGTCCTGAGCAGCCTTTGTTCCATTAATATTTACTTCTTTGCCCTTATAGTAAATAGTCCCTGTATCCTTAGTGTAAACACCCGTAAGTATCTTCATAAGTGTACTTTTACCTGCTCCATTCTCTCCAATCAGAGCATGGACTTCACCAGAATCCAAGGAAAAATGACAATTACTCAATGCTTTTACGCCAGGAAAACTTTTATCAATATTTTCCATTTTAACAATATTTTTAGACATTTTTACCTCCAATTTTTATCACTGCATTTATTATACTTGTCGTTTATCACTAAAAACTTGAAAAAATAATATAATTTTATGAATATTTTGTATGCAAAAGAATTTTTCATATAAATAATTGAAAATTTGTGCAATATGACAAAAAGAGCATACCCACGTACGAGCATGCTCTTAAATATTTAAAAAATCTACTTATCAACTATGGTAACAAATGCTTCACTGTCCTCTATCATCTCTGCATAGATATGATTTTCATCTCCATCAAAAATAACAAATTTGCCAGGTTCCACCTCAAATTTTTCATCATCAATGTAGACATCGACCCTACCCTTATAATCATCTCCCATTAAATATAACATCTTTATTATTATAAATACGTGCTTATAACCACATTTAAAAATAAAAATCAATAAGTTCCTCAAAATGTTTATAATCTGCATTTTCTCTATTACCAGCCCAGCTCTTTTCAGCCATAGTCTTAAGAGAATAGAATATACCCTCCGCTATCTCTTCTTCGGTCTGCATTTCCTCATGGTCACACCATATGGCATACATGCTCCCTAGTATATTTTCATTTGGCATATCATACCTTTGGAAGAGCTCGAAATCCAGTCCAGCGAAGTAGCCATTATCCCAGTCATTATATAGTTCTTCTGGATCTGGTGGGTCACGGTATATCTTGGCAGTAGTAAGTACATAATACATCACATCATTTACATTTATAAGCTTATGCCCCTTTTCCATCAGGCTATCGGTACTAGCCATATTATCATCCCACCTAGTCCAATAACATATTTCTATATCCTTATCCAGTGGCACATGGGAAACGAAGTTCCTACGATAAATACCATCATTCCAAATCCTAACCTTGAAACCAAGGGACTTCGTATACCCAGCTATCTCATTTATATAGGCAGTATATCCATCTAGTCCATTCGCCTCTACACCAGCTTCTACAAAAGCCTGACCGAAGTCTGCAAGCGAAGGATATTCATCAAATTTATCGAAGTTTATAAACTCATCCCCACCTATATGGAAGTATTTGCTTTCCTTAAAAAGCTCTGCATATTCTTTAATAATATTTTTTACGAAGGCTCTAGCTTCTGGATTATTTATATCAATAGATCCCTTATTTTGATTTCCATACTTATCTACAAGCCAAAATTCAGGGCGATTTTTTAATGCCTGTCTAAGATGTCCTGGATTGTCAAAGGAAGGTATAATATCTACATGATACTTCTTAGCTTCTGCCAAAATATCACGCATTTCTTCCTTAGTAATATAATCCTCACTCATGATATCTGGGTAGGTCTCACACTCCAACCTAAAACCTTCATTTTCTGAAAAATGAAGCTGGAGGGTATTAAGTCTAGACTTAGACATATCCCTTATACGTGCCTTTATCCACTCTGGCCTAAAATACTTCCTACCCATATCTAGGTGAAGCGCCCTCTCCCCCACTTCAGGAAAGTCTGTTATCACACCATAAGGCATATATCCCTTTAGCTTCAGATACTGACCTAGAGCCCTAAGTCCACACATGGCACCCCTAGGTCTTATTGCCTTTACAATGATGTCCTCTCCTACTTCTATCCTAAATCCCTCATCAGAGTACACACCCTCTATCTCATCTGACAAGTATACTATTATATCCGAATCAGCAGAATCAAGTTTCTCAGACAGCACATTTCCATCTTTATCTAATAACTCACCCTCAGCCATTACAAAAAAAGGTGCTTTAAAGAAGTCCTCTTTCAAAAACTCTTCTGATACTAAGTCTACTACTTCTCCTAAATCACCTTCATCTTTAGGATATAAAATACCCTTGATATCCTTAGCCAAAATGCGACCATTTTTTTGCTCATAGCTTCTCACACTTGGAAAAAAATTCATCTCTGGATTTACTTCCATTTCAAACACTTCTTCATCATTATTAAAAACATTTTCAGTCGTCTCAATCCCTGAATTTTCATCTTTTGAACTAAGTTTTTCTTCAATATTCCCCTTGCCTGTGCATGCCAGTGAACTAATAAGAATAAGTCCAACTAGTGTTAACGTTGTTATTTTTTTAAGTAATTTTTTCATGTTTTTTTCTTTCATAATAATTTTAAATATAATAGTTTCAAATTAAATACTAGAATCTCCATAATAATAAACAATCTCACCTGAAGATAAAGACTTTTGCACATCTATTACCCTCTGATTAGAACTCCCTCTAAATTTAAGTTTAAGATCTAGCAAATCTTCTACAAAAAGTCCATCTACTAAGACATCACAAAGTCCAAGAAGCTCAAGCCGCTCTTCATGGGCTATTAGCTGCTCAAAAGTATAACCTGAATAAGCCCAGATATCCTTCTTGGCAAAGTCTTTTTCCTTCTTTTCTTCATTGTAATTGTCGATGTATGCCCTAATAGGCTTTACGTATTCTATTAATTCAAGGTTTTGAAAAGGCTCACCTCCGATTAAAGTGAGCCCTTTATATTGTCTCTTGCTTATAATAGAAATTATTTCATCTGTCACATCAAAACTCATCTCTTTACCATAATTAAAACGCTGGTAGTCTTTGTTAAAACAGCCCTTGCAATTATGTCTACAGCCCGATGCAAACAGCGAAACCCTTATACCTTCTCCATTGGCAACATCGAGTCTTCTAAGCTGCGCGTAGTACATTATTAAATCCTTTTTAAATATGCATCACCCTGGACTTAATCTCCTTAGTCCTGCCTTGATTCCAAAAGTTTTCACCTAGATATCCACAAGTCCTCCTGATAACAGTAAGTCTAGCCTTATCAGTATTGTGGCAGTTTGGACACTCCCACTTAGTTCCTGTCTCATCTACCTTTATCTCACCATCATATCCACATTCATGACAGAAGTCTAGCTTGGTATTAAATTCACCATACATAACGTGGTCATAAATATACTGTATGATAGAAAGTATCGCATCGGTATTTTTTATCATATTAGGAATCTCTACATATGAAATCATACCACCTGTAGACTTCTCTTGGAACTGCTGTTCGAAGTCAAACTTAGAGAATACATCAATATTTTCTCTAACATCTACATGGTAGGAGTTAGTATAGTATCCCTTGTCTGTGATATTTTCAATATCGCCAAACCTCTTCTTATCTATAGAAGCGAACCTATGAGTCAAGCTTTCAGCTGGTGTACCATATACAGCAAACTGTACGCCAGTCTCCTTAGTCCACTCATCTTTCTTTTCATTTAACTTATCCATAATTCTAAGAGCAAATTCTCTACCCTTTTCACTAGTATGAGAGACACCCTTAACGAGCATGGAAGCCTCATAAATACCAATATAACCTATAGTAAGGGTAGAATATCCACCAAATAGGTACTTATCTATCTTCTCACCTGGCTTAAGTCTAGCAAGTGCTCCAAACTGCCAGTGTACAGGAGAAACATCACTAGAAATACCTAGAAGTCTCTCGTGTCTAACCATAAGTGCCTTCTTAAGAAGTCCTAGTCTCTTATCCAAAATCTGGAAGAATAAGTCTTCATCTCCGCCAGATAAAATACCGATTTGTGGTAGGTTTATGGTAACTACACCCTGGTTAAATCTACCATCAAACTTGTACTCATCATTTTCATCTTTGAAAACGCTAAGGAAGGCTCTACAACCCATAGGTGCGAAGACATTACCCTCATACATAGCACGCATCTTCTTGGCGCTAATGTAGTCCGGATACATCCTCTTAGCTGTACAAGCAGCTGCAAGCTGAGTAAGGTACCAGTAAGGTGCATCTTCTGTTACATTGTGCTCATCTAACACATATATAAGCTTAGGAAAGGCTGGTGTAACATATACACCTAGTTCGTTTTTGATACCTGTTATCCTCTGCATTAATATTTCTTCATCTATCATAGCAGCTTCTCTAGCATATTCGCTATTTGGGTCGAAGTGCATGAATAAAGTGACAAAAGGTGACTGACCATTGGTAGTCATAAGGGTATTTATCTGGTACTGTATAGTCTGCACGCCATCTTTGACCTCTTTTCTAGTCCTGCGCCAAGCTATTTCCTCTACCTTGTCCATATCAGGCTCAATATTATAAATCTCTACCTGCTCTTCTATTACTTGTTTCTTATATTTTTCAAATGATTTTCTTACGTAAGGTGCTAATATCCTGTCTACTCCATTTATAGACTGTCCTCCGTACTGGGCACTTGCTACCTGTGCTATAATCTGTGTAGCTACAGTACAAGCTACTTGGAATGACTTAGGTGAATCGATTTTCTTCCCATTGATAACTGTTCCATTTCCTAGCATATCCTCTAAATTTATAAGACAACAGTTGAACATAGGTTGGATAAGATAATCTAAGTCATGCATGTGAATAGCACCACTCTCGTGTGCCTCTAGTACATCTGTAGGCATAAGTTTACGTTTGGAAATATCCTTGGAAACCTCACCAGCTATCAAGTCTCTTTGTGTAGAAACTATCTTAGCATTTTTGTTGGAATTTTCATCCATAATCTCTGCATTGGACTGCTCAATAAGACTGAGTATGTCCTTATCAGTGGTATTTATTTGACGCTTATATGCCTGTACAGCCTTATAATTCTCATAAGCCTTGGCTGTCTGTGCATTATCAGCTTGAATAAGATGATAGTATACATCATCCTCTATTTTATATATAGAAACTACGTCCTTTCCAGACTCCAGTATCTCATCGCTTATCTGATTAGCGACTTCTAGCGCCTGACCTGGCACAAACTTGCCCTGTGGTGAACGCATAGCCTTCTCTATGGCTACTATTATTTTTTCCTTTTCATATCCTACTACTCGCCCGTCCCTCTTTCGAACTTGCATACCCTGCTCCTTTATTTATTATCACATCATAAAGTGTCTCAGCCTATATAAAAGCAATAATCCTCAGAGCTCACCCTTACAATATGTAGTTAATAGTTATTTGTTGAACCACTACATATTGTGGTTCATGGATTATCATACTATATATCGGTCTACTATGTCAATAAGTATTAACAGCAAAAAAAAATATAGTAGATATGCACAAAAAAAGACTAAATTTAAAAGATAAATATAAATTTAATAAGCAAATTTGACGTTATAGATTTTGCAAAATCTTTTATTTTTAATTGTTAAATAAATAACTAATACTATATATTGAGATTTGTAGCTAAATATAATCTATATTTATGTATAATTAAGATAATTCTTTTAAAAACACCTTAATATCCAACTTCACCCAATCATCCTTTACTTCCTTAGCCGTTACTCTAGCAAGGAGTGACTTACCAGCATCTATCAGTCTATCGAAAATCACATTATCTTTCATAGGAACATAACCTATCTTTACTCCACTCTCAGTCATTATTTTAATAGCTTTTTCATCACAAGAATTGTCAGATTTTCTAAGAAACTCGAGCTTATCACCTATGTTTATATCCTCAGCTATATCGGCTATTCCTTCTATATAAGTAGTCCCTGCTACTATTGTATCAAATAAAAATATCTCTTTTTCCAAAGGTTTTATAGTAAGTCCTTCTGTAAAAGCTTTCTTAGTATTTTTTTCTACCATATTACACCCAATTCTCTCTTTATTTATAATAGTATTTCTAATTCGTCGTACTTTAATTTAGTATAATTCCTATTATGATAATTGTAAATATCAAATAAAATTTTTAATAAAAATATTATTTTTTGGTGTTAGTATCAAATAAAATTATTTAAATACGAAAGGAAACATTATGGATAAATTTATAGAAAGAGCCTTAAACAGACGGAGCATTCGTGCTTTTAAGGAATCACCAGTAGAAAAGGAAACGCTAGATATACTCTTAGAAGCTATGCTAAAATCAGCCACTAGTAATATAGCTCAACAAGCTAGTGTAATAAGGATAACAGATCCTAATAAGAAAAAGCAAATCTCTGAAATTTCACACCAAGAATATATAGCCAAGGTACCTGAACTACTAATCTTTATAAGTGACTTACATAGAAATATGCATCTACTAAAGGCACAGGGCTTGGATATAGAGGAAAGGAAATCTGATGCAGATGCCTTCTTACAGTCTATAACAGATGCAGCCCTAATGGCACAAAACGCAGCAAATATCGCTGAAAGCCTAGGCCTAGGTACAGTATTTTTAGGAAGCATACTAAATGATAGTGAAAAATTAATAGAAATTTTGGAACTACCAGAGCTTACCTTCCCAGTGCTTGGACTAGCCTTCGGCTACCCAGACCAAGACCCACCAGTAAAACCAAAGCTAGAAAGGGAGCTTAGAGTATTCGAAAATACATATACCCACTTCGATGATTACAAGGAAACACTAAGTGACTTTAACGAGGTGAGCAGGAAGTATTACGAAGCTAGAGGTGTAAAAGAAGCAAAGGACTTCTTCAAACATATATCCTTCTCCTTTACCCACCCAAAGGAACTTAGAAACAAGGTATTTGAAATAGCCAAAAAGAACGGCTATAAACTATAAATATAAAGCAAAAAGAGCTAAATCACTGAGATTATAGCTCTTTTTTTAAGTAGTTTTATGCTTTATCTTATTAGATATCAAGAGGGTTTGAAACACTACCAAGCCCTCTTGTGCTAGCTAACTAACTTTTCATATCTAAAAAAGCCTTACCCATCTTGGCACAAACACTACTAGTATCTTCAATTAAATTGTCATATTCCTCTGCACCACCATATAAACTGTCAGATACAGCCTTTAAGAAGAGACAAGGAACCCCATTCCTATCAGCTATAAGCTGTATAGCCGCTGCTTCCATCTCACAGATATCAGACTTAAACTCCCTACCAAGGGCAAGTTTCTCCTGAACATCATCTATAAATCTTTCGCCAGAAGCACAGGTCACCACCTTTAAGTCCTTGTCTAATTCTAGGGCAGTTTCCATAAGTTTTTTATCAGTAGGAATGAAGATGCTATCATATTCTAGGTGCCTACCCACCTCACAGCCATCTATCTCAGAAGTATCGAAACAGTAGTGCACTATCTTCTCCACCACACAGGTATCTTTAGCAGAAAGTCCCTCTCTAAGAGCACCAACTATACCATAGTTTATAATCATCTCGACCTCAAATCTATCGATGAGAAGCATGGTAGCAGCTGCAGCAAAAACCTGTCCAGCCCCAGAGTGTATGGCAAAGACCTGATTCTTCCCATTATCTACCTTGTACACATCAAAACCACTAAGGCTCTCCTTGCTATACTTGCCCTCATACTCTGACATAAAAGCATCTATTTCTTTTTGAATAGCAATCAACATTCCTATCTTCATAATCAACCTCAACTTATTTATAATATATTAACTACGAAGCAATTATAACATAAAATTTAGAATTTAAAAGTAAAACAACAAAACTATAAAAAATAATATTATAAGAACTAGCGCATTACAAATACAAAACTATAAAAAAACTAAGACCGTAATAAATGGATGTATTTCTGATGAAAACGAGTGGGGAATAGTGCTGGCGCACAGGCCCCTGAGTTTGAATCTGAAAGACGCCATTTAGTACGGTCTACCTACTTTATATTTATATTATATCATAAGATATAATATAAATATTAAATCTAACAGATAAATAATTGGTTTTACTTCTTTAAA
>PDWI01010320.1_pt1 | contig 10488 bp, 11 predicted proteins | sample 1430891 | NCBI WGS metagenome assembly PDWI01 (sample SAMN01162508, study PRJNA174530) | Oral metagenome, whole genome shotgun sequencing project. | biome: Marine environment; feature: Marine mammal; material: Swab sample of the gingival sulcus; isolation source: swab sample of gingival sulcus... | reverse complement strand
AACACAAATTGCAATGAGATTGCGTTCTGTTTTATTTATCATAATTCCAACATAAAAAAGTTAGTCATGCTATTCATTTTCAGATGAAATTGTAGCCAGTACCAAATCTTCACTTCCCTGAGCGCGAGCAATATCAAGAATAAAAACCAAATCTCCAACAGGAGCAAGAGGATCAGACTTTAACAGTATCTTACCGGGATTCCTGGAAAAACTTTTTACAGTCTTGTGAATAAAAAATTTCAAATCATCTCTGGTGATACGTTTTTTTTCCGCGTAAATACTCCCGTCTTTCTTGAGACAAATCTCCACAACCCGCCCAGAAACAGCGCGCCCAGTCTTTGCTTCCGGCACAGACATATCAAGACCGTGCACAGAAAAGGCGGCTACAAGTATAAAAAATATGAGCAAAATAAAAACAACATCCAGCAGAGGTGTTATCTCAGGCACCATATCGTCATTTTGCGCCGGAATAAACGTAATCATAGCGACCTGTTCAATTCAATGGAAGAAGGTTGAGCGAAAAGATGAACAGCCAGAGCGGATCTGGCAATATGCTCAAGATTACCAGCGATATTTTTTCTGTATTTGGTAAATACCTGCAAAGCAAACCAGGACGGGATCGCAATAATAAGACCAACAGCGGTAGTAAGCAGTGCCTGCCAGATTCCTCCGGATAATATTCGCATATCTATACCACCTTGAATATTTTCAAGCTGAACAAATGTGTCAATCATACCAATCACAGTACCTAACAGCCCCATAAGCGGAGCAATTTTGGCAATAAGAGCAAGAAGATCCAAATGACTTCCAAATTTATGTACGATGTCCTGTCCGGCGTTCTGTAATAAAATCTCCCGAATTGCTGGATCACTTTGACGAGTTATCGCCTCAGAAAAATTGGCAAATAAAGAATGTTTTGGCAGCAGGTCACAGAGATTTTGAAAAAAATCTTCTTTCCCCAGCTCACGTCCTTCTCTTTCAAGAACAGTACAGAGTTCAAATGTCTTCTTTTCGATGTCGAGATTCCTAAAACAACGCATTGAGGCATAAAATATCCACCGTTCAAGAATAACGGCACAGGCACATACGGACAGGCATAAAAGAGGCCACATTACCCATCCTCCGTGATTCAAAAGAAACATACTCCCCCCTCTTTCAGTACAATCAAGTATTCATTTTCTCTATTGTATCCAAATAAGCATGGTTTAATTTATTTCCTATAAAAATAATATAATCCTGGTCTGAAAAAGATTTCTCATCTTCAAGAAACGAAATATCAATGTGTTGAGAAGAAAACTGAACAAGATTCCTCTCTTTACTTTCTAATGTAACAATGCCTTTTGCCCGAACAGCGTGAGAAGACAGAAGGATTTCTTTTAACTGACTTTCACTTATTTTCCTGAAAAATATAATTCTTGACTCAAATCCTTCTTCTTCATGGGTACATGCTTTTTTATAAGGCGAAGAAAAATCCGATATTTTTTTATCTGTATCATTTTTATGAACTTCATCTAACGCGTGATCCAAAACGGCAAAAGGTATTCTTCCAAACTCTGATTTCAAGATCAAAGCCTTATTATTCATTTTATGCAGTGTGGCACAAATATTTTTTTCCTGATCCCTTGGTAACAAATCAATTTTATTCAAAACAAGAACATCGGCATGTTCAATTTGAGAGCGCAGTACTCCATCGCAAAATTTTTTTTCATTTTCAAATTTTGAAAATAAAATGTAAGCATCAACTAAAACAATAACAAGACCGACTTGAACTAAATCATCCAGATCTTTCATAGCCTGAAGGACATTGAGAGGATTTGCAACTCCGCTTGTCTCCAGAAGAATATCTTTTGTGGGCATTTTACCAAGAACACGGCAGATACCAGGACGCAAAGCATCAGCAAGAGAGCAACACACACATCCTTCATCAATCGCCTCGACCACAGTATCTCCCTGCAATAAAAAAGCATCCAATCCTATTTTCCCAAATTCATTTTGAATCACTCCCAGGTAAATATCCTTATTTTGTAAATAGGCAAGCCATTCCCGTAAAAAAGTGGTCTTTCCTGCACCAAGAAATCCAGAAAGGATATGCACCAAAGGAAGATTTTTCCTTTTTTTTCTTTCAATAGCCAAGGGGAAAAAATCTTCTTTTTCATTTTCTGATTCAGGCCAGATTCTGTCTCCCCATTGAACAGTTCGGGCTACAGCAGTTTGTTCCTGGCCGGACTGAAACAAATTGCCCAAATTATCATAGGCAGGAACACTGTATTTTCTTTTCTCCATCAGACATATCATGTCTTCCTGAGCACAATGAAAAATTTTGGCGAATGTACGAACAATACAATCAAATAAAGGACGTATTATACTATAGGCCGGAATATTTGCATCCATACCCATAGCTTCTATAACATATTTTTTACAGTTTTCTTCTTCATAGAAAACTCCATTTGCGGCTACTACACAAAATCTTTCTTTTGTTTCCAAGCGCAAGCATAAATTATTTACAGAAATTCCAATATAAAGATCTCCAACATAAAATTGGGCTAATTCATTCTGTAAAAATGTCCATTCCCTGATTTTTTTTGAAAAATTATCTTGTTCAGAAAGATACAGAGCATGCAGGGAAAATTCATCTAAAAGAGGACTTCCATGCGGCGGAAAAACAAATAAAGCGAACTTTCCCCAGACATTTTTGGGATCACTTGCAAAAAAATTATGACTGTGTCTGTCATCTGGATATGCAACTTCTTCCTGAGAAACAAAGTCTCTACAATGTACAATCCCAAATATACAATCACTTTCCAAAATACGGCATGTCCATGCCCATTCCTGAGCAGGACAGGGAAGAATACCACGCCAGCCAAGATCTCTTGCGATGCGGCGTTCAAAATAAATTTTATTTACAACCGCGTAAAAAATTTCAGCAGCAGACATTGAAAGCTGATCATCTTTGCTGATATGAGGAACGATTTCTTTTATATCCATAATATGGTATTTTAATCTTTTGTCATTAAATTATTTTGAGAGTAAAAATAAAAGGGCTTGAGCAGATTAGCCTGGTCAAGCCCTTAAAATTACATTATTCTTTCATTGTCTATAGTAAAATCGATAAGAGACACGTCAATTCTCTTGTATCAGGCGGGAAAACGAATTACATCTCCATTGCCCAGATAATTTTTTGTTTTGGAACGAAACCTGGCAGACCCCTGAACAACAGGGTACCCGGCATCAACAAACTTATTTGCTGTGACAAGACCTGTACAATGGTTGCATCCAACTCGCTTAATATCCCATTTTTGCAAGCCAATAACCAGGTCATCATACTTTGGATCCCAGTCATCAAATGGAGAAATATGGAGTCCTCCGTATAAACCATAAAAACTGTCATTTTCATACTTCAATTCTTTATAGGCTGTATCTGCAAATAATATAATACCCTGATGACAACAACCTGTTATACTAACTAATCCTACATCTTTTACATTGCAATACATAGAAAGCTCACCAAATACACGAAAAATTATTGGCACTTCAAATGTATATAAAGCAACTCCTGGTTGAAGTCGATGCAATCCCTTCTTAAGCTCATTTACCTTACCCACATGGCCAGAATCTTTAAGGTATTGTTTCCCTTCAGGATAAAAAGCAGCGGGATAATACAAAGGGATGTTAGGATTATATTTCATGGTTACAGGAAAGCCCCAATAATGATCCATATGTTCATGCGTCAAAATGAGAGAATTAATCTCATTATTGGCTAGCATCCTGTCTATGCCTTCACGCTGAAAACTTTTGTCCATCCAGTCATACGACCAGCCTGTATCAAAAAGGTACTTTGTAATCTCTCCATCAAGAGATTCAATCTCTACCAAACAGGCAAATCCTCCGGCATTATCAGTGTGAACACAGTTTTCCTTGGCAATATTCCATGCTTTTTCAAGGTCATGTGGCAAAAGATGCTTTATTTTGGCAATACCTTCCGCATATGATCCTTTTCCAATCCCTTTTCCATTACCAAAAGGAGGCCAGTTGAACGTATATTGATCAACAAGAAGTCCACCGGCTCCAGTAACGTCTTGCATAAAAATACTGTTATCAAACCAGCTTGTTTCCGAAATATTCGTTATTTTAACAGATTTGCATAAACCAATATCCGTCATCTTCCTTTTTTCCTGCGGCAGGAAAGTATGGCGCAAAGGCGAATAGGAAAAAGCCCCCATTGCTCCAAGCGTACCTGCTCCAATTCCTAAAGCCGCACCCTTAATAAAATCACGACGATTGACTGCACACATAACGACTCCTTATTGCTCCATAATTAGTTAACTAATGTGAAAGTACGACTCGCGACAGGCAAAAGCACAACAATCAAAAAGTAAAAACAGATTCCAGCAATAACTCCAAAAACAAGTCCTGGTTTCATAGCCGGGCTCCACGCGCTCTTTACCATAATTTCCTGTTCTGCCGCCTGTATTTCTTCTTTTGTTCGCATTTCCATACGCCAACCCGGCCAGTTATCCATGAACCAATGATTGATAAGCCAGATATTGATAAGCCAAATCATTGGAATCATGGGAAACTGTTGCGGGTGAGAAAAACCTTTTTGCGTCCCAAGAAAATTATGTGCGTACATATAATAAAGGCAGGTAATGATGATACCAAAGACAACCACTAGACCGGTACGAACAAGCACATTTACAGGAGTACTCCATTTTGTCGGCCCGTTCCCGCAGTAAAACTGTATAAAAAGAGCCGGAACGAGGAAAAAAATCGCGGTCTCTCCAACATGCAGCCAACGCCAATCAGGCGCAGCATCACGGCGATGCCCCCGAATAGCTTCTCCCCACATGAGTTCCTGCATAAACCAGAAGAAAAAACACAGAGCCAGGGAAATAAGGATAATTCCGAAAAAGATAGCAAGACGGCGCGGCCAGGGGCGTTTGATTAAGACAAAAGGATACCGCTCCCAGATGCCTTCCATGAACCAAACAACAACAGTACAACACATAATCCAGGCAACATGAAAATTAGCAGATACAGTCTCCGCAAATTCGCTCCAGTAAGGCGGGCAGATCGCAGTAAAATACTGCCATGGATAGTACAATATCCCCATATGGTTATGCATGGTTGTCAAATAGATAATCGTGGAAAGAAAAAACGAGTTTGGTCCGGCTTTCCTTGACCTTATCAACAAGAACTCTTCTGGAAGTTTCTGGTGCATTGATCTCAAGATCCACGTATGCGGCTCCACGTTCACCCGCCTCAAGCAACGGCTCGATCCTCTTTTTCTCCTCTCCATCGAACCGCCCTCCTTCCCAGACTGGCCTGTTTGTAAAAAGAAGATCCGCCTCAACCTTGCCGATAACCCCGGAAACGTCCGGGACAGCCATATAATCAAGCCTGATCTCTATCACATCAGCAATCGGGGCTACCCGCCGGGCTTTCTCAACGGCAAGAGACTCATTTTTTTCACCAACGGATGCGCAAATACGGATTCTGCCTTCCATCAATCATTCTTTCTTGTAACTGTCCTCAACTTCCAGAGCTCCGATGAGTTCTCTTACAGAAGCAAGTTTTTCATCCCGAACATATTTTTCTATTCCCTCAACAACATCCTGGGAGGCACGGGGATTGACAAAGTTAGCTGTTCCTATTTGAACAGCAGAAGCCCCAGCAAGGAAAAATTCCAGGGCATCTTCTGCAGTTTCAATACCGCCAATTCCGATAACCGGAAGAGAAACCGCTCGAGCCACCTGATAAACCATTCTCAAGGCAACCGGTTTTATTGCAGGGCCGGAAAGACCACCAATGACATTGGCGAGCAATGGTTTTCGGTTCTTTACATCAACTGCCATACCAATGAGGGTATTGATAAGAGAGAGAGAATCGGCTCCTCCCCCCTCGACCCCTTTTGCAATTTCAGTAACATCGGATACGTTGGGTGACAGCTTCACCATCACAGGGACGGATGAGCTGTTTTTCACCGCCTCTGTCACCGCCGCGGCCATCTTTGCATTGGTACCAAAGGCAACCCCTCCTTTTTTCACATTGGGACAGGATATGTTAACCTCTATACCGCTGATGCCAGCCACCTCACTGAGCATACCTGCCATCTCACTGTACTCTTCAATGGAATCACCGAGTATATTCACGATAACAGGAACCCCGAGGCCCCGCAGATAAGGAACCTTTTCCTCGATAAATCGCCTCACCCCGACATTCTGGAGCCCTATGGCATTGAGCATTCCGCAAGCCGTTTCAACTATTCTTGGAGGAGGATTCCCAAGACGCGGTTCAAGGGATATCCCCTTAACTATGATCGCTCCAAGAGACTGCAAGTCCATATGGTTCTCGAACTCACGAGCATACCCAAAGGTTCCCGAAGCGGTCATCACCGGATTCTTCAGTTCAAGGTTTCCGATATCCACACGAAGGTCAACCTCCCCTTCTCCAGGCCGCCCTACGAACTCCATTTTAGTTCCTCCGCCTTAAATACCGGTCCGTCCATACAAACATGAACATACCCGCCACGGCTGTCATGGGTCGTGCATCCAAGACATGCCCCCATTCCACATGCCATAACACTTTCCACAGACACTTGACACTGAAGCCCTCTCTCAACACAGATATTTCTTACAGCTTTCATCATCGGTTCAGGCCCACAGGTATAAACAACCGTATCCACGGGAAGCTCAAGAGTCCTGAAAACATCGGTAACAAAACCCTTCTGCCCAAGGGACCCATCATCAGTAACACAATGGATATGCATACCATATGGCTCAAAAGCAGCTTTCAATGGCTGAATTTCCTTGGCCGATCTCCCACCAAGGATAATGTGGCGAGCAAGGCCGGCTGCCCCCTTATTTTTTAACTCCTTTGCAAGAATCAGCATTGGCGCTATACCAAGCCCGCCGCCAATGAGGCAACACGGACTATCCTTTTCGAGCTGAAATCCTTTCCCCAAAGGCCCAAGAAAAGACAACTCATCTCCCTCCCTGCAGTGTAAAAGCAGTGATGTCCCTTTTCCTACCACCTTGAATAAAAGCTGCAACTCTCCATCATCATTTGTCTGATGCACGGAAAATGGTCTTCGGAGTAGAGGGTCACAACCTGCAGAAACCTTGAGCATGACAAACTGTCCTGCACATGTCTCCCTGCTGATTTTTGGTGAATGAAAGGTAAAACGCAAAATATCGTCAGATATTTTTTCAATGCGTGTTATCTTTGCTTTTTCCTCATACTGATTCATGATATCCTATTTATGGTAACAGGTTTTCTTCACAAACATTCTCCAGTCTTTAGGTAAACTTATGATCTCACCAGACATTTTCATTTATGCCACCACAGCAATATTTGGTGCAATTATCGGTTCTTTCCTCAACGTTGTCATTCTCAGACTTCCCGTTGAAAACAGTTCCATTGTCTTTCCCCCCTCCCATTGCCCAAAGTGTAACACACCCATAAACTGGTTCGATAATATCCCGGTGATAAGTTACCTCATGCTTCGAGGAAAGTGCAGAAACTGTCACACATCCATATCCATGCAATATCCAGTTGTAGAAATCCTTACAGCAATGGCTGCAACGGCACTGGTCTTCCGCTTCGGTATCACCCCTGCCACTTTAGGATATTTTATCTTCGTATCATCGCTTATGGTTATAATATGGATCGACATTCATCACCAGATAATTCCTGATGTCATCAGCCTTCCCGGTATCATTCTCGGCTTTCTGTTCTCCTTTATAAATCCATTCCTCTCCTGGCAGAGTTCAATCATTGGTATCCTGGTTGGTGGTGGAGCACTCTTTCTCATTGGAGAACTTTACTACCTTTTAAGAAAGCAGGTCGGAATGGGTGGAGGAGACATAAAACTGCTGGCAATGTTAGGTGCCTTTCTTGGCTGGCAGTCACTTCCCTTTATCATCATGGTCAGTTCACTGACTGGAGCTGTCTGCGGAATCGCCATCATTTTGGTGCAAAAGACCGGTAGTCAGACCAAAATTCCCTTTGGCCCCTACCTCGCCTCTGCGGCACTCACCTATCTTTTCTTCATGGATGAAGTCGGTCAGCTCTATTCCTGGTATCTTACACTGGGGGCTCCAGGTTAACACACTCTCTTTACCTGGTTATCAGCGGGACATTATAAAAAGCTTTTTCGTTTTTCACCAAATGCCTGCCTATTTCAAGACCGGCATCTCCTGCCAGCTTGAGTTGCTCTTTTGTGTGCCCATACTTCGGATAGTATTTTGAGAAAAAGGATTTCCGGGCCTCCGGGACTCTCCCCGAAAGCTTGAGGAAAAGCCCAATGGTACACCATGGTTCTCTCACAGGATGGGAGAGCACCACAGGTTTCATGATTTCACTTCCAGCCTTTCCCAGTATCCTGACAATTGACTTGTAATTATGCTTCCAGTAACGCCGGCATGAAATCACTGGCAGGATTTTCTTCCCCGCCAAAAAAGCAGTTTCCTCATGGTTCAGGAGGAACAAAATTGGTCCACTTGGCTGAAAGGACCAGGTTGGTCCACCAACAACAATCAGATCCCACTTCTTTGTTTTCACATCAGACAACGGTTTAATTGCAATTTGCTGCCTGAAAAAGGTTGTTACCATCGCCTTTAAAGTCCCATGGTAAGAACCAATGGGAAATTTCCTCGGCTCAACGAGGACAAGAGGCTCAAAACTGACTTCAGCACCAGCCTTTTCCATACCACGAGCAAGACTCAGAAGAATGTTTTTTGTCTGACTACTAAATGAATAATAAAGAATGAGTATCTTTTTCTTTTCAGTCATAGCACAAAAATTTCACCGTCCGAATCTCAAAAGAGATACTGAAGGAAGAAAAAAGCCTCCGATCTTTCGGAGGCTTTTTTTCTTACACTCAATAGTTATTCGTGCACTTCGTGATCCACCTTCACTGCTATCTTGTAAAGCATAGTTAGAAGCAAAAGACCAAAAGCCCAGATACCAAAGGTAACACCAAGCTCATTCAAGGTAGGTTTATACTCGACAATCTCGTGAAGCGGATTGACCACAAGACCACCAAAAACAAAGCCCAATCCTTTATCTGCCCAGAGTGCAAAAAAGATGAGAGCACACGAAAGCGCGGTCATGTGCTCACAAAAGAAGTCCTTGATATTCTGGTAGCCAAGCATGAAGAGTCCTGCTACAAGAGCTGCTGCTGCTGCCCACATAAAAGGAACAAGGTTATTGTACACATGCCCATTATGCTCGAGACCAAAAAAGAGATACTGAAGGGAGTGCTTGTGACCGGGAATATTTGAATACCAGCCAACAAAGAACTCGAGCAGGATGAAAAAAGTATTGATAAGCGCAGCATACGTTATAATTACCGTGAGCTTTTTTACCGCTTTTTCTCCAACATCAAAGTTGGCCACCCTTTTCATCACGTAACATGCGATAATAATCAACGCAGGCCCAGCCGCAAAAGCAGAGGCCAGGAAGCGTGGTGCAGTGATTGCTGTCAACCAGAAATGACGTCCGGGAAGACCGCAGTAAAGCATTGCTGTTACGGTATGGATTGAAACAGCAAACGGAATGGAAATATATACGAAGATATAAACCCATTTTGGAGGTTTGATCTGCTTTTTTTCTGCAGTGAGAATAACCCAGCCACAAATAAGGTTAAGACTGAGGTAACCCAGCAGAACAACCATATCCCAGAAAAGCATGGAATTTGGGGTTGGATGAAGAATCATGTTTAAACCGCGAATCGGCTGCCCGATATCGGCCATGATGAACATAAGACACATGATAAGTGCAGAAATGGCGAGGAATTCACCAAGTATTGTCATCCGTCCGAATTCTTTATAATTATGAATATAATAGGGAAGAACGAGCATCAGCCCACCAGCCGCAACACCGACCAGAAAGGTGAACTGTGAGATGTAAAGCCCCCAGGAGAGATCGCGTCCCATGCCTGTTAATCCCATACCAAACAAATACTGCCTAACGTAGCAGATGGCACCGATGCCTACCAGTGCAGCGAGAAATGCAAGCCACATCCAGTAGTTTCTATTGCCTTTAAGTACTTTTTCAATCATGACAACCTCACACTATGTAAAAGACCGACGGTTTGGTTCCAAGGGATGGCTTCCGCTGGATGGTCGGATTTTCATCAAGGACCTTTCTGATTTCAGAATGAGGATCATTAAGATCGCCAAAAACGATGGCTCCAGTTTCCTTGACAGCTTCAAGACAAGCAGGTTCCTCTCCCAGCGCAAGACGTTCGCTGCAGAAGTTACATTTTTCTACAACACCGCGCGTACGGGTTGGAAAATCATCATTGTACACAGAAATATGTGGTCTGGGATCTTCCCAGTTAAAGCTCCTTGCTCCATATGGACATGCAACCATACAGAACCGGCAACCAATGCAACGATGATAGTCCATGGCGACGACACCATTATCTTCATTTACAAAAGTGGCCTTCGTTGGACAAACTCTGACACAGGGAGGTTCATCACAGTG
>PDWI01037265.1_pt1 | contig 10489 bp, 6 predicted proteins | sample 1430891 | NCBI WGS metagenome assembly PDWI01 (sample SAMN01162508, study PRJNA174530) | Oral metagenome, whole genome shotgun sequencing project. | biome: Marine environment; feature: Marine mammal; material: Swab sample of the gingival sulcus; isolation source: swab sample of gingival sulcus... | reverse complement strand
TGGTCTCCATCCAGTCCATGAAACGCAGGGTTGCGGTGCCTGCGATCTGCTCCAGCCATACCGGGTTGAAGATCGCCCCCGCGTCAAATGCGGCAAGGTATTCCTCGCGCACGAGTTCGATGTTGCGCAGGTAATCTCCGGTGCCGTAACGGTCGGTCCGGTTGATGCGGATCTCGACCGTTCCGTGCCCCGGCGTGAAATCGAACGACACCTGGTTGTCGCCGTATCGGACATTCTCGGCACGACCACGCAACTCGATGATCCCGTTGCCCTCATAGCGCAGGACATAGCGCCCGCCGAGCGCCGTGGCCTCGGCGGGCATGTCGGTCAGAACGAGAGTCCCGATGGAGCGAATGCCGTCTGGAATCGACATCGGCCAACCGTTCTCGTCGAGAACGCCAGCCCTTTCGAGGTCTTCGAATGTCATTCCGCCCCAACGGCCCTTCTCGTGCCCGATCCAGCGGCGGGCCGTCTTGAAGACGTTCATGAACGGTTGCTCCGTGCTCCAGTCGCGCACCGGGGCAAGGTTGAAACCGAGTGAAACATCGGCCTGTGCGCCGGTGGCCATGAGCAGGATGGCAAGCAGGAGGCGAAGGGTTTGACCACCTCCCAGACGCTCTCCTGCATCGCGCGGGCAAGCTCCGGGCCGGGGGCGTCGGCGGGGGTTCCGTCGGCGCGCAGAAGGGCGTGGGGCAGGCCGATGGGGCTTTGCTGGTAGATCACCGCGTAATGGGTCAGCGCGACGAGGTAGGCGCCGAGGTCGGAGACGTGGACTTCGTCCGAGAACAGCCCTGCGCGCGAGGTCAGCTTGCCGATGCCGCCCACCGCCTCGACGCGACGCACGAGATGGGCGAAGACCTGCCCCGCGGGGATGACATAGACGGGGTGTGCGAGATCTGTTCCGGGGATCAGGATGTCGCCCTCCCAATGGCGGGCGAGGTCGTCGTCGAGCCGGGAGAGCCAGTCTTCGGGGCCATCGGTCCGGTGCCATGTCTCGTAGAGAAAGACGCGGATGTCGGGGTTGCCGGCGCGGGCGGCCTCTTGCCACAGGCGGATGTAGCGGGCGCTGTCGTGGTAGCGGATCGCGTCGCGGATCTCGACCATCTCGGTCAGCACGAAGGCGTCGTAATCGCCCGAGGCCAGTGCCTCGCGCGCGTCGCGGTAACGTGCGTGGGCGTTCTCCGTTTCGAACCCGTTGATCGGCACATCCGGCTCCCAGTGTTCGCGCATCGAGGTGCCCCAGCCGAGCTGGCTCTCGTAGCCGTGGCCCTCGCCCGCAAGCTGCGCCAGCATCGCGGGCATGTCGCGCCCGACGAGGGAATGCCCGAGGTGAAAGACGCTCACGGGGCGGTCCAGCGGCGCGGGGGGCGTGGCATAGGCGGCTGCGACCTCTTCCGCCGAAGGACCGTGCGGCATCAGGCGCCAAATGGCGAAGGCGCCGACAAGGGCGACCGTCAGCAGGATCAACAGGGTTTTGGCGCTCATCAAGGTCTCCATTCGGCTGCGGTCAGCACCACACCGTCTTGGCGCAGGAAGCGGCCCGGTATCCGCGTGCCTTCTGCGAAGGGGCCAATGCGGCGCAGGAACCGTGCCGCGAAGGTGCCGGCCCGGCCCGGTTCGATCTCCAGCGTGTGGAAGTCGAACAACACGCCGGTCAGCGGGTATTGGCATTTATAGACGCTTTCCTTGGCGCTGAAAATGAAGCGCGCGTCCCGGGGGCGCGCTTTCGCCCAGTCCAGCTCGGCGGGAGTGCAGATGGCGGGGAGCAGGTCTGGCTCCAACGGGACGTCCGGTTCGATGTCGAGGCCGATGTGCGCGCCTTGGGTGACAACCGCGAGGCAGTGGGTCTCGCTGTGGGTGATGCTGCCCGAAAGGCCCGCGGGCCAGGCGGGGGACCGGTCGGGACGCATCGGGACGGGCGCGGGGGCGTGGCCAAGCGCCCGCATCGCCGCGCGGGCCGCACGGCGTCCGGCGGCAAACTCGCGTCTGCGCGCCTCGACGGCCTGTGCGAGCGCGGGCATCTCTTCGGGCAGAAGCCCCTCGGCGGACGCTGTTGGCGAGGCCTCCCCCACCCCGACAGGCAGGCTGAAGAGGCTGTGGGCGGCCTCGCGCAGATCCATCAGCGGCGCCGCCGTGCCCGCATGGCGCGCCGTTTCGACATCGTCTCGGCCTTCTGCGCCGTGTCTTCCGGCGCGGGTTCGGCAGGCTCGTCCGGGGCAATGTGGCGGGCGAGATCGCCCAACACCGGGAAGCGGAAGATATCGGTGATCGACAGTTTCACGTCGCCCAGCACTTGCCGGATCTCGCGGTGTGCCTGCACCGCCAGCAGCGAATGTCCGCCCAGCGCGAAGAAATTGTCGCCTGCACCGATGTGGTCGACCCCCAGCACGCGGCCCCAGACACCGGCGATCAGCTTCTCGGTATCGGAGCGCGGCGCGACCGGCGCGGCGCGCGGGACGGCTTTCGCGGCCTCGGTGGGGGCCGGTAGGGCCTTGCGGTCGATCTTGCCGTTGGGGGTCAGCGGGAAGGCGTCGACACCGACGATATGCGCAGGCACCATGACCTCCGGCAGGCGCTGCGCAAGCTCGGCGCGCAGGCGGGCCTCGTCGAAGGTGCCCAGCAGGTAGGCGGCGAGGCGGATGTCGCCCGGCGTGTCTTCACGCGCCATCACCACGGCCTGCCGCACCCCCGCCTCGACGATCCGCGTCTCGATCTCGCCAAGCTCGATGCGCTGCCCGCGGATCTTCACCTGATGGTCGGAGCGTCCGAGGAACTCCAGCGTCCCGTCGGGCGTCCAGCGCACCACGTCGCCGGTGCGGTAGAGCCGCCCCGCGCCGAAGGGGTTGTCGATGAAGCGGTCGGCGGTGGTCTCGGCGCGTTGCCAGTAGCCGGGCGTGACCCCGTCGCCGCCGATCAGAAGCTCGCCTTCGCAGCCCACCGGCACCGGCGCCAGCGCGTCGTCGAGCACGTAGACCTGCGTGTTCGCGATGGGCTGGCCGATGCCGACGATGCCCTTCGGCGTGTCGGCGATGGCGGCGTGGGTCGACCAGATGGTCGTCTCGGTCGGGCCATACATGTTGTGCAACGTCGCGTCGGTGCAGCCGCGCAACTCGGCCACAAGGTCGCCCGAAAGCGCCTCGCCGCCCAGCAGAAGCTGGCGCAGATGCGAGAGCGAGGCGCGGGCCTCGTCGTCCATCGTCAGGATGCGCGCCATGGAGGGGGTGCATTGCAGATGGGTGACGCCGTGGCGGATGATCTGCGCGGCGACGGAGAAATCGTCGTCGTCCAGTTGCGTCGGCGCGTTGGCCGCCTGCAACACCTCGGCCAGCGGTTTCAGCCCTTCCATGACCTTCCCGGACGGAATGCCGTAGTCGATCAGGCAGGCGATTTCGTCGACACCAATCCGCTTGAGTTGCTCGGCGCGGGCAACGCCATCCGCAACGGTGCCGAACAGGCCGGACTCCTCGAAATAACGCTCGAAGGCGAAGTCGAGGATCGCCTCGACCTCCTCGCCACCGAGGTCTCGGATGTCGAGTTCGAACGGGTTCGACACGCCCTTGGGCCGTTTGAACGCCGGAAAGGCCCAGGCGTATTGCTTGATGAGGCCCGCGGCGGACCGCAGATAGTCCTTCAGCGGGCCGCGCGCGACCGCCGCGCTCTCCGCAAGGTAGGTGTGCAGCATGATGGTGACCTTGAAGTCTTTCCGGTCATGCCCGGCGGCCTGGAGCGCGGCGTGGTAGATCTTGATCTTCTCGCCGACTTCCTCGATTGACTGGCCCAACAGGTGCGTCAGCACGTTGGCGCCCTTCTCGCCGGCTTCGCGCCATGTGTCGGGGTTGCCGGCCGTCGTCACCCAGACGGGCAGCTCTGCCGACACCGGCCTCGGCTGCGTCGTCACCGCGAAGGTGCCGCTTTCGGTAGGGAAGTCCACCGCCTCGCCGCGCCACAGCGCGCGCACCTTGTCGACCGCATCGAACATCGCCGCGCGGTTCTTCGGCGGGGTGTTCTCGGGGCGCAGCACGAAGTCGTCCGGGTGCCAGCCGGAGGCGACACCGAGCCCGGCGCGGCCGTTGGTGAGGTTGTCGATGATCGCCCATTCCTCGGCGATCCGCGCGGGGTGATGCAGCGGCGCGACGCAACTGCCCGCGCGCACCGAGACGTTCTTCGTCACTGCCGCCACGGCGGCGCCCGTCACCGAGGGGTTCGGGTAGGGGCCGCCAAAGGCGTGGAAGTGACGCTCCGGCGTCCAGACGGCGTTGAACCCGTTGGCGTCGGCGAACTTCGCGCCCTCCAGCAGAAGCTCGTATTTCTTCGGCCCCTGCCCGTCATCATTGCCCCAGTAATAGAGGCTGAAGTCGATCGGACGGTCGGCCACGGCGATCTTGCCCCGCGAGACAGCCGCCTTCGTCGCCCCGCCGCTGATGACGATCTTGAAGCCGCGCGCCAGCGTGTAGAACAACTCCAGCACCGAGATGTCGAACGACAGGCTGGTGACGGCGAGCCACACCGCGCCGCGTTGCTTGTCGACCACCGCATCCATGCCGGTGAAGAAATTCGACACGTTGCGGTGCGAGACCATGACACCCTTGGGCAGGCCGGTGGAGCCGGAGGTGTAGATCAGGTAGGCGAGCGCCGCCGTCGGTGAGCACCAGCTTCGCGCCGGAATCGGCGATGTAATGGGTGATGCGGTCGGCGGGGTAGTCCGGGTCCAGCGGAACATAGGCCGCACCGGTCTTCAGGATCGCCAGCGCGCCGATGAGCATGTCGAGCGAGCGGGGCACGAAGAGGCCGACACGTTCGCCCGCGCCGACACCCTTGCCGACGAGCACCCGCGCGAGGGCGTTGGCCCGGGCGTTGAGGTCGCCATAGGTGAGGCTCTTGTCTTCGAAAACGAGGGCGGTAGCGTCGGGCGTCGCGGCGGCCTGGTCCTCGAACGCGCCGTGGACGGTCTGATCCGCGTCGAAGGGGGTGTCGGTCTGGTTCCAGCCTTCGAGCAGGGCGTGGCGCTCGCTGGCCGGGAGGGTGAGAAGCGGTTCCAGCGGAGTGCTGGCATCGGCCTCGGCGAGGGCGGCGGACAGAGCCTCGATGCGGGCAGTGAGCACGGCACGGGCGGCGGCATCAAGCCTTGCGTGGTCGAACTGCACGGTGAGCGGACCATCGGCGAGGCGCACATTGACGCAAGCGTCGGGCACGGGGGCCGCGCTGGAACCGAGCGCGATCATCGGCATTGCGGGCGGGGCGATTTCGGGCGCGCGCGCAACGAGGTCACGGGCGAAAGCGCCGGCCTTCTCCGCCTTGGCGAGCGCGGTTTCCAGCGCGTCGAGGGACGCCTCCGGTGCGCGCAGCGGCACCCACGGGTTCAGCAGTCCGGCACCATCGTCAAGGCCAAGCGCGAGGTCGGCCTCCGCATCGCCGGTGCTTTGCCGCGCCAACAGCACCGCCAGCGCGGCGCTTTGCACACGGGTCAGCGGCGTGTCGAAACGGACCTCCTGCCAGTCGGGCACTTCCGCCTCCGTGGCCAACGCGAGCCGCACGGGGTTCACCCCGGCAAGCCGGACGCGCCACACCTTGTCGGCCTTCGCGGCAGCCTTGGCCTCGGCCTCGAACCGCGCGATCTCCGCAGCGTCAAGCGGCGCGATCACGTCGCCCGGAACGGCGAGGCGGGCGACGTCGAGCGGACGTCCGAACGTGTCGGTCAGCCCTTCGAACAGCAGCGCGCCGTCGCCCACCTGCACGGCGATCTCGGACCCGGTGTTGGCAAGCACTTCGCCGGGCTGCCCCCCCGCACCCTCGTAGGGCTGCACCTGCCCCACCAGCACCCAACGCGCACCGATGCGCAGCTTGGCGCGCGTCACCGGGTTCCAGTAATCGCCGAAATCGAGCGCATGAACGAGCGCCGCGATTTCGCCCGCAGGCCGCGACACGTCGATGACGGCCCCCGCCGCGGGGCGCATCGCGCCGGTGAACACCTGTCGGGTGGTGAAGTCTTGCGGGGTGCCCTCGACATCGCCGCGCTCCAGCCGTTCGACCAGCGGCGTGAAGGCCTCAAGCCCCGCCGCGTAGCACTTGGAGTTCAGCGAAAAGGCCGTCTCGCCGGGGGCAACGGGGAAGCGCCGGGCCTCAAGGATGTTGCCCTCATCGACCCCACCGGAAATGCGGTGCCATGTAATGCCGTGTTCGTCGCGCCGGTTCAGAAGCGCCCAGACCGGGGTGTTCAGACCGGCATTGGGCCGTCGTGGAAGTTGACCGCACCACGCGCCGCACGCGCCAGCACGTCGTCGGGCAGGATCGAGAGGTTGGCGATGCTGAAGAGCCAGTCGAAGCCGCCGGGGAGCGCGCGCGCGTCGGACAGGCAGTCGATACCTTTCGCCTTCGCCCAATCCACCACGGCCGCGTCGCGGCTGACCACGTTGCGGACCGCGTGACCCCGTTCAAGCAAAACCTCGCCACAGGCGATCAGAAGGCTTTCGTCCCCGATCAGGACGGCTGAAAATTCGGACATTCCTACTCCTCGCTCTGGTGTAGAGGCGCGTGGCCGGGCCGCGTGCCGGTAGGGGATGGGATGCGCCGCCAGATCCGGGAGACGCTGTGCAACAGGAGATCGCGCAGGAACCAAGGCGGGTCGGCAAGCGGTTTGCGCGAGATGAGCGCGCGCAAGCGCCACAGCGCCGCACCGGTGGCCCGCGCCAGCGTTGCGCCGATGGCGTAGGCCGTGCCGTGGTTTTTCGTGAAGTAATGCCAGCGGGAGTCGAACCAGTATTGCGGGGTGCGCGTCCAGCTTCGCATCCCTGTCGAGACCGAGCCGTAATGCATCACCCGGCTGGCGGGAACGTAATGCACCGCCCAGCCGGCCTGTTTGAGCCTGTAGCAGAGGTCGGTTTCCTCGAAGTAGAGGAAGAAGGTTTCGTCGAACAGGCCAACCTCGTCGAGCGCCTTCCTGCGGATCAGCACCGACGCCCCGGCGACCCAATCGACCGGCGTGGGGTGGTCGAAGATCGGCAGGGGCACAACCGACTCCTGCAAGAGCCGCGTGAAGATGCCCGTGCGCACCGCCCCTTCGAACTCTCCCGCGATGGTGGGGAAGCGGAAGGCAGACTGATGCGGATCGCCCTCCGGCCCATGGATGTAGCTCCCCGCAGCGGCGACCTTGCGGTTGGCTTGCAGGTAGTCCAGCAGGGCACGGATCGCACCGGCACCGGGGAAGGCGTCGGAATTCAGGATGTAGATGAAATCGGGCGCGGTGCCGTCCGACAGACCCTGCCGGATGGCGAAGTTGTTGCCCGCGCCGAAGCCGCCGTTGTGGCCGCTCTGGCGCAGGGAAACACGCGGGGCCTGCCAGCCTTCTTTCGCCATGGCGGCGGCGATGGTCTCGAAGGAATCGTCGCCGGAATCGTTGTCGACGATGACGATTTCACCAGCGATGCCCTCCATCGCGGTGAGCGCCGCGCGGGTGGCCTTGATGGTCAGTTCGGGCGTCCGGTAGTTCAGGACGACAACGAGGATGCTCGGGTTCTCCATGGGTTACTCCGCTGCCTCACGGTCCGTATAGTGAAACTCCGGGCGCACCGCAGCGCCCCGGTCCGACGCGTCGATCACCGCCTTGAGCCGTTTCGCCAGCACCGAGACATTCGGCACCAGCACCATGCTGTCGTGGTCGCCGGGCACCTCGATGACCTCGACATGCGGCGCGAAGCGCGTCCACTGGTTGTCGTGGAAGACGTATTCGCGGGCACGGCTGACGTAGTTGCCGTCCGACACCGGCCACGTCTTGTCGAGCGGCGGGCGGAACAACGTCAGGGGCCCATCCCACGGCTGGAGATCGTAGCGCGCGACGGAGCGCAGGAAGGCCTGTTCGATCTTGATGTCATGGAAACTGCCCTCGGCGTCGGGGGTGTTCTCTGCCCCGATGCCACGCTTGTGAAGTTCCCACGCGACACGGTTCTTCGCCCATTCGCCAAGGTAGCCGGGGCCTTTCTCGCGCAATTCCGCAAGCTTTATCAACGCTTTGTCGCGGCGCGTCAGGCTCGGGCGGACAGGCAGGGGCGTGTCGAGCAGCACCAGCGCCGAGACCGCTTCGCCCGCGGCCTTGAGCTGTTGGGCCATCTCGTAGGCGGTGATGCCGCCACCGGAGAAGCCGCCCAGCAGGTAGGGGCCTTCAGGCTGGACCCGCCGCAGCTCGGCGAGGTAATCCGCCGCCGCTTCCCCGACCGTTTCGTGCGGGGCTTCGTCGTCGAGCAGCCCGCGTGCCTGCAGGCCGTAGACGGGACGGTCCTTGCCGATCAGCATGGCGAGGTGGCGCAAGTTCAACACGTTGCCGAACATGCCCGCGACGAGGAAGAAGGGCTTGTGTCCGGCGCCATCGCCCTCGTGCAACTGCACCAGATGCCGCGGCTTCCCGGCCACGACAGGGGCAGCGTCGGAAGCGCCGTCCCCGGCCTGCACCGGCCCGGCCTCGGCCTCCACCATCTCGGCAATCCGCGCGATGGTCGGCGCGTCGAACAACACCGAGATCGGGAATTGCACCGCGAACGCCCGCTTGATCGCGGCGAACAGGCGCACGGCCAGCAGCGAGTGTCCGCCGAGGTCGAAGAAGTCATCGTCACGCCCGATCGGGGCGACGCCCAGCAGGTCTTCCCAGACCGCCGCCAGCGTCTTCTCGACAGGCGTCTGCGGCGCGGCAAACTCGGTGTCGGTCTGCGGTTTGGCAAAGGTCTGCTTCTGCTTTTCCCCGCCCGGTTCCGGCGCGCGGGACTGGTCGATCAGCCCCACGAGATCAAGCGAAGAGACATAGGGCGTGCTGGCGCCGCTGGCGAGCGCCCGGCGCAGCGCCTCGGCGCCCTCGCTGGCGCGGATGCCCTGCGAGATGTTGTGGTGCAGCCGCGTTTCGGCAGGCGAAAGCGGCGCGTCGGCGCTGTCGTCCGGCTCGAAACCGGCAGACGAGGCAGCGCCGAAGGTTGCGGATTGATCCAGCCGCTTCATGGCAAAGCCCTCGATCTCGACCAGCACGGTGCCGTCGCGGGCGCAGAGCGTGATGTCGAATTCCGCCAGCCCGTCGGTTTCGGACGCAAGCCGCATGTGGCTGACGATCTCCTCCGGCAGCGGCGCGAACACCTGCACCGAGCGATAGGAAAGCGGCACCCAGAGTTGCGACTGGCTGTAGCCTTCGGCAAGGTCGACCGCCCAGCCGGTGGCCTGGTCGAGCAGCGCGGGGTGAAGCTGAATGCCCGCGCGCAGGTCGTCGCGGCAGGCTTCCGGCAGGGCCAGTTCGGCGATGCCCTCGCCCGCGCCCCGGCGCGTCTCTCGCAACACCTTCCAGCGCGGCCCGAAGCTGAGGTTGACCTCCTGCGGGGCGGTCAGCGGGCCGGTCTCGGGGCAACGCGCGCGGATCGCGGCGAGGTCCACCTTCCTGTCCGACGCGGCGAGCGGCAGAATGTCGGCCTCGGCGTGAAGGACACTCCCCGCGCGTCCGTTCTGCTGCTGTGCGGAACGGACTTCGAAGCGGAAGCCCTCCGCCGTGTTGGACAGCAGCCCAAGCACCTCCACGCTCCCGCCGTGCGGCATCCCCATCGCGTCGAGAAAGACGAGGTCGCGGATCTCGAAGGGCGGGGCGATGTGGTTGGCCTGCATCGCTTCGGCCGCGAGTTCGAGATAGCCGGTGCCCGGCAACAGGGATTCACCCGCGCGGGTCTTGTGTTCGTCAAACACCCAGGCCGCCCCGGCGCGATGTGTGCCGCTGAGAATGCGGCGGCCTTCGGCGTCGAACCGGGTGGTGTCGAACAGCGGCAGGGCAAGCGCCTGCGGCGCGCCGGCACCGTCGCCAAGACGCTCCGCCTTCGCTTCCGCCGCCATGCCGGTGTCGGCCCAGACGCCCCAGTTGACCGCCGTCACCCGCGTCACACCGCCCTTGCGGCTGGCCGCGTAGGCGTTGAGGAAGGCGTTGGCGGCAACGTAATCGAGCTGTCCCGCCGGGTTGGTCGCCGTGGAACTGGAGGCGAACAGGACAAGCTGGCCGATACTGCCGTCGGGAAAGACTTCTTCGAGCGCACGCGCACCCGTCACCTTCGGGTAGAACACCGCTTCGATGCCCTCTGCGCCCTTCTCAAGGAAGGGGCCGTCGTCGATGGTGCCGGCGGCGTGGATCACCCCATCGATCCGACCGAAACGCGCCAGCGCCTCGTCGCGGATCGTGGCGAGGCGGGCGGTGTCGCCGATGTCGCCCGCGGCGTAGGTCACGCTGCCCGGCAGCGCTTCGAGCGCCTGCAACGCAGTGATGGCGCGCGAGACGCGGGCCTGCGGGCCGGACTGGTGCAACACCTGTGCCCAGCGCGCGCGGTCGGGCAGTTCGCTGCGCCCGGTGAGGATGACGTTTGCCTTCAGACGGGTCTGCAAGTCCCGCGCCAGCGCGACGCCGATGCCGCCGAGACCGCCGGTGATGAGATAGGTGCCGCCTTTGCGGAAGCTGTCTTGCGGTTCGGGCAGGGGCAGCGGC
>PDWI01011181.1_pt1 | contig 10490 bp, 7 predicted proteins | sample 1430891 | NCBI WGS metagenome assembly PDWI01 (sample SAMN01162508, study PRJNA174530) | Oral metagenome, whole genome shotgun sequencing project. | biome: Marine environment; feature: Marine mammal; material: Swab sample of the gingival sulcus; isolation source: swab sample of gingival sulcus... | reverse complement strand
GGACAAACATTTATTATGTGCCTGTAGCTCATTTGGATAGAGCGCAGCCCTCCGGAGGCTGAGGTAGTGGGTTCGACTCCCGCCAGGCACGCATATTACTAACCTCCTAAAACAAAAAGTTATTACAGTTCTTACTTTTTGTTTTAGGAGGTTTCTTATTTCTCTTATTGTTATTTGTTATTTGTTGTATAGTTAAACTAACCTCTTTGCAAGAGGCTAAATCTTACATTAGGGTAAGGATTAATCAAATTATAATAACTAACAAAATGATAAATATGGATAAGAAATTATATAATTGCCAACATGACCACGACAGTTGTGGTGTTGGATTTATTACCAATAAACACAGCAAACAAACACACAAAATTTTAGAATATGCTCACCAAGCCCTGTGTAGAGTACCGCATCGCGGTGGTATGAACGCCAATGGCGTAGGTGATGGTGCTGGTGTTAATATTGATATTTCCATCAATTTTTACCGAAAACTAACACAAAGTCACGACTTGCAAGCCGGTGAATTCGGGGTAGCCAATTTCTTTATGCCGGACAAAACTACTAATTCCCAGGGTTATCAGGCGTGTTATGATTTGCTAACCAATATTTTTGCCAAGCACGATTTTTCCTTATTATTAGAACGTGTTGTACCGGTGGATAATACGGTACTGAATGAGCATAGCCAACAAGCACAACAGCCAATTTTGCAGTGGATTTTTGCAAGACCTTCGGCAAGTAAGGATTGGGACGATTTTAGCCATCGCATTCGTGTTGCTTTGATTGAGTTGGAAAATATTGCTTTCCAAGATGAACAATACACTGATTTTTACGTGCTATCGATGAGTGCGAGAACCCAAGTCTATAAAGGGCTACTCAATTCATGGGAAGTAATTCCCTATTTCAAAGACTTATCAGATACGCGTCATCAAGTGTCAATGTTATTTTTTCATACGCGATTTTCTACCAATACGGCGCCGAATATTTTCTTTGCTCAACCGTTTCGGCGTATGGCTCACAATGGCGAACTCAATACTGACCGTAAAAACCGTTTAAGTGAAGATGCCATTGCAAGGCATCACGGCAAAACCTTGATTTTTCCGCCGGGACAATCGGATTCGGCTCGACTTGACCAAACCTTGATGCGAAGAATCCACGAAGATCATTTGGCAGTTGATACAGCGATTTTACAAATGATGCCGCCAGCGTGGGAGAATGACGGTACTTATTCCAAAGAAGTACGAGATATGCTGGCGTATTTTTCTTTATTCGAAGAAAAAAATGACGGACCGGCAGCCATTGTTTTTTGTGATGGTATTAAAATTGGTGCAAGACTTGACCGTTTGGGTTTGCGTCCGCTACGCAGTGTGGAAACACGTGATTATCTGGCGGTGATGTCAGAAGCAGGGCAAATTCACTTTTCTCCTGAAGATGTCATTAAACGTGGACGTATCGAAGCTGGCGGTATGATTCAATTCGACCACCGTGACGGCAAAATTTATTATTCTGATGAGATTTTGGCGAAAATGGCAGCAGAAAAGAATTATTCTGATTTGCTGAATAAAGCTCGTTATCGTTTAAAGCATTTGTCTGCCGTAACACTGGCGGATTATCATCCCAGTTACGATTTATCTATGCCGGCGCGTCATGTAGCGTATGGACTCAACCAAGAAAGTTTCAAATTTATGCTTGACCCGATGTTACAAACCGGAGCGGAAAAAGTTTCCGCTATGGGTTATGGTACCGCCCCCAGCGGTTTATCGGGTGATGAGGGCGGGCTATTCCGCTACTTGACCCAACGCTTTGCCCAAGTTACCAATCCACCGTTGGATTCCATTCGTGAAGGCGATGGTATGACCTTGCGAGTAACACTAGGGGGGAAGCCTTACTTTAAGCACCAAGAAAATTATCAATTGGTGCTGGATTCACCGATTTTGCAACCGCAGCAAGTCTTACAAATTGTCGAAGCGGGAAAACAAGGCAAATTGGGTGTTGCTATCATTGAAACGCTATATTCGTACAAAGCAGGTCAAATTTTGGCTGATTATGAAAGTGCTTTGCAACAGGCATTGAAAAGTGTTTGCCAACAAGTTATTGATGCGTTTGCTAATGGCAAGGATATTATTATTTTAGATGATAGTAATATTGACTCTAATTATATTGCTTTACCGGCGGTACTAACGATTGCCTCCATTAATCAGCAGTTGGTAGAAAAAGGACTGCGCTTTGAGGGTAGTTTGATCTATGCTACCGGACAAACCTGCTCGACACATGATATTGCCGTATTATTGGGATTTGGGGCATCGGCCATCTTTCCCGTGACCGCTTATGAGCGAGCGGTGGTTTTATACGGCAACGAGTCCGATAAGATCGAAAAAGCCTTAAAAAATTTCCAGAAGGCAGTAGAAAAATCATTATTAAAAACGATGGGGAAAATCGGCTTATGCACCGTGGAAAGCTATATTGGCGGAGAATTTTTCGAAGCCAGTTTTTTGGATACCAGCGACCCGAAATTAGCTGCTATCTTCCCGCATATCAACTCTCCACTGGCAGGAGCAACCTTTAGTGATATTGTTCTCAGTAGCATTAATTGGCATCGTAAAATGCTTAGTGTTATCGGTGATGAGGAACAGTCCATGCCGCTGTTGGGGTTATTCAAAGAACGCCAAGAGGGAGCAGGGCATACCTTTGGTAACATTGCTGTACGTGCTTATTCTGGTATGACTGGTGAGGATGTTACGCTCGAACATGAGGAAAAATCTACCGATGAAGATGAGGCATTTGCTATACCATCAGTTATCGTGCCACCGACCGAAGAAGCACAATTATTGCAGGCAAAAAAACTAAGTGTCAAAGAAATTAACCACCACGTTATTACGGATGGCTATCGCGCCTTTAGTAAGGACCTAGCTACCGAACGCAGTTTCCGCCCGGCGGCATTGCGTGATGTGCTGGCATTTCCGCTTGACGTTCGCAAGTTGGATACAACAGAGGCTTTTCAAAAAGCTTTTGAAACAATCAATCGTCACGGCAATATTGCTATTGCAGTTACTGGAATGACGGTACAAATTAACAGTAGTAGCGTGACTTTACTCTTGGATGATGGCAATGCGTACCGTCATTCTGCTTTGGCTGAGGCTTTGCAACGATACTTTGAAGGTGAAATTAGCCAAATTAAATCTACTGATAAACAGCTGACCTTAAAAGCAATTGGCAGTGCTGCCGATTTTATGGCCAAAATTATTTCGGTTAACGCCCCAATTGAAGTAGAGGATGTACAAGCTGCCAGCGAAATTTTACCAAGGTTGGTGACAGGTGCAATGAGCCATGGCTCATTGATTAGTAAAACTCACGAAGCCATTGCTACTGCCGTCAATATGGTTGGTGGCAAATCTAATTGTGGTGAAGGCGGAGAACACTTGTCGCGTTATAACACCTTAAAAGGCAGTAAAATCAAACAAATTGCTTCCGGGCGTTTTGGGGTGTGGACAGGTTATCTCGCCGATCCAATGCTAGAAGAACTGGAAATCAAAATTGCCCAGGGAGCAAAACCCGGTGAAGGTGGTCAGCTGCCCGATAAAAAAGTAACCGTAGAAATTGCTGCTTTGCGGGGTGGTACACCAAGGGTAGAGCTGGTTTCCCCGCCGCCGCACCACGATACCTATTCCATTGAAGATTTGGCTCAGCTCATTCACGATGCCAAAGCTGCCCGTGTTAAGGTGATTGTCAAACTGGTCTCCACCGAAGGTATTGGTACCATTGCCGTAGGCGTTGCCAAAGCCGGTGCCGATATTATTAATATTGCCGGTAACACCGGCGGTACCGGAGCTGCTCAGGTGACCAGTTTAAAACATACGGGTCGCATTGCTGAGTTGGGTATTGCCGAGGTGCACCAAGCTCTTTGCGAAAATGGTTTTCGCGATAAAGTGATTTTACGTTGTTCAAATGCCCATCAAACAGGTAGTGATATCGTTAAATCGGCAATGATGGGAGCAGATTCGTTTGAGATGGGTACGGCGGCACTAATGATGCTTAAATGCGTGATGGCAAAAAACTGTAACGTCAAATGCCCGGCAGGGCTAACTACCAACCCCGAGGTGTTTGATGGTGACCCATACTCACTGGCTCAGTATTTGGTTAATATGGCACACGAAGTGCGTGAAATCCTTGCGTCAATGGGAATGAAATCTTTGCAAGAAATTCGTGGTCGTACCGATTTATTGCATTTAATTAAGCATAAAAATATTGTCGGGCATCTGGACATGTCGTCATTGTTATATCGTGCGAAAAATAGGCATGTTGATAACCCTGTTTATTTACAAGATGATTACCAACTTGATGAAGAAATGTTTGACTGGCTGCAACAGGCTTGGGACGGGCAGGAACCTTTTGCACCGCAAAATTTGGGTGAATATCAATTATCGAATACACATAAAAGTTTTGGTGGGCGACTGAGCATCGATATCGAACGTTGGCTAAATTACGACAATCCTGAAATTTGTCACAGCCATTTGGTCACACGTTTAGATAACGGACGTTATGTACTGAACGATTCAACAGTGACAGTCAACACCTATCGCTCGGCAGGCCAGAGCTTTGGGGCGTTTAACAATACGGGCATTACTTTAATTCACCGTGGCACTTGTAATGATGGTGTGGGTAAGTCTATGTCGGGTGGACGTATCGTGATTAAAAGCCCTGGGGGTGGTGAGCAAAGCGATAATCGCCAAGGCAATGTGCTGATTGGCAATTTTGCCTTATTTGGGGCGACCGGTGGACGGTTATTTGTCGAGGGACAAGCCGGTGACCGATTTGGCGTACGTAATTCTGGGGCTTTTGCGGTGGTCGAGGGCGTGGGTGATTTTGCCTGCGAATATATGACCGGGGGCACAATTATTAATATTGGCGGCTACGGTAAGGGCTTTGGTAATGGTATGAGCGGCGGTATCGCCTTTCAATATGATCCCGATGGCACAATTACTACCAATTGCTCACAAGATTCGGTTATCTGTAGAAGCTTTGCCGGCACCGATAGTGACTTTATGCAGCAACAACAAACGGCGTTATTGCGTTACCTAAAAGCGCACCGTCGGCGTACGCATTCGCCACGAGTGCGTGAGATTTTGGCGAATTGGGAAAGCAGTCAAAATGATTTTTATATTTTGATTCCCAAAGCGTGGTACGCTAACCATTGCCTGACAATATTACAGAAAAATCTGGATGCCAAAACGTGGATAGAAGAATTATCAGCTGATACGGGGCGGCGTTTGGTCGAGGCCATTGCCAAAGCTTACAGTGATAATCAGCCGTTATTTGAAGGGCAAGTCCCCAGTTATGATGATAGCAATGTCGAATTAAGTAGTCAGCTGACTACTACGGCGGGCATTTATCTGAGAGCCATGCAAATTATCGAGCAAGATAAGGATGAGGAGCAAAACATTACACCAAAACAGCTGATTATTGACCAAGATTATCGTCTAATTGAGCAGTTAAGCAAAGATATTAAATTGGCAATTGTTGGCGTTAGTGACGAGGACTTAATTCCGATGATAGCCGATAAACGTTTGGCAGATTTCACCACGGCGATGTCCGAGCGTGCGGTTAACGACAGCTTACTAGAAAGCATTCATATCTGGGTGGCATCACGCCGCAAACGCATTGATTTGGCACTCTCGCAAACTGGCAGTATTAATCGCTATCTATCGGCCTATTACAGTGAGATTATGAACAAGCATTTAATAGAAATGGCTAAGGCGGCGTAATTGAGAATAGAAAGAACAGATTCAAGTAATAACGATTTTCAGCGGTTAGTTACCGAATTGGATACATATTTAAAAAAGGTTAATGGCGAAGCAGATGAGTTTTACGCACAATTTAATCATATTGAACAAATGAACCATGTTGTGATTGCTTATGATGATCATCAAGCCGCTATTGGTTGTGGTGCAATGAAACCTTACGATGAGCAGTCAGTAGAAATTAAACGTATGTTTGTACCCACTGAATATCGTGGCAAAGGTGTTGCGGTAAAAATACTGCATTCATTACAGAGTTGGGCTAAAGAAATGGGTTTTAATCGCTGTATTTTAGAAACGGGTGTATTTATGCCCAATGCAGTAAGATTTTATGAGAAATGTGATTTCCAACGAATAGCAAATTATGGACAGTATGCAAGTGTTGAGGATAGTGTGTGTTTTGAGAAATATTTGTAGGTTTAGTAAAGCACCGTAGGACATACCGTACACACCGAACATTGATTTAGAATAGTGCACCCTACAATAATTAGGAAACAATAAAAATAGAGATAAAATGAAAAAACTTAAATTACCATTTTCGGGCAAAGATTTACCATTATCGGACGGGCAAAGTGTCTGGCTAGACGGATTACTATCGGGGTTTTCCCAACAGGCGGTGATTCGTAAAGACTTTGCCGAAGATATGAATATTGGTCTGCCGCTGGCGATTCTCTATGGCTCACAAACCGGTAATGCTGAATCGGTGGCCTATGCCTGTGCGGAGATGGCGAAAAATTATGGCTTAACTGCTCAGGTCATCGATATGGGCGATATTGAAGCTGATGATTTGTCTGAGATTGAGCGACTATTGATTGTCACTAGCACTTACGGCGAAGGTGAAATGCCTGATAATGCCGAGTCCCTGTGGCTGGCCATTTCTGCCGACGATGCGCCGAAGCTGCCGCAAACATTTTTCTCGGTTCTGGCTTTGGGTGATACAGCCTATGATGAATTCTGTGAGGCCGGCAAGTTGTGGGATGAGCGTCTGGAGCAACTGGGGGCAAAACGTATCGCCGAGCGTGTCGACTGTGATGTCGATTTTGAAGACGATGCTGAGGCGTGGTCGGCCAACGTCCTGCCGATCATCAGTCAAAAAGGCAGCCAAAAGTTGGCCGAAGCGCCACAAAAACAAACCGCCAAAGTACAAAGCCAATATACTCGCAAAAATCCGTTGTTGGCAACTTTAATCACCAAGAAGACCCTAACCAGTGATCAATCTGGTAAGGAGATTATTCATTACGAATTTGATTTGGGCGATAGTGGTGAAACTTATCAAGTTGGCGGTATGCTCAATTTACTGCCGCGTAATCATGAGCAGTTGGTAGAGGAATTACTCGCCGTGTTAAAGGCTAATGCCGAGGATAGTGTCACTTGGCGTGAGTGTGAAATAACTTTGGGCGAGCTATTTAGAGATAAACTGGAAATTCGTAATCCGTCTATTGAGCTGGTGCAAGCTATTGCTGAACGCAGCGATAATACCAAATTATTGGTGCTGCTTGACCAACGTGAGCAATTGGAGGATTTTATTTACGGTAAAGATATTATTTACCTATTACAGTGTTATCCACGTGCTGAATTTACGGTAGAAACTTTGTTGCCACTATTGAAGCCACTTTCTCCGCGGGCTTATTCAATTTCATCAAGCATTAACAAGCACGATAAACAAGTGCATTTAACCATTGGCAGTGTACGTTATGCTCTGCAAAATAAGACAATCCTTGGTGACCGCCAGTATTTGGGCGTTTGTTCGACGTGGTTGGCTGATAGTGTGGCTGTGGGGGATAAAGTGCCTTGTTATTTCTCTCCGAATAAGCATTTTACCGTGCCGCAAGATGATAATTGCCCGATGATTATGGTCGGGCCGGGAACCGGTATTGCCCCGTTTAGAGCTTTTTTAGAGGAACGGGAAATTCGCGGGGCAACAGGTGATAATTGGTTATTTTTTGGCGATAGAGAAGAAAAAAATGATTTTATTTATCGTGATGAATTGTTGTCTTGGCAACAGTCAGGGTTATTAACACGATTAGATTTGGCCTTCTCTCGTGATCAAGCTGAAAAAATTTATGTGCAAACTCGCATGCAAGAACACGGCGAAGTATTATTTGAATGGCTAGAACGTGGGGCGTATTTTTATGTCTGTGGCGATGCTAGTCGTATGGCAAAAGATGTGGACAAAACATTGCATGCCATTATTGCCGAGCATGGTGAGCTAGATGAAGCGGGAGCTAAAGCGTATGTTGAAGCGATGAAAAAAGCTAAACGCTACGTACGTGACGTGTATTAGATTACAAAGCCACAAACTAACTTCTTAGTTATTAGAATGACGGTACATTTCTTGATACTTGGATAAAATAAGCTCCAGAAAACCGTTACTCTGGAGACTGGTCTTGAGGTTGTTGATAACCTTCCTCAAAGCCTTTTTGTATGGCTTCCCCCAATATTTCAGTTGTTTTTTCTAGTGCTTTCGCCCCTTCACCAGCTTGACGTGCCAGAGAACCTAATTGTTTTGCCAATGATTTTACTTTATCTTCATCAAGGTTTAGTCCCTTTTCTTGCGATTGAGTAATTTGGTTCAGCGTAGTGCTTAGTTCATCTAGGGAGTGTTTGAGTTCTTGTTGAAGGTTTTGCGATGTTTCATTGATGTTTTTCGCAGGCTGAACCACCTCAGGTGACTGTTTTTGAACATCAGCGGTCTGTTGCTTCTCATCCGTGCACGCACTGAGTAAACCCAGTGCGTAAACAGAAAGCAAAAAATAGTAAACTTTCACTATAATTGCCCGTTGGTTTTACTGAGAGATCATGTCTTTGGCTTTGTCAACAGCTTTGTCAACAGCACCATCAACAGCTTCTTTTGCTTTTTCTTTAGCTCCATCGACAGCTTCTTTTGCTTTTTCTTTAGCTCCATCGACAGCTTTGTCAACCATCGACTTTGTTTCTACTTTGTCAACAGCAGTTTCCTCAGCAGCGTCTGCGGCTTCAGTTGCTGCATCGGCAGCACCTTCTACTTTCTCAGTAGCTGATTCTGTGGCAGTGTCTGCAGCTTCGGTTGCTGTATCTTTAGCACTTTCCGCAGCGTCACTCGCTGCCTCTTTAGTTGCATCTACGGCACTACCAGCTGCTTCTTTAGTTGCATCTACAGCATCAGTAGCCATCTTTTTAGCACCTTCCACAGCACCACTAGCTGCTTCTTTAGTTGCATCTACAGCACTGCTAGCTGCCTGTTTAGCATCATCACAGCCAGCAACCAGTAAACTTAATAAAGCTGCACCAATAATTCTTTTTGAATATTTCATAATATGTTCTCCTAAATAAAACATGTAAATAATAGAGTGAAGTCCGCAAACTATCTTACCCCATTATACAGATAAGCTGTTACAAATAGGTTAAAAAAAGTATACAGCTAGTTAATCATATAGCCAAAAATCCAGTACCTTAGTAAGCTCTTTAATACCTTGTTTTTTAAGGGAGGAGAAGAGCTGGGCTGTCGCAAACGGCCACTCGTTTTTGAGGTTTTTCTGTAACATATGTAGTGATTTTAATTGTTGGTTTTTTGATAATTTATCGGCTTTAGTCAGTAAAATATGTGCGGGTAAGTTTATGTCTGCGCAAAAATCGAGCATCATGCAATCCACATTCTGCAGTGGATGTCGGCAATCCATGACAAGAATTATCCCCACTAATTCCTTGCGTTGTGCTAGGTAATCAGAAATAAACTGCTGCCACTTCTCTCGAATCTCCCGAGAAACCTTGGCATAGCCGTATCCTGGGAGATCGACTAAGTAATAATTATCGCCTAATTCAAAAAAATTAATTAATTGTGTTCTGCCAGGTGTTTTACTGGTTTTCGCAATTTTTTTATTTGTTAAGTAATTGATTGAGCTTGATTTTCCTGCATTTGATCGACCTGCAAATAAGTAGTTATACATATTACATCATAAAGGAAGACACTTCATTATGAAAAATATTATTATATTATCATTGGTATTAGGGGCAACGTCGTTTGGCGTAGCAAACGAAAACATAAAAGGTGATGCAAAGGCTGGAGAAACAAAGTCCGCTGTTTGTACTGCTTGTCATGGTGTAGGGGGTACAGGTGTCAATCCTGATTGGCCTCGCTTGGCAGGTCAGGGTGAGAAGTATATTTTTAAGCAGTTAATTGATTTTAAATCTGGGGCTCGCAAGGATCCTGTGATGGCAGGTCAAGTTGCCGCACTGAATGAGCAAGATATGGCGGATTTGGCTGTTTATTTTAGTCAACAAAAACCGAAGTACGACACAGCGGTGATGCCTAAGGATGCAGAAGTTGCCGAATCATTGTTAAAGCATGGTGAGCAACTTTATCGTGGTGGTGATCTTGAGCGTGGTATTACTGCATGTGCCGCCTGTCACGGACCTGCTGGTCGTGGTGTTTCACCTTCGGCTTACCCTGCTTTGTCAGGTCAATATGCGAAATACGTAACTAAGCAACTTAAAGATTTTAATTTAGGTGCAAATGTCCATAATCAGGCATCTACGGTAAATGTAGCTGCTTTGACCTATCGTGATAACGACAATGGTCGCATGATGCGTGATAATGCGGGTAAGTTGACTGATAAAGATATTGAAGCTTTGGCAAATGTTATTCAAGGGTTACAACCTTAACTACATTTTATTTATTTAAAGTTAGTTTTGTGTGCTTTTGATGCTAAACCATTATCCTAGTTT
>PDWI01010317.1_pt1 | contig 10491 bp, 13 predicted proteins | sample 1430891 | NCBI WGS metagenome assembly PDWI01 (sample SAMN01162508, study PRJNA174530) | Oral metagenome, whole genome shotgun sequencing project. | biome: Marine environment; feature: Marine mammal; material: Swab sample of the gingival sulcus; isolation source: swab sample of gingival sulcus... | reverse complement strand
GGTGTGTGTATCACTTATAGCGAAAAGAGCACTAAAACTTGATAAAAAATCAAAGCTCAAGCTTTTCTTTCTCACCTTTGTAAAGTTTTTTGATGACCAGCTTAGAGATGCTTTTGGAGATAAAAAAGAATCTCGAAAGTACTTCTCGCTTATTGTTGGAATGTTTTTTATTATTCTCTTTGGGAATTTATTTGGTCTGATTATCGATTGGTTTGGTATGTCGATACTTCCAGGTATGCTGAACTACCTCAGACCGATGCATAGTGATCTAAATACGACACTGGTACTTTCAACTATAACCGTGGTAATGCTGGTGGCAATTCAGATAAAATCACATGGTACATGAGATACTCTTAAAGGATATTTATGGAACTTTAGAGGAGAGGGAATTATGCAAAAATGTATCAATGTGTTTGTAGGGTGGCTTCATTTTATCGGTTTACCAGCAACACTTGCTTCTCTTTCTTTAAGATTATTTGGAAATATCTTTGCAGGAATTGTACTTATTGGGGTAATTAGTTATCTTATGGCATCAGCTACAAGTTTCTTTTTTGAGGCTGGGAGACTTCTTGCAATACCATTTTGGTTTTTTGAAGTTTTTGTAGCTTTGATACAAGCAATCGTATTTACCTTTCTAATGATAGCTTATTTCAAGGGGGCTGCAGAAGAACACCATTAAAAATTAAGATGCGATTTTCTTATATGTATGTGTATAAGAAAATTCAATTTTAATTTTTATTATTAAATTTTTGACTTATGGAAACAGAAGGAATGAAAATGTTGGCAATGGCACTTGCTATTGGACTCGGGGCATTTGGACCTGGTATTGGTATCGGTCTTATCGGGAAAGGAGCACTTGAGGCACTTGGAAGAAATCCAGAAGCTGCTGGAAAAATCCAATCACTTGCAATTCTTGCAATTGCCTTTGCGGAAGCAGTAGCAATTTATGCTCTTGTTATCGCATTTATTATTGGATTTGTTATGTAATGATAACATACTAGTACTTGACCCCGGATTCAAGTTGCTGATTTTGTACCTGTGATTTCGGGGTTGTATTTAATAAAAAAAATAGTTTATGGCACAAGCAGTCGGAAGTGAATGACTCACCAATCTTCAGTTTGTCACGGTAGAGACTTTTATAATACAGTTTATTATTTTACTCATAGTACTGTGGGTACTCAATAAATTTGTGTTTCGACCGTATTTAGCATACCTTGACGAGTGGGAGGCAAAACAAGCAAAAGTAAAAGCAGACTATGATAATGCTGATGCAATTGTTGCCGAAAAAACACGACAAGGTGATGAAATACTTGAGAAAGCTCGTATGAAATGAAATGCTGTCATTGAAGAAGCAGAGTCACTTGCAAAAACAAAAAAAGACCGAATTATTTCGGAGGCTGAAAAGTCTGCAAGCGAAGTAAAGCATGCAGCTATGGTGGATATTGAGAAACAAAAGGATTCAATGCTCTCAGGAGTAAAGTCTCAAGTTATTGATATGGCACTGAAATTGAATGGAAAGATTTTTAAAGATCAAAAAGCTTCAAAAGATTTCCTCGAAAAACATATAGATTCACTGTAAAAACACTATGAAACTTCCAAACACACTAACACTGATAGATATGAAAACACTTCTCTCAGAGTTGAAAATATATGCTGATATGACCAAAAAGCTCTGAAAACGAGGGAGGGATGTATTTTCAAAAAAACTAACAGGAGAAAAAACTCTCGTAGTTGAGTATTATCCTGCACTCTGAGAAGATGCTGCATGGGATCAAGCACAGCTCGTATTTAAAAAGAGTTTTTCACTTACTCCAGAAAGAAAGCAAGTGAAGTTTATAGCACTTGAGAGTGTAAAATGAGGAATGAAAGTATATGTCGATGATATGATGGTCGACATGAGTTTTGATGCAGTAGAAAAAAAGATACAAAAATAAAAATCTTATCATTCTGGACTCGATTCAGAATCTTGTAGTTATGAAATATTTGCTCGGAGAGATTCCGAGTCAAGCTCGGAATGATAAAAATGGGAAGAAAAATTTAATTTTTAATATATAGCGTATTATGTCACATGATGTATTACAGTCAATTATTTCAGAGATAGAGACAAAGATAGATTCTACAGATCTTTCTCCAGAAATTGAAAATGTTGGAGAAGTATTCTATCTCTGAGATGGAGTGGCAAAAGTTTCTGGACTCAGAAATGCTTCATATAATGAAGTACTTGAGTTTGATTCAGGGGCTGTTGGAGTTGCTCTCAATCTTGAAGATCACTATGTATGAGTGGTGGTACTTTCAGGTTTTGGAAAAGTAAAAGAAGGAGAAAAAGTAAAGGCAACAGGACGAACTCTTGAAGTTCCAGTAGGTCCAGAAATGGTAGGAAGAGTCGTTGACGCTCTTGGAAGACCAATTGATGGACTTGGAGAAATTAAAACAAAAGAGTATTATCCAGTAGAAAGACAGGCAGAAGGAGTTATGGCTCGTAAGTCAGTACATGAACCTATGGAAACAGGGATTAAAGCCGTTGATGCTTTGGTGCCAATTGGTCGTGGACAACGAGAACTGATTATCGGTGATAGACAGGTAGGAAAAACCCAAGTAGCGATTGATACGATTCTCAATCAACAAGGACAAAATATGATTTGTGTTTATGTTGCAGTAGGGCAAAAAGAAGGAAAAGTTTCACGAACGGTAGAAGAACTCCGAAAGAGAGGAGCTATGGATTATACGATTGTGGTTTCAGCTGGGGCTTCTGAACCGGCAGCGATGCAATATCTTGCTCCATATGCAGGATGTGCGATGGCAGAGTATTTTATGTACAACGGACAACATGCACTGATTATCTACGATGATCTTTCAAAACAGGCAACTGCGTATCGTGAGATGTCACTGCTTCTCAGAAGACCACCAGGGCGAGAAGCATACCCAGGAGATGTATTCTTTCTTCATTCAAGACTTCTTGAAAGAGCTGCGAAACTCAATGAAGATATGGGAGCAGGATCGATGACTGCACTTCCGATTATTGAAACGCAAGCAGGAGATGTTTCTGCGTATATCCCAACGAATGTTATTTCTATTACGGATGGACAAATATTCCTTGATACTAATCTCTTTAACTCAGGACAAAAACCGGCTATATCTGTAGGACTTTCTGTATCTCGTGTAGGTGGATCAGCGCAAATGAAAGCCATGAAGAAAAATTCTGGGACTCTCAAGCTCGATCTTGCTCAATACCGAGAACTTGCAGCCTTTTCACAATTTGCTTCTGATCTTGACGAAGCAACACGAAAACAACTTGATAGAGGGGAAAGAATGATGGAACTTCTTAAACAAGGACTCAACTCTCCAGTACCAGTACCAAAACAAGTTTGTGCACTCTACGCAGGTGGGAAAGGATATCTTGATACTATTGCAGTAAAAAATATTGGAAAATTTGAACAAGATCTCTATACCGCACTCGATGAAGAAAAAACAGTAGTAGAAGCTATTGCTTCTGAGAAAAATATCTCAGAAGATACTGAACAGAAACTTATAAAAGTTATTGAAAAAGTAGTAGAGCTAAATAAATAAGTAAATTAATATGCCTTGAACAGAATTATATACTACGAGATTAGCAAGAAATAATTTGATAAGAATATGAAGAATACATTGAGAAGAGTCTAAACTTACCCAAGATTTTTCGAGATTAGTAGAGGAATATTCTAAAGTTATTGCTCTAAATACCTTGTCTTCAAGGCAGCAGGAATTTATGGATAATTTTATAGATGGGAATAAGGAACTTTCGGTCTCTTCTCAATCTATAGTTGAAGATTTAGTAAGAAAGTGTGATAAGATATTAAGTAGAGTAATAGGTTGACATAAGTTATCAGGGGTATTGGATCGATAGAGCCTCTTATAATACTAGATTTTTGTAAAACAAATTATTAGTATTCTGAAATGTTAAAAATTTAAATAAATAATTTTGAATCTCAAATGTCAAACGCAAAAGAGATAAAACGAAAAATTGGGAGTATTCAGAATACTTCTAAGATTACCAAGGCTATGGAACTTATTTCAACCGTAAAGATGAAAAAAGCCCAAGACTTAGCATTGCAAAAGAAAGACTTTGTGCTAGAAATGCTCAAGATTTTTACGAGAATTGAAGAATTTCTTCATGATTTTCCGTATTTTCAAAAATCTGAGAGTAAAAAAACTCTTGCAGTGATGATCACTTCAAACAAGGGGCTGTGTGGAGGATACAATGTCAATGTGATGAAAAAGGTCAATGAATATGTAAAAGAACATCCAGAAGAAAGTTTGGAATATATTACGCTTGGGAAAAAGGCAACAGCCTTTGTGGCTCGAACAGGGCAAGATCTTATTGCGGATTTTTCCCCAGAGTTTACAGATAATATAGATCCCAGATTTGTGAAGGGTGTAACGCAGATTATTTACGATAAGTACCTTACAGGAGATTATGGGAAAGTAGTGGTGTTTTACAACTACTATGTAAACTCGATCAAACAAGTTCCGATGGCTCGAGAGTTTCTCCCAATCGATGATGCGGGAGTGAAAAAATATCTTGAAGACATTGTCGATGATGCAGAAAAACTCAAATCTCTTGAAAATGATATCACGGATTATATCATTGAACCATCAATGGAGTCAATTGCGATGGAAGTGATTCCGATGATATTGGATATGATGTTTTATGATATTATTTTGGAGGCTAAAGCATCAGAGCATTCAGCTCGTATGGTTGCTATGAAAGCTGCAAAAGATAACTCGAAAAAGATAGCAGATATGCTGACCTTGCAGTATAACAAAGCTCGTCAAGCGATGATTACCAGAGAAGTTTCTGAAATAGTTGCTGGAGTGGAGAGTTTAAAAGATTCATAGAAGATGAGACGAGCTCGGACTCATTTGAGTCCGAGCTCTTAGTAAGAAACTTTACAAAAACAAAAAATACAATATAGTATGAATGTTTATTCTTTAAGATATATTTTATGAAACATCTTCCTCTTGCTCTCAAAGTGATAATAAACATTATACTTTATGTTTTTTATGTCCTTTTTGTTTCTGTAGTATTCTCGTTTGTATTTCCACTGGTGATGAAAATATTTACCCATGAAGTACTTGATCCTTATAATCCAGTATTTGATAAAATACAGATTTTTATTGCGATTCTCGTACTGATTGTATCTCTCATCCTTCGAAAATATTTTTATATTTCTTGTAAAGCAGAAGAAGATACTCTTATAGAAAGTTATACAGCTAAAAAAAAACTAGTAAACACACATAAAACACCAAAAACACAACAAAAAGGAAAAAAAGTAGAGAAAACAGAAGAAGATGTAAAAATATATGTAGAAAAGGAGATTAAGTAAGAGTCTATAAAGACATAACTCACCTCTGAATCTCCTCTCTTTACAAGAGAGGAGGGCTACAAAATATACTACATCTGTAGCTTCTTTTCCTTAAATTTTAAGGGAAGAGGGGGTGCAAGATAGGATTATGAATTTTGTTCACATCCTCAAGCGAAAGAAATATTTCTTCCTCTTGACCGTTTGAACAAATAAAAACAAAAAATATATGCAACTTACGGTATATACTGACGGAGGCAGTAGGGGAAATCCCTGAGAAGCAGGCATAGGAGTGTATATAGTGGACAAGGAGGGAATCCCTCTTGAGAGACGCTATAAGTATCTTGGAACGACGACCAACAATATCGCCGAGTATACAGGAGCACTCTATGGGATTAGGCGAGCCATCGAGCTCGGAGCGACTCAGATACAACTTTACATGGATTCCAAGTTAGTAATATCACAGTTGTCCTGAGAATGGAAAATAAAAAATCCAGAACTCAAGCAGATCTATCTTGAAATACAGAAACTGCTTTGAGGGGTAAAAATAGTGTATACTTGGATACCACGGGAACAAAATAAAGAGGCTGACGCTCTCAGTAATAAAGCGATGGATACTAAATAATCTTTCAGTCCTTCGGACAGCTTCCTTTATATAAAGGAAGCTACAAATTGTAGGGTTTTGCTTAATAAGGTTTCCTTTTTGAAAAGGAAACTCTGCGAAGCAGTAAAGGATTAGAGCAATGGATGAAAAAATATAAAAATTTAAAACTTAAAAAACACATACACGCATGAAAAAAGGTGTAATTACAAAAATTATCGGAGTCGTGATTGATGTCCGATTTGACGCGGGCTATGTTCCTGCCGTATATGATGCTCTTGAAGTACAGGGGCATGACTCGAAACTAGTGCTTGAAGTACAACAACAGCTCGGTGATGGAGTCGTAAGAACGATTGCTATGGGACCAGTTGATGGACTCAAAAGAGGGATGGAAGTACACGCAACACAGGCTCCTATCTCTGTGCCAGTGGGAGAAAAAGTTCTTGGGAGAATGTTTAATGTTCTCGGAGACCCGATTGATAATAAAGAAAAACCAAAAACAGAGCACACGGATCCAATTCATAGAGAAGCTCCAGCCTTTCAAGATCTTTCTAATAAGGCAGAGGTATTTGAAACGGGAATTAAGGTCGTTGACCTTATTGCTCCAATGCTTAAAGGGGGAAAGGTAGGACTCTTTGGTGGTGCCGGAGTAGGAAAAACGGTTATTATGCAGGAGCTGATTCATAACATCGCTTCTGAGCATGGGGGATACTCTGTTGTTGCGGGAGTAGGAGAACGAACTCGTGAAGGGAACGATCTCTACCATGAAATGCAAGAATCAGGAGTTATCGATAAAACAGCCATGGTCTTTGGGCAAATGAACGAAGCTCCAGGGCCAAGAGCGAGAGTTGCTCTCACAGGACTGACTATGGCAGAACACTTCCGTGATAGAGAAAAGAGAGATGTACTACTCTTTGTTGATAATATTTTCCGTTTCACGCAAGCAGGATCTGAGATTTCAGCGCTTCTTGGGAGAATTCCATCAGCTGTAGGGTACCAACCAACTCTTGCAACTGATATGGGAGCACTGCAAGAACGAATTACTTCAACAAAAGATGGTTCGATTACTTCCGTACAAGCTGTATATGTACCAGCAGATGATCTCACAGATCCAGCACCAGCGACAACATTTTCGCATCTGGATTCAACGGTAGTACTGAACCGCGCCATTGCAGAGCTTGGGATTTACCCAGCAGTAGATCCGCTTGATAGTACTTCTACGGTTCTTGATCCTGCAGTTGTGGGAGAAGAACACTACAATGTTGCTCGTGAAGTACAACGAATCCTTCAAAAATATAAAGAACTTCAAGATATTATTGCGATTCTCGGGATGGATGAACTTTCTGAAGAAGATAAAAAAACCGTTGCCAGAGCGAGAAGAATACAAAAATTCCTCTCTCAACCATTCTTTGTAGCAGAGCAGTTTACAGGAACTCCAGGAGTGTATGCAAAACTTTCAGAGACGGTCGCAGGATTTAGAAAAATTATAGATGGAGAAATGGATGAAATCCCAGAAAACTTCTTTATGTATAAGGCTTCTATCGACGATGTTGTGAAAGCTTTTGAAGAGAGTAAGAAGTAAATTTTAATGTAGCTTTGCCATTAGCCCTCAATCTTGCACCCAAGGGCATCACTTCGTAGAAATTCTTTCTCCCATTGGGAGAAAGAGGCTACAAAAATTGTGTATTCCTCCTCTCCTTGAGGAGAGGAGATTCAGAGGTGAGGTTTCTTGAGAAAATTAAAATAATTAAACTAATTTTATGAAACTAAAAGTACTTTCATTTTCGGGAGATAATTTTTCTCATAACGAGGTAATATCGGTAACCGTCATGACCAAATCAGGAGAAGTGACTATCTTAGATAGTCATGCTCCAATGATTGCCTCGATTGAACCATGTGTTTTGTACATAAGGTACAAAGATGAGAATGGTATGGAACAGCGAGAAGATTTTGCTATCGGATCAGGTGTGGTAGAAGTCAATAATTCGAGTCTGAAAGTTATGGCAGATATGTTGATTGATGTTGAAGAAGTAGATCTCGACCAAGCAAATCTTGCTAAACAGCGAGCTCTTGAACTTATGGAAAAATACAAGCATGCCAAAGACAGAGTCGATATGGAAAAATTTATCGAAGCTGAGGATATGCTCCTCAAGTCAATTGCACAGCTCAAATTGTATGACTTAAAAAAATAAATATATCAACAGTCAAGTGAAAAATCTTTCTATTCAGAGAAAAGAGGATATAAATAGAATGTATTTATATCTTTTTTTTTACATATGCATATTTTAGGGCACGCGAAAAGAGCGTTTAGTATCACAGAACTCATAGTAGTTATTACTATCATCAGTATACTTTCAACCATAGGTTTTATTTCCTATAGTTGATATGTAGTAGAAGCAAGGGATGCAAAACGAATTGCAGTTCTTACTGAAGCAGTAGGGGTATTTCAAAAATATGCTATTTCGAAGAAACTTCCTCTTCCAGATAATGCGGTGAATATCTCTATGAGTGGCTCAGTTATTGCATATCAAGGAAAGATGTGAGAAAGTGTGTTGACAGCTATGTGAATGGATGGAGATACGAAAGACCCAAAAGATGGTGTATATTATAGTTATTTACTATGATCGAAAAGAAAAACTTTTCAGTTTGTTGCCCTGATGGAAAAACAAAAAAATCAATTCTCATACTTGCCACAATCTTGGGCAGATAATCATGATAGATACCCTCGGGTATTTGGGACACCACTGTGAATCATATTAGAGTCAAATACACTTATTCCTTTAGAAGAGCTCTCACTTCCAGGTGATACTCTCACTCTTGAAAATATCGGGAATGCCCACCAGTTATCTTCTTATATCTCTGATACAGAATATGTGACGGGAACTGGAGATGCTTTGACAGAGCTTGCCTTACTTACTCCAAGAGATGGGAGTGGATGGAGAGTCGTAGATAATACTTTTACCTGTTTTGATGTCAATAATGACGGGAGATGTCCCGAAGGTGCTACTGCTACACCAAATCCAACAGGAGGGAATCCTTCTGGTGGTGGATGAGGCAGTCCAAGTACTCCAACCGTAGACCCAAACTGTTATACTGCCCCTGTGAACACGATTGGTGCATGGCCAGGATGTGTGGATATGCTTATTGTGGATAGAGCAATGTTGGATACTGCGAGGGCAAACAATCCAATCAATGGGGGAGAAGACTACTATATCGAGCACAATGGCATCCAATATACTTTTGGGGATTCTGCCAACAATATCTTCACCGGACAAGTGACGAGTATGTATAGACTTTTTAGGAATGATGCTAATTTTAATGCCAATATATCATACTGGGATACGAGTCGTGTAACAAATATGGGTGGTATGTTTTCTATGTTTTCTGGTACAAGCCTATTTAATCAACCAGTAAATTTTGATACGAGTTCCGTAACGAATATGCGTGCTATGTTTTCTAATGCAGCATCATTTAATCAACCGATAAATTTTGATACGAGTTCCGTAATAAATATGGAGTGGATGTTTTCTAATACACCATTATTTAATCAACCAATAAATTTCACAGATACGAGTAATGTAACAAATATGGGTCATATGTTTTCTAATGCACCATTATTTAATCAACCAGTAAATTTTGATACGAGCAATGTAACGAGTATGAGGTGGATGTTCACTAATGCAACATCCTTTAATCAAGCAGTAAATTTTGATACGAGTAATGTAACAAATATGAGTAGTATGTTTTCTAATGCAACATCCTTTAATCAACCGGTAAATTTTGATACGAGTAATGTAACAGATATGAGTGGTATATTTTCTAATACAGCATCATTTAATCAAGCAGTAAATTTTGATACGAGTAATGTAACAAATATGCATGGTATGTTTTATAATGCAACATCCTTTAATCAAGCAGTAAATTTTGATACGAGTAATGTAACAAGTATGAATAGTATGTTTTCTAATGCAACATCCTTTAATCAACCGGTAAATTTTGATACGAGTAATGTAACAGATATGAGTTATATGTTTTCTAATGCAACATCCTTTAATCAGCCCGTAAATTTTGATACGAGCAATGTAACAAATATGTATGGTATGTTTCAAGATGCAACATCCTTTAATCAGCCCGTAAATTTTGATACGAGTAATGTAACAAATATGAGTAGTATGTTTCAAGATGCAACATCCTTTAATCAGCCCGTAAATTTTGATACGAGTAATGTAACAAATATGAGTAGTATGTTTAGGGGTACAACATCCTTTAATCAACCGGTAAATTTTGATACAAGTAATGTGATATATATGGGTAGTATGTTTAGGGGTGCAACATTATTTAACCAAGATATCAGCGATTGGTGTGTAACAAATGCCTTAACGAATACTTCCTGAAAACCAACCTATTTTGATTATAACACCCCAGCATGGACTCCAAAAGCAGGGAGACAGCCAGTGTGGGGAACATGTCCGTAGGGAGGAAGAGTATCCTTGAAAGAGAAACAACAACTCTCAGAAAATTTTTTCTGAGGGTTTTTTCTTGCAAAGCTTT
>PDWI01010316.1_pt1 | contig 10491 bp, 9 predicted proteins | sample 1430891 | NCBI WGS metagenome assembly PDWI01 (sample SAMN01162508, study PRJNA174530) | Oral metagenome, whole genome shotgun sequencing project. | biome: Marine environment; feature: Marine mammal; material: Swab sample of the gingival sulcus; isolation source: swab sample of gingival sulcus... | reverse complement strand
TTAAATTATTAAATTTACTAACATACAAACTAAAGGAGGATTAATTTTATGAAGAAATTATTTAAGAAAAAGAAGAAAGGATTTACACTAGTTGAACTTTTAGTAGTAATCGCAGTTTTAGGTATAATGGCGGGTATTGGCTTAAATTCTATGAGTGGAATTACTGATATTTTTAGAAAGAGAGCAGATGATAAAACGCTTGATCAAGTAGCAAGAACAATTCAAATCAGACTTATGGCTGGAGATAATAAACTTTTGCCATCAAGTTCAAATTCAAATTTAGAGTATACAATGGATATAATTCCTGAACTTAATTTTTACTCTCAGTATACTAGTAATCTTATGAGAGCAAGGGCTACTGGCTATGAAAACTTAGCAGGTGGTTCAGAAGTAGATGCTCGAAATGTACGTTTACACATCGATTTTTATTCCGATTCAGAAGATAATTCAAAACATTATAAACGTTCAGCAATCATAAGTTCTTATGATATAGTTTGGGGTGATGAAGATTCTCAATCCAATAATGGAAGCGGTAATACTGGAAATGGCGAGAATATAATTAATCATAATAGCTATTTTGAGTCTTCATCAAATTTAAGATTTGAAGGTTCTGAAGATATTAGTAATTATTGGTTTAATCAAATTGCTCCTTTTTCGACAAAAATGGATGAAGCTCCAGAAGATGAAGTTTCGGTTTATTTAAGGAGAATTGTATTTGATCCAGATGGTCTTGATAAGATTATAGAGACTACTGATGACGAAGATAAGAAAAATTTAGCTATATTTAAAAAAGAAGAAATGGATAAAGTATATGAAAAAACTACCCCAGAGGATATAATGTTATCAAATTTGCAGGTTAAAAATGCTATAGATGGTTTTTATAAAAAATATAAAAATGGGAATATAAGTGATTACATTCAAAATATATCTGATAATCAACAAACTATAGAGAATAGAACTTTTTATACAATACAAACTCAAAATTTAGATTTTGTAGATTCAAATAACACTTTAGTTTCGCCTGTTACAGGTAAAAATTACAATTTCAAGGCTTGTGCTACGACTAAAAATGACTCTACTATTCAATATTCGTTTGAGTTTACTTCTCAGGCAGATAATGGTTTAGTTACATATCATTCTGCTCATTTTGATGGAGATAAAATATTTTGGGAAACTTCTATTTCTGACTTTTCAAGTATGTTATGGGACGATTTATAAAATAAAAGTAAATAAACGAAAATATAGTATAGAGTAGATAACTTATGTTGGTTTTTTGTCAAATGGTTTTGTTGAAGAATAAAAGTGAATAAAACAAAATGTGATATAGAGTGGGAGTTTATTTTTCTACTCTATATTTTATTATTGGTTTAATAAGATTTTTATCTATAAGAATGAGAGGGAAAACAAATAAATAAAACCAAACTATTTTGATTAAAAATTTATTTTTATAACAAATTAGTTTGGTTTTTATTTGGAAATTGTGATTTTATTCGTATAAACTTAAATCAAAAATCCACCATTTGGAGAAATTACTTGCCCTGTTATAAAATTGCTATCATCTGACGCTAAATATAGAGCGAGTTTAGCGATATCGGTTGGTGTTCCAATAGTTCCAAGCGGTGTTTCATCTTTGAGAGCTTGAATATCATCTTCTGTAAAATCGTCTAACATATTTGTTTGGATAATCCCTGGAGCAATACAGTTTATGTGGATATTTGATGGTGCAATTTCTTTTGCAAGAGCCTTTGTCAGCCCTATTATACCAGCTTTTGCAGTTGAGTAATGAACTTCACAAGAAGCCCCAGTTATCCCCCATATAGACGATATATTTATAATTTTACCCCTTTTAGCTGGGAGCATATATTTTAATACACTTTGGGAACAGTTAAAAGCTCCTTTTAGGTTTACATTTATCATATTGTCCCATTCGGATTCAGTTATATCTGTAAATAATTTAGATTGGGCTATACCCGCATTATTTATTAATATATCAATTTTGCCAAATTCTTCGATACAGAATTCTATCATTTTGTCTACTTCATCTCTTTTGCTGATATCTGCTTTAAAAATTCTAACATTACAATTTTTTTGGGTAAGCTCGTTATATAGTTGATTAGCAGACTCGTAGGAATTGCAATAGTTTATTATTACATTATATCCGTTTAAAGCAAAAATCTCAGCGGTTTTTTTACCTATACCATTAGACGCACCCGTAATTATTACGCTTTTATTATTCAATAGTACCTCCTATTTATAAAAAGAATATATATATATTATACATATTTTTTGCTTAAAAAATAATAGTGATGATTTTTTATTATCGGAAATATTTGCAAAATTATTAGAAAAATGTTATTATAATGGTGACAGTACCCAGCACGCCTCTTAATAATGCGAACCAGGCTGGGTCATTTAATTTATAGTGGAAATTAGAATAGTATGATATGTAAATTTAAAAACAGCATTAAGTTTTTATAAATACAAATGAATAGATTAAAAATTTTATTTAATAATTAATTGTGTAGATTAATTGTATCATATCCTAAGGTGCAACTTAATAAAATGGGTTTTCCAGATGATTGGCAAGACCTACTTAAAATATAAGCACAAACAACTTTTACAAACAAAGGAGGTTTATCATGAAGATTAAACAAAAAATTATAGAATTACTTAGTGAATTAGATAGACCATTAAACGATTTTGAGATTGCAGAAATTTTTGATATAGATAAAAAACAACGAAAAGAATTTTATGATGTATTAGAGCAAATGGAGAAAGATGGGGAACTTGTAGTTACTAGAAAGAAAAAGTACACAATCCCAGAGTTTTATGGACTTAAAAAAGGTAGGCTACAAGGTCATCAAAAGGGCTTTGCATTTTTTATAGCAGACGATGGTAGCGAAGATGTATATATACCAAAAGATGCTTTAAATGGCGCTATGAATAATGATATTGTTCAGATTGCTATTACTTCCAAAGCGGTTGATGGCGGACGTGCAGAGGGTGAAGTTAAAAATATTCTTAAAAGGGCAAATGATGAGGTTGTAGGTACATTTCAAAGGGGCAAAAGCTTTGGTTTTGTAATACCTGATGACCAAAGAATGTCGTCAGATGTATATATTCCTGAATCTTTTATGAATGAGGCACAAACGGGCGATAAAGTTGTTGCTAAGATTATAAAATGGAATATAAATAGTAAAAATCCCGAGGGTAAAATCACGCAGATTTTAGGTAAAAAAGGGGAAAATGAAGCGGATATTTTATCAGTTATTAAGAAGTTTAATTTACCTGAGAGATTTCCAAATAAGGTAGTTTCCGAGGCTAACGGAAATCCGACAGAAGTTGACGAAAATGAGTTAGAAAATAGGCGAGATTTAAGAGAAGATATTGTTTTTACAATAGATGGTGCAGATGCAAAGGATTTAGATGACGCGGTATCTTTAAAAAAATTGGATAATGGAAATTATCTTTTAGGTGTTCATATTGCTGATGTTACGCATTATGTTAAGGAAGGTTCTAAAATTGATAAAGAAGCACTAAAAAGAGCAACTAGCGTATATCTTATTGATAGGGTTATTCCTATGCTTCCAGAAAGATTATCAAATGGAATATGCAGTCTTAATCCAAGTGTTGATAGGCTTACTCTCAGCGTCGATATGGAAATAGATTCTGAGGGTAAAGTTGTAAAACACGATATTTATAAAGCTGTTATAAAAACGGTTGAAAGGCTTAATTATAAAGATGTATCTGATATTTTAGAGGGTGTTGATAGAGACGATTTAGTTAAATATGATTATTTAAAGCATAAGTTTGAATTAATGTCAGAACTACAAAATATATTAAGAGAAAAGCGTATTAAACGCGGTATGATAGATTTTGATTTTGCAGAAGTTAAGATTGTGCTTAATGATGATGGAGAGCCTGTGGATATTATTAGACAGGAAAGAAGAATTGCTAACAAAATTATTGAAGAGTTTATGTTGGTGACTAATGAAACTGTTGCAGAGCATATGTTTTGGTTAGAATATCCTTTTGTATATAGAATTCACGAAAAACCATCAGAAGAGAAGATTATAGAATTTAATAAAATATTAAGCAATTTTGGGTATTTTATTAAGTCTAAAAATGGAGAGGTTCACCCAAAAGCGGTACAAAATTTATTAAAGAAAGTTAAGGATAGCCGTGAGGAAAATCTTATTAATAAGTTGATGTTACGTTCATTAAAACAGGCTAAGTATTCTGCTATTAATGAGGGTCACTTTGGTCTTGCTGCTGAATATTATTGCCACTTTACATCTCCGATTAGAAGATATCCCGATTTACAAATTCATAGAATTATAAAAGCAGTAATTGATGGTAAAATGGTAGAGAGTAAAGTCAATAGTCTAAAATCAAAAGTTGATGAAGTTTCTATACAATCATCTGAAATGGAGAGAATTGCTGAACAGGCAGAGCGTGATACTGATGATTTAAAGATGGCTGAATATATGAAAAAGTATGTTGGTGATGAGTTTAATGGCTTTATATCTTCTGTTACTTCATTTGGAATGTATGTAGAACTTGATAATATGTGTGAGGGTATGGTTCACGTTAAATCGCTTAATGATGATTATTATATTTATGATGAAGAAAATCTTACTATGACTGGTGAGAGAAAGGGTAGAGTCTATTCTATTGGCGATGATGTTGTAGTTAGAGTTAAAAATGTGGATATAGATTCTAGGCAGATTGATTTTGAGATTATTGGTTAGAAAAGTTAAAATAATAAAGATTTATTTTTAAACTAATCTCAAATAAAAATAAATAGAAACACTATAAGTATAACCTTATATTTTAATAAATCAATTTGCTGTTTCAATAATTCTATTTATATCGTTTAAGATTTATAAAAATACTAAAATCCAAAACTTGCCAATGCTTCAAACAGGTTGGATTTCTTAACGTATTTTAATAAATCTTTCACATTATAAATAAAAAATACATATGATTGCGAGTAACAAAATCAATTCGTAAATGCAAAGCATTTACTCATCATTTTGCTACTTAAATAAATATTGTATTATTTGCAATCGTATCGTATTATGAAAATTACGAATTATCTCAAAGGCAAATAGTCTATATTAAAATATAATGTTATTTATAAAAAACAACAATATTTTATTTGAAATTAGTATTAGAATGTTAGTATAAAATACAGGGTTATGATATTGAATAATGGAGGAAATATGTATAAATTAGTAGTTACAGATGTAGATGGTACTTTACTGGATTCTAAAAAGGAGATGTCAGAAAAGACTAAAAAGGCTATTCATAAAATTCGTGAAAATGGGGTTAAGTTTGTTATAGCTACTGGTAGGGCGCATCCTGCTGCAAAGTGGCCATATATTGATTTAGGAATATCAGGCTTAGTTGTAAGTTGTAATGGAGCTTTAATTAAGGATACGGCTACGGGCGAAGTGGTTTATAAAAGACCATTAGATAGAGTTATTTTAAAAAGTGTAAGCGATATATGTAGTAAATATAACAAATATTTCCATTACTATACGGAAGATACCATTCACTCTGAAAGGGATGAGTTTATTTTAAAATCATTTAGAGAAATGTCTAAACATCTTCCAGAAGAAAAGAAAGTTAATACTGAGATTTTAAAAGATTATAATGAATTTTTAAGTAGGGGAATTCCAGTTTATAAAATAGGTATATTTTTTGATGACTCTGATGAGTCTAAGAAAATGATAGATGAGATTAATGCTATAGATGGGATTGCTTGTTATAAGTCACTTGCGACATCATTTGATGTAATGTCAGAAGGAGTTAGCAAGGGAGATGCAGTTAGATTTTTAAATGAATATTTTGGTATACCTAAAGAGCAAACAATAGCGTCTGGCGATAACGAAAATGATATTGATATGATTAAATATGTTGGAATGGGTGTTGCTATGGATAATGCCTTAGATGAAGTTAAAAGTGTGGCTGATTATGTTACTGGCGATAATAATGATGAGGGATTTTTAAAAATGCTAGAAAAATTTGTTCTATAAATTATATTACAGTTGTATTATGTTTTATTTCAATTAGATGATAATTTGCTTTAATAAGTTGACTTGTCTGATGAAGATTGCTAAAATTTGTTTTAGATTGTTTATTGACGTACGTTATCGTATGGAGGTTTTTATGGGGCGTAAGATTATTGCCAATAATAAAAAGGCAAGACATGAATATTTTATAGAGGATACTTTTCAAGTAGGAATTGTGCTTAAAGGCACGGAAGTTAAATCTATAAGAATGGGAAAAGTTAATATAAAAGAGTCTTATGCAGATATTAAAAATGGCGAAGTTTTTGTAAATGGTATGCATATTAGCCCATATGAAAAAGGGAATATTTTTAATGTTGACCCATTAAGAGAAAGAAAGCTACTTCTTAATAAGCGTGAGATTTCTAAATTGATTGGATATACCACTAGAGATGGATATACATTGGTTCCGCTTAATGTTCATTTGACGGAAAAAGGACTTGTTAAGATGGATTTAGCTGTTGCTAAAGGTAAAAAGCTTTATGACAAAAGACAGTCTATTGCTAAGAGAGATTCTGAAAGAAGAATTGAAAAAGCTCTTAGTCAGAAATATTAGGGGACGTACAGGTTTCGACAGGGGTGTGGAGCTTAGGTAAGCGAGTCGTGTTTCTTGGTTTGGGGTACACGTAAAAGAACTGAACTACTAAATATAAACGCAGACAATAATTACGCGTTAGCTGCCTAATTAAGGTGGCGTTCATTTCAGAGTCTTTATCTCATGCCACTCGAAATGAACTCAACTTGCATGGGGTCGAATTTTATCAGTGTTTCGGGATAAAAGGGTAATTAGAAACTGGTCAGTGATTTTATTTGTTATTGGATATGGTTGCTGACGAGATTTAAAACAATAACTGCACTCGGAGAAAGCTTTTGTAAAACACTTTTGGACAGGGGTTCGATTCCCCTCGTCTCCACCAAAAAATAGAAAATAACCCGAAAGGGTTATTTTTATTTTTTTTTGAAAGATGTGGAATCGAACCCCGAAAGGGTACGAGCGTTTAAAAACACTTGATAAGTGTTTTTTAGCGAGTCACGAAGTGGATATTGAACGAAGTTCAAACGAGTCCCCTCGTCTCCACCAAAAAATGTAAATAACCCGAAAGGGTTATTTTTATTTTTTGAAAAGATGTGGAATCGAACCCCGAAAGGGTACGAGCGTTTAAAAAGCACTTGATAAGTGTTTTTTAGCGAGTCACGAAGTGGATATTGAACGAAGTTCAAACGATTCCCCTCGTCTCCACCAGAAAATAGAAAATAACCCGAAAGGGTTATTTTTATTTTTTTGAAAAGATGTGGAATCGAACCCCGAAAGGGTACGAGCGTTTAAAAAACACTTGATAAGTGTTTTTTAGCGAGTCACGAAGTGGATATTGAACGAAGTTCAAACGAGTCCACTCGTTTTTATTTTTTGAGAAAAAACGTAACAATTAACGTAACAATTTTTATTGATATAGAGTTGTACTTTAGTTAAATAAAGCACTTGATAAAATAAAACCATAGCGATATAATCAAATAAAAGTGATAAGTTATAAGAAAAATATAAAAGTGTTATTGAAAATATAGGTGGTTATTATGAAATTATTAGAACAAATTGATAAATTAAAACGAGAATTACAAAATTATAGACCCCTTAATGAAACTGAATTAAGAGTATTAAGAGATAATTTTATATATGAAATTAGTTATAATTCAAATGCGATAGAGGGTAATAGCTTAACACTTAAAGAAACGGTGTTATTATTAAAAGATGGTATAACAGTTGGACAAAAGCCAATTAGAGATTATTTAGATATTATAGGGTTTAGAGAAGCATTTGATTATATATATGAATTATCACAGAATGAAATAGAACTCGATGAACAAGAGATAAAACAAATTCACTCACTTGTGTTAAACGCAGATAGGCAGAATAAAGGTATATATAGAAAATTACCTGTAACAATAATTGGAGCTAATCATACACCGCCTCAACCATATTTAATTAAGCCTTATATGGAGGAGTTATTAGATAAATATGATAAATGGAAAAAGGATAAGCATATTATAGAAGCTATAGCGTTATTTCATTTGGAATTTGAGAGCATACATCCATTTATAGATGGAAATGGAAGGACTGGTAGACTACTTCTTAATTTAGAATTAATAAAAAATGGATTACTTCCAATAGATATAAAGTTTGTTGATAGAGAAAAGTATTATAATGCTTTTAATAATTATAATTTAGAAATGGGAAAAAATGCTAGAGATATGATAGAGTTAATAGCAAATTATGAATTAGAAGAATTAGAGAAGAGATTAGATATTTTAAAAAATATGATTTAAAAAATAGGAAATAACCCAAAAGGGTTATTTTTATTTTTAGAGAAAAAACGTAACATTTTTTTATTGATATAGAGTTAGACCTTAGTTAAATAAAGCATTTGATAAAATAAAACCATAGCGATATAATCAAATAAAAGTGATAAATTTATGAGGGAAAATATTAGATTAACAGGATTACATTATGGAATATATAATTAATTTAGCATGGGATAAAGAATCAAGTGTATGGATTGCAACGAGTGGTGATATAGATGGATTGGTTTTAGAATCTGGCTCAATAGACGCTTTGATTGAAAGAGTTAGATTTGCTATTCCAGAATTGTTAGAATTAAATCATCAAGATGATATTAAATTTGCAAATTTACATTTCTTATCTGAAAGATATGAGAGGTTTGCTTTATAATGGCTGAGTACGAAAAGAAAGTTAGAAAAATATTAAAGTAGTATGGTTGTAATTTTGTAAGACATGGAAAAGGCGACCATGATATATGGTATAGTCATATAAGTGGGAAAAATATTACTGTTGATGGTAAAATAAAATCTAGGCATACAGCTAATGCTATAATGAAGCAAAGTGGTATAGAGTTTAAATTTTAAGATAAGGATAGGAGTAAATAAATAGGTGCTTTAGTCGTTTTAACGCTTGGTATAGGCGGATATATAATTAATGATAATATAAATAGTTCTGATGAAAATGTAAATAATTAAGAAAATTTAGTAGCTGAAGAAATACCAGTTGAAGTTGAACTATCAGAGAATGAAGAACAAATGCCAGTTGAGAATAATACTCCAGTAGAAAAAGAAGAGCCAGTTCAGAATGAGAATAACAGTTCAATAGAAAAAGAACCAGTAGTTGAAAAAGAACCACAGAATAATATAGTTCCAACTGGGGAGGAAATGGAAGAGGCAAATAGAAGTTTATATGAGGGCGAGTTTAATGGAGAGCAATATATAGAAATGACATCAGAAAGAGTAGCTAGAATTAAAAAGGAGGAAATAGCTAAATTAAATAAACTAATAGCTAAAGGAAATAAAGTTGATGAGGTAGAGTTTATTCGTGAGTTTGATATTTCACTAGGAAAAATAGATGGAGATACTGATGAAGAAATAGTGGCTACTGTTGAGATTAGCGACTATATAGAAAATAAGCTTAAAGATAAGTTTAATTTAACTCTTAATGATTGTTATGATGAATGGGGTTACATTTCGTATGAAGAGGAACAAGAGCAGAAAATATTAGAAGAAAAACTAGCACAAGCCGAAACTCAAAAGCAACCAACTCAAAATAAAGAACAACTATCAAATCCAGTTCAGGCAACTCAACCAAAGAAAGAAACGACAGTAAAAGCCGAGTCAACAGTAGATAAAACTGGAAAAGCCCCAGCAAGTGTGTTTAGTGGTGCTTTAGGAGAAAATGGAGAAACAGTGTACTTAAATTCTTGGTGGGATAGTGAAAGAGGTTTATGGGTACGAGAAGATGGGGAAACATGCAATCCTAAAACTGGTGTTTATACAACTTGTTTTGGCGGTAAAAGTGAATTTGAAACAGACCCACATTTAACGTCAGCAAGAGCAAAGGAACTTGGTTTAGACCCAAATCTATATGGAACTGCTGACCCAATATCTAGTGCAGCTTCTGATGAGGGATTTAGACTATTACAATATATGGAGTAAGAGGAGCGATAAGCTCCTCATCTTTATTTTTTGATACATAAATAAGGAGGAGAGAACATTGAAGATAAAGAAAATATTATGTTGTTTAATAGTTTTAACGCTATTTATAAATACTTTTACATTTGCAAGTAATATTACAGTTCACGATAATGCAAATGGTGGAGGTGTGAAGAAAGGAGCAGTTGCTAAAAACTCTACTTGGACGACTGACCAAGAGGGATATAGAATAACCATAATAAATAGCCGTGGTGAAATAGTAGCTCAAAAGGTTGACATATTGTTTAGTAATAAAAATTTATACTATTTATTGCCATATTATAACTTTTTTCAAAAAATTATTGACAAATTTTAGAAACGGGAGTATATTTACAGTATGAAATACTTTTATTTCCATAAATGTGTTTTATTATTAAAGTTTAGC
>PDWI01010315.1_pt1 | contig 10491 bp, 5 predicted proteins | sample 1430891 | NCBI WGS metagenome assembly PDWI01 (sample SAMN01162508, study PRJNA174530) | Oral metagenome, whole genome shotgun sequencing project. | biome: Marine environment; feature: Marine mammal; material: Swab sample of the gingival sulcus; isolation source: swab sample of gingival sulcus... | reverse complement strand
AAAAGAAATAGATGAAGCAAATAAAAGGGCTGATAATGCAGAAGCTGAAATTGCTAGACTTAAAGCTGAACTAGAGGCTGTGAAGAATGAGCGAAAATAATTTTCAATGTTTAATTTTTAAAGCTTATAAATTTCAGTTGAAAAACAGTAACTTTTGTAGTATAATTATTTGTATAATAAATGTATTAAGCTTATGGAGGTTTAAATGAAGAAAATTAATAGAGGAGCTTTGTTCCTATTTGTGTTATTAAGCTCAGTATTGTTGTGTACGTCGTGTTTATCACTTTTGCTTTCAGACTCAAATGATGGTGTAGAAAGGGTTTCTGCAACTTTAAAGTTTGCTCCTGATACAAGTGATCCGGCAAATGCTAATATACCTAGCATTTCAAGGTCTGATGTTAGTGTAACGGTTAAAACTTTGGATGGTGAAATACTCAAAGAAGAATTCTTTAAAGCAGGAAGTAGAACTTACATTACTGTGAGAATCCCTACTAACATGAAGCTAAAAATGATAGCTGAATTTAATGGTCCTAAAGGTGTGTGGATTGGAGAAACACAGAGATCAGTTGATTATGTAAACTATCAAGTTATTATAAAGCTACGAAAAGTTGCTGATGGTGTAGCAAGACTAAGAGATACAAAACCAGTACCAAGACGAAAACCTGTCCCGACTCGAAAGCCTACTACAATTCAAAAGCCAATAGTACAGGTAAGTAATGCTCGCAACTTACTGCCTATGTATTTTAGTGCAATTAGCAATATGGAATATAAATTCCACAACGCTAAAAATGATCTTAAGAAAGACAAGTTCCAATTTGCTGACAAAATCATACAAAAAACTAAGAGTGTTAATGGCAAGACTAAAAAAATCTTTTTAAACAAAACAGTCTTCTGTCGTGATAATGATTCTAACTTGTATATACTAAGTGATGATGAAACCCTCAAATGTTATAATAGCAATGGTGTCTTAATAAAGAGCGAACATAATTCTATGATTGGAATACACGATTTAGCTTGTGACCCAATCACTAATAAAGTTTATGCTATGGCTTGTTGGGAAAGCCCTGCAGGTGAAAGTGGAGTTCATTATGAATACGGCTTATTTAAAGTAAAGAAAGACCTTAGCACTGAATTGATAACTAGAGGTTCAGTGACGATGTTGTGGGGACAGAAATATGAAGAGACAAGACCTAGTCTTCTATCAGTTTATAACGGCGTTGCCTTTTGTTATTCTCCTACCGATCCGATTAGAAGGAATGCCTATTCTGTTGATTTAAACTCAAGCAATCCTAAGTTTAAAAAGCTTGAATTTCCTTCAAGTTATCATTATGCAGGAGGAGATTGGCCTGACTCAATTATCAATGATGTTCTCGTTGATGACAAACATGTTTATCTTATAACTACTTTCCATAACTGGGGAGAAAATCCTGCGGACGAAGGACGGATGATTGTATATGACTACAAAATTCTAGGTTCTAACGGAAATAAAAAAGTAAAGATTGAATGTGATGTTGCTAATATGAAAGTCTATGGAGGGTATGCCTGGGGTTCTGACGAAAGCGGATACTATAGAAAGAATTTTGCTGTTCCTATTAAATTTGTTGGATATAGAAAGGGTTATGTATATATAGCCGACGATGGTATAGAAAAAGTGAGCCGCAATGGCAAAAATAAGAATGTTAAAGACATTAACCGTATTGTTACTTTTGATATAAAAAAGAAAACTCTCAAATTTGAGAACCTATCAACAGTAACATGGATTGAACAGATGAAGTAAAAAATAGCGATTGGTAAATAGTTGATTTCTATTTAAAACGAAGCCCTTATCTTATAAAATTGAAAAGATAAGGGTTTTTTATTTCTTATAAGTTGAAAAATGCTAACTTTTGTGCTATAATTGTAATTGTTGAATTATTAATTTATAGGAGGCTTAAATGATTAAAATTAAGAGAGGAGCTCTTATACTATTTGTATTATTGAGTTCAATATTATTGTGTACATCGTGTTTATCTTTTTTACTTGCTGATGGTAATGGCCCGGAAAAAGCCACGGTAGTTTTTGCCTTTGCTCCTGATGCAAGCAATTCAAGAAACGCTAAAATGCCAAGTGTTTTTTCTTCTAATGTCAGCGTAACGGTTGAATCTCAAGACAATGAGATACTTGCTGAGGACTTTTTCAAAGCAGGAAGTAGAGAAAGTATTAGAATGCGAGTTCCAAGAGACGAATTCCTTAAAATCACTGTTGAATTCAGTGGACCCGGAGGTGTTTGGACAGGATCTACAAATCGTACTTTAACCGATTCATATTCTACAGTTATTGTAAAAATGAAAAAAATTGCCGGTGGTGTTGCTATTGTTGAAGATATAGAGCCTGATGAGATAGAGTCTGATGATGATGTAGAACCTGATGAGATTGTAAAACCTACAGATACTATAGATCCTGTAAGACCTGTAGATACTGTACGACCTAGAAAGCCTATTGATCTTAAGCCGGTAAAACCTGTTTTACCTAAACCACAAGTAGCTAAAAATCACAACTTAAGACCTATTTACTTTAGTGCAATTAATAGCTATCAGTATAGATTCAAATATGCTGAAAATGATCTTAAAACAGCTAAATTTGACTTTGTAAATGATGAGGAACGCTCAAGAAGGCCCTGTTTCTGTCGTGATAACTATTCACATTTATATGTAAAATCTTTTGATAAACTTCAGAGATATAATGAGAAAGGTGAGCTTAAAGCAAGTGTTGAATTACCCGGACCTTCAAGTTTAATTGGTGCAGTAGACATAGCTTGTGATCCAACAAGTAATGGAATATATACTGTAGGTAGCTTTATAAGTGAAATCGGAAATGGTGTTCAATATACAGGTATATATAAAATTGAAAATAGTCTTAAAACAAAGCGCATAGCTTATTTTACTAACAACACAATCTATGGTGATTATAAATTTATAGCAGCCTTTAATGGGATGATTATTATTTCTAATGGAAATCTCTTCCCCGGTGCCCAGCTTTGCTCTATAGACACAACTGCAAGCAGTCCTAAGGCTTCACAGGTAAAATATGGACAAACATATGGTGCTGATGTTCCTTTTGATCAAGTTAAAGATATTTTCATGGATGACAAATATATTTACTATATATATGAAGACGAAATGGACTTCCCATTGGGTGGATTAATTTTATACAAATATAAAATTACCGGTTCAAACGGAAATAGAAAAATTAAAATTACCGGTATAGTGGGTGAGTATGGTGCTGCTTCAAATAGAGAATTGGGTTCTACAAGACAACCTTCTAAGTCCTATTATAATAAGCACTTTTATAATCCTGTAAAATTTATTGGTTACCGAAATGGTTATCTCTATATAGCAGATGATGGTTTTGAGAGAAAATTAGTTGATAGCAGAAGATTGGAATATAAAAACACAGCAAATGTGAATCGTGTTGGTCTTTTCAACATAAGTTACAAAAGAGTAAGCTTTCAACCGGCACTAAGTGCTAAATGGTGTGTAGAATTTAAAAAGCCACTAAATACAGGCTCCGCTTCGCATATAAATTCTAATCAAGGCAATTCCGGAAGTGCTGTATCAAATGCTAAACCTAATAAGCCAATAGGCACAGTATCGGGCTCGCACATAAATGTAAAGCCAAGCAAACCCGTACATAATCCTGCACTAACAAAGCCTAAGGCTCCCGGCAAGTTGGTAACAAGCTCTATCCACTTTCCTTATAAGCCAGGTGTTATGTATTTTTCTGCATCAAAGACAGTTTCTAATAACAAATATATATATCAATTCCATAACGCTAAAAATAATCTGAAGAGAGGAATGTTCTTTAAAGAATACAAAAAACAAATTCCGATATTCTGTCTTGATATTCATAATAATTTATATGTGGTTCCTAGCTCCAGGCAGTTGATGCTATATAATAAAGACGGAAAGCGAATCAGACATGTAACAAATATTCCTAAGATAGAAGATATCGCTTTTGATAGACCTGCAAACAAGGCATATGCTCTAAGTAAAATTGGTTCATCAAGCTATCGTTTGTTATCATGTAGCTATAAATTGAGATGCGAAAAAATACTTGATGGATATAAAAAGCAACTGGCTCTTTATAACAATATTGCCGTATCCTGTGACGATAATTTGAATTTTGTGTACACAGATTTGAAGGCTAACAATAAAACCGTTAATAAGCTACAACCTGCTAACGGGGGGGTAGTTGCACTTTTGGCAATGTACAAACCACGGGATGTTGTAGTTAACGATGTTTTTATGACTATCAAGGATATATATGCAATAGTTAGTTATAAATCTAAACCGGGTAAAGGTGCCTTAGTTAAATTTGGCTATAGAGCTAAGGGCAATATAGGCTCTAGAAAGATTGAGATTACATCTCTTAAGCTCTTTGGTTATGATCCAAAGTCTAAATTAGGAAATAGCTTTAAATATTATACAAATAACTTTTCTAACCCAATAAAATTTGTTGGATATGATCACGATCATTTGTATATCGCAGATGATGGTTATTTTACTAAAAAACTAGGTAAGGGCTTTGCTAAAAAGTATGATTATAATCGTCTGGCGATTTTTGATCTAAATACAAGCAAGCTTAAATTTGAGACTATTCCTAAAGAAACAAAATGGACTACGGAATCCGGCTTCTAATAATGCCTATTTCGTAATTGACTAAGATTTGCTTAAACCTTGTCTGCTTATTTAGTAGGCAAGGTTTTTCTTATTTCAAAGACTTTTTGGCTTTAACCTTCTAGCCTTCACGCTTCAAATATGCTATAATCCACTTCCTATGAATAATCTTACTGACGGACTAAACCCTGAACAATTTAAAGCTGTAACAACTCTTGATGGACCTGTTCTTATTATTGCGGGTGCCGGTTCCGGTAAAACTCGTGTTATTACCTTCCGCATTGCAAATATGCTAGAACACGGTATTCCTCAATCGCAGATTTTAGCCTTAACTTTTACGAACAAGGCTGCTCGCGAAATGGAAGAGCGAATTAAAGAGCTTACAGGCCGAAAATTGCAAATGCTTACCGTTAGTACCTTTCACGCTTTTGGCGTAAAAGTTCTACGCACTTATATCGAGAAATTGGGCTGGCGTTCCAACTTCAGCATTTACGATGAAACAGACAGAAATCAGCTTATAAAAGATTGCGCTCGCGAGTTAAAATTTTCGCAGGATGCTATAGATGTCTACAAAATTGGTGCACTGTTTTCTAATATAAAAATGGGCAGAAAAACTTGGACGAATGAGCACGATTCTTACAGGGCTCTATATAGGGAATATCAAGAAGGCTTAAAGCTTTACAATGCCGTTGACTTTGACGACTTAATTATGCTTCCAATCAAAATATTCACCGAGTTTCCCGAAGTGCTTGCAGAATACAAAGAGCGATACAAGTACATCATGGTGGACGAATTTCAGGATACGAGCACACAGCAATACAACTTTGTAAAGCTTATTGCCGAACAAAACCTCTGCGTAGTTGGCGATGATGACCAATCCATTTATTCTTGGCGCGGTGCTAACTTTGAAAATATTAAAATGTTTGAGGAAGATTTCCCTAATCTTTGCGAAATAAAACTGGAGCAGAATTACCGCTCAACCGAAACCATACTTGCCGCTGCAAACGGTGTAATCTCAAATAACACAAACAGAAAGGTAAAAGCTCTTTGGTCGCAGAAAGGCTCCGGCAAGCCGATTGAAGTTTTTAGTCCTGAGAATGAGGCTGCCGAGGCGGACTTTATCGCTGATATGATTTTGCAATTAAAGGAGCAAGAGCGCTTCAATTATTCTGACTTTGGTGTTTTGCTTAGAGCCAACAGTTTGAGCCGTGCAGTGGAAGAAGCCTTTCTCGATGTAAACATTCCTTACAGGATGTCGGGTGGAACAAGCTTTTTCCAAAAGAAAGAAATAAAGGATGTGGTTAGTTATTTACGAGTAATTGCAAACCCCGACGACGATATAAATTTGTTGCGAATTATAAACACACCTCGCCGAGGTATTGGTAAAAAAACTTTGGAAGTGCTTTCGGCAATCGCAACTGAAAATAAATGCTCAATCCGTTCGGCTATTGCCTTGGTCTTGGAAAATCCACAAAGCTACGGTGGCGACTTACGCGATAAAAGCATAAGCGAGTTGCAAGCCTTTTCTGATTTAATTTCAGAACACCGTAAGCAACTTTTATCGGGTAAGGGCTTGGCTCAAAAAACACGCAAGTTATTGGAAGAAATAGAATACAGCGAGTATCTAAATTTTGAATATCAAAAAAGCGAAAAGGCTGCTCAGTTTAAAATGATGAATGTAGAAAGCTTTATGCAGTCTATGGAAACCTGGGAAAACGATCCCGACAACTGGGATGCAAGTTTATTCGACTATCTTAACCGAATAACCCTATTAAACCGTGATGACGGCGAAGAAGAAAAGGGCGAGGTTAATCTAATGACCATTCACGCATCAAAGGGGTTGGAGTTTCCTGTAGTTTTTATTGCCGGTGCTGAAGAGGGAATAATTCCGCATGCTCGCAGTGTTGAAGAAAACGAGGGTAATGTGGAAGAAGAGCGCCGTCTTTTCTATGTGGCAATTACCAGGGCACAGCAAAAGCTTTTTATAACGCATTGTCAGGCTCGCAAAAAACAAGCCGGCTTATGCGAATGCGAACCGTCGCCATTCTTAAATGAAATACCTACTGATTTAGTTCAATATCACGAGCCTGATCCTAAACACGAAGAAGAGCGAATTTCAAACATCTTTGACCAGATGAAACAGAAATTCACCATGTAGACTAGACGGAACCGGCAATTATAATTCTATGCTAATAAAAAAGCCTTAACACTTAAAGTGCTAAGGCTTTTTTAGCGGATAAGCTTAATTAGAACGTGTACCCAATAGAAATGCCTAGATTAAATTTTAGGCTATTATCCATGTATTTTAATCCTGCAGTTTCTGCTGCGTTTTTCTTGGTTTTATAATTAGAGGGTTTTTTTAAGTCTATTCCAAATAGAACGCTTGGAGATATAAATAGATGGCTCATAAGCTCTATATCTGAAGAAAAGCCTGCAAGAAAATAAACATGGTGCAAATCTTTCCTTTGTGCAGAATAAATATTGTGAGAATCTTTTGTGTAGACATTAATTGCAAAGTCAAAACCTACCATAGGTGATAGTTTCGCTATACCTGATTTTATGGGGTATTTCCCTAAAATACATAAATCAAAATTGCTTAAATGAATGTCTCTGTAGCGGAAGTGTGAGCTAGGCATTAACAAGCTATCACCTGCTAAAGTCTTAAGCATTACACCTTCTACAGACCAGTTGCCACCAAGGCTTATTCTAACATACTGGGCATCAAAAAAAGCATTTATACCTAGTAAATGGCTATAGTGCTCTCCACCGGTCCAGTCAAGCGTTTCACCTGTTACATAGGCTCTACCTTGTATACTATAATCAATAGAGCCACCAACACTTAAGTCTATAGCAAAAACTGAAACAGCACAAAGTAACATCATACAAATAATTAAAAATTTCTTTTTCATAATAGAACTCCTTTCTTAGATTATATAATGTATGTTATGTATTTGTCAATATATAAAAATATAAATAAAAAAACCTTAACACTTAAAGTGCTAAGGTTTTTTTAACGGATAAGGTTAATTAGAACTTATAACCTACACCAACAGTAGCTTCTGCTTTTAGATTGTAGTGATTATAGGTAGAGGTTACAGCCTTTATGGCTTCGTCTATAGGGGAATTATTTTGTTGCATATCAATGCCCGCCATAGCCGTAAATGTTACAAAAACTTTCTTGGCAACGAATATATCAGCGCCACCTCCAAAAACAAAGTAGTAGTGGTTTAATGCTTTCTTTTGCTCTTCAGGCAAGCTGTCTTTTACATCTGTATCATTTATCTTTCTATATAGATTTATATCAAAGTCAAAACCTGCCATTGGATAAAGTCTAGCCTTTTTTACTTTAAAAGGATATTTTCCTACAAGTCTAATGTTTAAATTTCCATAAGAAAGCCCATTAGTTTCACTCTTTAATGCATTGTTGATAGTGTTTTCAATGGTGCTACCCCCGCTACCAAGCGTAACCCTAGAATTTGAGCCATTTAAAGAAAAACTTGCTCCTATAGAAGTCCTAAGATACTGGGCGTCAAAAAAAATGTTTCCACCAAGTAAATGAGTACTTGTGTTAACATTGCCTTTCAATTCTAAAATACCAAGCTTTGCTTTAAAGGGTGAATGGATAATCTCGCAGTTGTAATCTACATTGCCCCCAAGGCTTAAGTCAATAGCAAAAACCGAAACAGCACAAAGTGCCATCATTAATAAAGTTATAATTTTCTTTTTCATTTAAACTCCTTCGTTGTTTATAAACAACATCTTATATAATTATAATGCTTATTTCTATTTTTTTCAAGGTATTTTCTCTAAAAAATCAAAAAACTTAGATTTTATTAAAATATGTCTACTATTATAATTTTTGGATTTATGCTATAATCATACACTTAATGAAAAAGATAAAGAAGCGCTACATTCTAGAAACTCTTTTTTTTATAGCTATTGCTATGCTTTCTCTTTTGGTTTTTTTACCGGCTAAAAGAGCCCTAGAGGCTAATATTACGGAGATAAAAACTGAAGTCTTAGACAAAATTGAGAAAGAATACGGGCTTCGTATAAGCTATGGCTCTATTTATCCTTCTTTTTTCAAAAAAATCATTATTCGAGATATAAGCATTCATAATTCCAAGAATGGAGAACGCTTGGCCTATTTTTCTGTTATTCATCTTGAGTACAGGTTTAGGGAGCTTTTAAAGAAGAACCCTGTTGCAATCTTTTCCAGAATAAAAATTTATGACGGAAGTATGAATTTCAACACTATAAAAAACCAAAATATAGTAAAGAATTTAAAAGCGGAAGGCTCTGATACTAATTCTGCCCCCATTGTTGAAGCTGACAAATTTGACCTTAATAAAACTTTAAGAAAGATTGAATCCGATTTGGAAGCTGTAAAAGATGATATGAGACCTCTTCAAATTTCTTTACGCAACATTGTGTTGAGATATTCAAATAGAATTTCTGTCTCTGAAGTCAATATATCAGAAGGCAGGTTAAACTTAAATTCTGAAAAGGCTGACTTTAACTTGGCCTCTGACTTTGTTCATAATAATACTAAATTTGCAAACTCTAACGGTAAGCTAAATATTTCAGGCTCTATGTATCGAAATAATTTTTCGGCATTTTCGCTTATTTCTCTTTCAGACTTAAATATTGGTGATATTGGGGTTGAAAACTTTTCTGTTTTCTTTTCGTATTTTGATAATGTAATTTCGATTAACACCGTTCAAGATATTCATCCGATTGATATTAAGGTTGTTTGGGATATCAGCACCGGCAACGCCAATTTGGCTTTAGATTGTGATAAATTTTTCCCATTTTCTATATTCAGTTTAAGAAATAGCAATTTTGATAAATTTAAAGATATTTCTTTAAGCGGTAAGTTTACCTTTGATTTATTAAAAAACAATGAATTTAAGTGGGTTAGTGATTTATCGGCTTCGGCACCTAATCTTAACTTTTTAGATACTAATTACAGGGAAACAGAACTAAGCTTAAAGGCCTTCGGTGACAATGAAATTGTAGATTTATCTTCTTTACTTGTTAAGGGTAAGGATGTAGATGTAAGTGCAAAGGGAACTTATAAAATAAAAGAAATTAGACCTAAGTTTAAAATTGCCGTAAATAAGTTCAAGTTGCCATCCGGGGAAAATGCTTCGGGAACTTTAAGTGTTAATTCAAGTGCAAAAAAGATATTTGCCTATATGCCTGTTTTAAGGCTTGGTTCCGCTATGCTCAGGGATTTTAAAGCGACTTTGCAAAATGAGGAAGAGAAAAGCGATTTTTATATTTCAGTTAAAGACAAACTTGGGCTTTTAAGTTTGGACGGCTCTTGGTTGCATTCAGCTGCAGAGCAAAAGACTGAGGATAAAAAAAACTTGGGTTATTTAGAGTGTTACGGATCTATCGACTCTATTAGCATAGGCAATACTCTTGATATGCTTTCTGCAGTTTTGCCAAAGGGTTTGAAGCTGTCAAAACCAATAGACTCTTTTTTAGAATCTGTGTTAGCTACGAGTCAATTTTATTTATCCAGTGATTTTAAAGAATTTTCATATAGTGTCGTTCAGCTAATTTTGGCTTCCGATGAAGATAATGGTTTTTTGAATTCCAGCTTTCAAAAGGGCTCGTTTATCTTTGATTCCTTGCTTACCATAAATGATGTTTCTTACAAATCAAATGGGATGTATTCTGATAAGATGTTGAGCATTTATGGCGACTATGGCCTAAATGTAAATCTTATGCTTGGCAATGTGCTTAAGGGGTCCGTTAATGCAAAGGGGCTCCCTATTCCGTTTGTGAATTTGTTGGCAACCATAGATACTTCTTTTGAATTTAAAAA
>PDWI01010314.1_pt1 | contig 10492 bp, 7 predicted proteins | sample 1430891 | NCBI WGS metagenome assembly PDWI01 (sample SAMN01162508, study PRJNA174530) | Oral metagenome, whole genome shotgun sequencing project. | biome: Marine environment; feature: Marine mammal; material: Swab sample of the gingival sulcus; isolation source: swab sample of gingival sulcus... | reverse complement strand
ACGGTCATGTCCCAACTCGGCAAGCAAAATACCATCGGTCATTAATTTAACAATCGACTTGGCACTGCCCTGTTCATTAAAACGAATCTTAAAGCTAATGCTATCGCCCAAGGTTTCGCCTAATTCTTCGGCGATACGGTTGGCAACCGTTCTAGCGGCTAATCGCCTTGGTTGGGTGTGTCCGATTTGTCCCGTTACCCCTCGCCCTGCCATCATGGCAATTTTCGGTAATTGGGTGGTCTTACCACTACCCGTCTCACCAGCAACTATGATGACTTGGTTATCTTGTATTGCCTTGACCAGTTCTTTAGCATTTTGGCTAACGGGTAATTCTTCGTTTAGGGTAATGACAGGTATGCTGTCGATACGTTCAGCGACTGCTTGCGTTGATTTTGCTAGCACCTTGTCATATTGGGCTTGTAGCTTTTCGGCATATTGTTGGTCTTTTGGATTGGCTGATTTTTTTAACCGAGCGATTTTTTGCTTTTGCTGGCGTAAAAAATGGCGGTCTTTGGCTAGGACTTGGGGTAATTTCTTCATAAATATCATATCGTTGTTAGGTGCGAGTGTGTGGTATTATTGCACACTCCAAAAAGTTTTATAGAGTTCGTCTTCGTATAAAAATTGTTGTTGTGGATTAATTTTGAATACTTTATCACCTAATCTAACCAATGCAAGCCCATTTTTAAAAGATTTTGCATAATCATATTTTATTGGAATAACAACCTTGCCTTTTTTGTTGATAAAACCATATTTTTATTTTATACCATTCTCAAAAATAAAGTTATACCAATCCTCAAAAATAACCTATCTTTGTTAAACTCGCTCAAGGTACTATTATGTACATTTTCGCTCGTTTGCCTCAATAGCTTATTAGGAATGGCATTAGAAATCAATCAATTCTCTATAAGTAGTAGAATTCTTTACTCGTCTCTTCTTTTGAGTAAAGTCAATCGGTGGTAAGCTGTTTTTTATTTGCCAAGTTATTTTGTTAATATCCACACCTAAATTCGTCAAAGTCTGCTCTAAATGCTGTTGTGTATTGGTTAGAACTGTCTGCTGTTCTTGCTGATCAAGATGCTGACAATCGATACTTAGCATTAAATGAGTGTTGGGGGTTAGCTGAGTAGATGGCTGGTTTTCTTGTGTCTGAACTAACTCATAATCCAACTCCGTCCATTTGCCATCCTCTCCTGTTAAGCTTTGACTAATGGCTCGCTCTATCACATCGGCAAAGACGCTAATATTTTTGCCCTTATATTCATGATCGTTAATATGGTCTAAACTTGGCAAGCTTAACGTATCACCAGTACGCCCCTCAATGCGTTTTATCACCGTGCTAACATCACCACAAGGGCAGGTTGTATCCATATAGTCAGGGTCAATGTGCAAAATATCATTGAGCCGATAACGGACAATGGGCTGAGTATGCCGAGAAAAGTCAGTGATAATGGGGATAAAACGGCGTTTTTCTTTTGTTTGTTCTACTGTCTGCTCTGCTTGGTCTAAATAGTCATCAGCTACACATTTTTCTACTAACCACTCTTTTTCAATAATCAAATGAGCCTCGTTTAAATGAAGATGACCCTGCGAACAGCTACAGGCCAAAAAGCCCTCCGTTGCTTGATAGACTTCATTAATACGAGCATTGGGGAAAGTCTTTTGTAATAAGGCTTTGTCCTGCTCACTTAGTACCTCAGCACCAGAAATCACTTGCGATGGGGATAAAATGAGCTTGCCTTGATTGACTTGCCTAGCAATATGTACTAACACTTGAGCAGGAGCTACTAAAGTAGTAGGCTGATAATCGGCAAGCTTGTTCAGCCATGAGTCAATGGGGCTAAACAAATCAAAAAACTGAAAACTTAACAAGGGCGTTTTGACCGCCTGATATAGATTGCTATTGGCTCGGAGTAATAGGGCGACTTTTTCTCGTGCTAATAAGCCTTTTGGGAGCATTTTTGCCAGCATAATACCTGCCCAACGTGCCTGCTCTGCCTCACTCACCAAAAACATCCCACGTTGTCCGCTCGTACCAGAAGACAGACCCACCGATATGTCTCCTGCTTGCGTGCTGATGACGGCAGATTCGATATCGCCTGTTTCCGCTTTTTGTGCCTTATCCCATGCCTCCTTTTTGTTGATACCAACGGTATTAATACGGTCAAATTCACCCATCATCACAGATTTGTCCATATAGCCCCACTCTTTAAATGGCTTATCGATAAATGAACGAAAATAGGGGCTTTTGCTAAGGGTATGTTTGATAAATTTATCCAGTTGCTTTTGTTGGTGGCGTTCAAGTTCTATTCGATTGGCAAACTGCCAGTGTTTATCATATTTACTTTGATAATAGGCTTGGATAAGGGTGAATAGGCGTTTTAGAGTGTTCATAGCTTGTCCTTTTGATAGTTGAATCTCTCATAAAATAAAGAATAGGCTCAAGAATGACTCAACACTATCCGCACATCAGGACGTTTATGATGAAGTTGATGAATCTTAAATAAGGTTTCTCGATACTGCCCAACATTTGCCATAATGGTATTTGCCATGACGGAGGGCATACGGTTTTGTTGGTAATTTTCAGGTAGCCAAGCACTGTCTGAGGCGATTAATGTCCAACCACTCTTGCTTGAACTGTCTTGTACAAACGCCCCAAAATGCCCATAGGCGTGCCCCTCTAACGCTACTAGAATAATCTCACCATGACTCTCCGGCAAAAGATACCCAGTCTCAAAAGGAGCAAGCTCGTCAGGTAAGCAAGTTAGCTCAAACTGCTCAATAAATCGCAACTGCTGTGGTAAGTTACTAGGGATTAAATCAGGCAAAAAGCCTTGCTTGAGTGCTTTAATGCCTTTTAATGGGCTGAGTTTTTGCCAACCATCTTGAGAGACCATGATGTCTGGTTTCTGTTGTGGAGTGACAAAATCCTTTATCCCTGCCACATGATCCGCATGAAAATGCGATAATATCACCCCAAACAAATCCGCCACCGCAATACCATCACTGGCTAGTTGTTTAACGATTGCCTCACTTGGATCAAAGCTTACTGGGGTAATGCGACGATACAACTGATAAATGCCCAAAGTCGCATCAAAAAAATGCTCGGCATAGCCTGTATCCCACAGCCACAGCTTATCGCCCACTTGCAATAAAAAGACATACGCAGGAAACTGGCAAATTTGTAAACGTCCTCCCTTGATGACCATACATTCTGGATGGGTACAAAAACCTGCTTGATAAGTGTGGATGTTTGCCATTATTTGTCCCGTTCCGTTATATTTTGTCTTGTTATATTGTTTTTTTAATAGAGTCCGTCGTTAAGCGAATCGCCTCATCCATCTCCACCATAGGACGATAGCCCAACACCTCAATCGCTTGGCTATTATCCAGCACCATATCAAAGTTAAGTGAGCCCATGCTATAGCGAGTGAACATCGGCTCTTTTTTACTAAACTTAGCCAGTAGCTCCAGCCCCATCGCCACCTTATCGAGCAAAGCATAAGGCAGAGGTTTTATGTGTACATCCATCCCCAGTTGCTGAACAAACACCTTATCAATCAACTCTGCTAAGGGCATTGGCTGATGATTACTGATGTTAAAAACGCTAGCAGTGGGGAGTTGCTGATTTAAGCTGGCACATTGCATGGCGTGCACCACATTACCAGCATAAGTAAAGTCCATCACCGCTTGTCCGCCACGAGGTAATGGCAGGCGAGATTTATTTTCTAATACTCGCATCAATCGTGGTAATAGCACTTGATCATAACGACCAAAGATAGCACGGGGTCTAAGCATCACAAAGTGGGTATTTGGAAACTGTCGAGAGGCTTTGATGATTTCAAATTCGGCTAAGGCTTTGGTATGGGCATAATGGTTGGCGTAGTGGTTGGCATATTTTTTGGTAGCACGTTGTTTAGCAGTAATTTGAGTATTTTCGTGATATTGATGCTCGCTTTCTTTAACTTCATTCATCCCTTGGGAGTGGTGCTGATAGTCAAAATATAGGCTGGGCGTTGAGATATGGACAAACTTTGCAACTTTGTTTTCTCCTGCCAATTTAGCCAATGCTTGTGTGACTAAGACATTATCGGCATAAAAATCAGCATACGCTCCCCAAGGTGATGAACGAGCCGAACAATGCCAAATGACATCGACTGTTTTTAAAATATCGTTTTGTAGCACAGCTAACTGTGGGCTATTTGCTAACGTTAACTCTCGCAAATCCATCGCCAAAGTTTCACAGCCTAAATCGGCAAGCTCTGCCAATACTATCTGTTTACGACCAACGGCAGTCACTCGATAGCCATACGCCAATGCCATTTCACACGCCTCACGACCTAGTCCGCCAGTTGCTCCTGTTATTAATAGGTGCGAGTTAGGGGGATTAGAAGGTGTGTTATCCAAATCCATCTTTTCCAAATTTAGATGCTCCAAAACTATACTTTTTAGACCTATACTTTCCAAACCATTGCCCCAAAGGATACGCCAGCACCAGTACCGAGTAATACCACGGTCTGTCCTTGTTTTAGCTTGCCAGATTCCAAAGCAGAGTGTAAGGCAATCGGTAATGAGGCAGACACTTGGTTGCCATAATTTTCGTAGATATTGATAACTTTATCTTTATCCAATCCCATACGGCTGACCATGTGCTTTAGTCCCAAATGGCTAGCTTGATGCGGTATCCATAAGTCAACGTCCGCAACTGACAAGCCTGCCTGATCAAGCACCCCTTGAATAAACGCAGGAAACTTCTGAGCCACCATCCTAAACAATGGCTTACCGTCCATTGCAAAGTAGAAGTCATTATCCTCGCATCCTGTAGTGACATTACGAGCCGTACCACCCGCTTTAATCTGGCATTGCTCAGAATAGTCAGTAAAACTTTGCATATCATAGGCAAGAATTGAGCCTGTTAGTTGTTTCTGATTGTTATCATTATTCTGTGGTTTATCAGCTTGCACAATCATAGCACAAGCACCGTCACCAAAAATAAACGAAGACTCTTCATCTTGCCAGTTTAGCCCGTGTGAGGCAAGCTCACAAGCCACGATGACAATGCGTTGATATACCCCTTGTGCCAATAAGCTACTGGCGGTCATTAATGCAGGTAAAATACCAATACAACTGGCATTGATATCAAAACCTGAAATGCGAGGACTCCAGTTCAGTTGCTTTAATATCAAACTGGCAGTACAAGGGATGGCTTGCTCAGGCACCGCATTAATGGCAATCAATAAATCAATATCTGTTTCATCAAAGCCAGCTTGTTCACAAGCATTTTTTACTGCTTGCATTGCTAGCTCTGATTGACGTAATGGCTTGTTTTGATTGAGCTGGTTTGGAGTGTCCTTATCTTCAAACGGCACAAATGAATGATATCTTTGGTTAATACCGCTACGGCGTTTTACATAGCCATCAGCCTTTCCTAGACGTTTATCTATCATTTCAGAGGTGACGACATTATTAGGCAACGCCATACCTGTGACGGTGATGGTAAGGGGCAGGTTTAAACGTGATTTCCCTATGTCTGCTTTGTTTATACGACTATCCTTTGATTTTGTTTGTTGAGTGCTATTCATCATTTGAGTTTACCCTACATTAGTATAAAATAGTGGTTACATTCTAGCATAACTGATAGCAATATCTTCCATAAATTAGCCGAATAAAAACAAGTAACAAGTTTTGTAAAGATATTTTCTCTATTTCCTTAAAACTTACCCCCCTGAAAATAAGGCACCTCATGAGCAACCATAAAATAGTATCTCCAGTCCCTATCCTACTATTAGGAGGACGCTCGCCTGCTTGTTTAGAATGGGTACGAATATTTGATAAATCGTCCACAACTTCAGGACTTTCAACTTCATCAAAGCTATCAAATCAATTAGAACAAATAGCCCCCCTCTATGAGGTGCATGTGGCTGATAGTGTTTTTCCTTGTTTGGCAGGTTTGAGCAATCGAATCACTGCTTGTCATCACTTGCCTCCGCCTGCCTTTGCTTTTCAAGACTGGAAAAATGCCTTGCTAGATTTAGTCGCTAACCATCAAATTCAGTGGATTGTCCCTACTTGTGAAGAGGTGTTTTATTTGGGTAAGGCTTGCCTAGAACATCCATCATTACGCCAAAAGGCATGGATAACAGATTTTGATACTTTACAACGATTGCATGATAAATATGCCTTTTATCAGCTAACAAATCAATTAATACAAAATACACACGACCCTGCCAACAATCATATTAACAATGAGATAACCAATATATCAACAAAAGAAGAAGCCTTATCTTCTTGCCCATCCATTCACACGCCAATTCAATTAGACATTCAAGTCCCCTTTAGCATAACCCTTTTTCTCAATGAGCAAGAAGACATTCATCAAAAAAACAGTAATCAAGAAGACAATAATCAAACAGATGACAGTGTTGAACATAGGCAATCACTTTGGCAAAACCTTTGTCAACTTTATCCATCACTAGCAACCTCATTAACCACACCATTAACAAAAACAACTGATAGCAATGATAAAGATAATAATAGGCAACTGCTGGATAATACTTGCGATTCGGTACTCAAACCCTGCCTATCTCGCTTCGCTACTCGTACGCTGATACGTCCAAGCCTTCGCCAAACTTTATACGCCCTATTTGCACAAACATTATCTACTGACAATAATTCAAGCTCTGATATGGCTTTATTAAGCTTGCTAAAACTTATCAAACAAAATAAGCACCATCAGCAAATCAAACAAGATGATAACGTCACCAACTGGCTAGCTCAACAATACGTTCAGGGTAAAGAAGTCGCCAGTTATAGCCTTGCTCAAAATGGTCAGCTAATCGCTCATACTTGCTATCAAGCTAATTGCCGAGCCAATGCTAATGGTGCTAATGGTATGCATCAACAACCCGAACAACAGCAATCTCAACAAACAGGAGCAAGTCTGGACTTTCAATGTGTGGCTATTCCCCAAATTGTTGACTTTGTTCAAGCTGTGATTAAGCAATGTCATTATACAGGGCAAATTGGTTTTGACTTTATCCAAGACCAGCAAGGGCAATGGTGGGTGCTCGAATGCAATCCAAGAGCGACCAGTGGCATTCATTTGCTTGCAGATGACTTGGTAGATAAAAAGACTGGTAAGGTAGATACTGCAAGTACTATTATTTCTTCGGTATTTCACTCAGTACGTAACCCAATATCTCAACCACAAATGAGGGAAATTATCATACCTTATATTCAACTACCGAATGGTAATAGTATTGATGATGTTGATAGTAACAAGGATAATGTTGGAAAGGATAATGTTGGAAAGGATAATGGTAGCAAGGATAATCAAGCCAATCATAACAGGTTACACAAAGCCCTAAAGTTTGCCATCGCCTATGAAGTGCTCAAAAATCCTCGGCTATTCCCCATTGCAAAACAAACCCTTGCCCATAGTCAAGATGTGATTTTTGATAAACAGGATATGCGACCTACTGTTGGACAATTTATCCTATCGTTACAATTACTGTGGCAGGCATGGCGACATAATAAGTCTGTGTTGGCAATGACTACTTATGATATTGAGTGGAATGGTGAGGCGATGAATAACCTACCTCAATCCACATCCAGCACCATATCGCCCACCTTATCAACCCCCTCGGCACCATCTGCCAATAGATAGACCAAGTGGTCAATCACCAAATCTGCTGAAGTCGATTGATACGGATTTTTATCAGCAAATGGTTTGCCAGCCAAAGTATTTGCACTATTTTTAGCAGATAGTTGTGTTGCCAAAATTTTTTTATCTTGATAAAACACCAGCTCAATAAACGGACGCATCACCCCAAACTTTAACCACGCAGGCAGTTTATCCTTGTTGTGCTTTGCAATATAAATATTGGTCGCCATGCCCACCTCTCCTTTATCCATGGGAATGAAAAACAGTACAACTTCAAACAGTACCGTTTCCCCTTTACAATAAGCAATACTTGCTAACCCTGGAAATTGAAAACGAGCAATATTGACCGTCACCCCAGGGTCAAACAGCTTATTAATCAAGCCATTTTGTTTATTAACCATGGTGTAATGAGTGGTGAATCCATGCTCATCATGGCTTTGTCGATATTTTAAGTGTTGCACACCAACATTGCGTATCAAGCCCCGATGGATAAATAAGGTATGCACAGGGTCTAAAAAGTTCTCAATCGCATGGATAAAGTCCGCTTCAAAAGTACGAAAGGTCATCAATATATCAAAGCCCGTTTGCGGTTGGAACCTTTGCGGAATGGTTGGCGGTGGCTTGTTTTGAGTAAGGTTGACCCATATCCAGCCTGCTTGCTCATGGCAGGGATATTTTACCAATGGTTGTTTAGGATCGTTATATAGATTTTGGCAAGACTTTTGGCAGGTATTTTGACGTACATCTTCAGATAGCCCTTGGTATTGGTCTTGTTGTTGCTGTTTTTGTTCAGATACAGGCTCGGATATACGCTTAGATATACCCGGTACGTTTTGCAACCGCCCTTCACCATCAAACTCCCAGCCATGATAGCCACATTGCAAACGCCCATTGACTACCCTACCCAGACTTAGTGGAATCAGGCGATGTGGGCAGACATCGCGAAAGCAATGCACGCTTTTATTATCTAATCGCACCAATACTAGAGGTTCGCCCAGTAGCTTGCTAGGCTTTGGATGCTTGCCTAGATCTTTACTACGGCACAGCGGATACCAAGCGGTTTTTAATTTTTTTAGATTCATGATGTTTTTCCCAATTACCAGTTACTTATAAATCAAACTACAACTCCAACTTTTGCAACATAGGGGCATAATAGCTCATACTTAACTGACTTAATGCTCGCCACGTTAATTTTTTGAGTTTATTTTTTATCGGTGATGGCTGAGCTAATTGGGAAGTTTTAGTTGAGGTTTTAGCTGATTTTTTAAACACTTTAGACGGTAAATGCTCCACATAAACCATCATATATTCCAATGTTGGCACTGCTCCACGATGACGTTTAAACTGCGGTGCTCCCGCACTGATGTGCAACAGCTTATTCTCTTTGCAAGCCTCATTCATAGCAAATATCATCACTCGGCGATACAAAGATTTTGACTGAGGCAAGTCCGTATCATAGCCAACCAAAGGAATGGTCATGGTATTTTCATGACTCATGGTCGCCACCATGCCAACATACCTTGCCAACCCCTTATCATACAATAGATAAAGCTTTAATATCCCTGCCTGTACTAACTCACGCAAATACACCGCGGTAAACTGTACATTTTCCATACTGTATTTATCTAAATACAACTGGTCATACAAATCAATGGCGATTTGCCATTTATCTTGCTCTTTATCTCGCTCTTTATTTTGTTCTAGGGATTGCCTTGCCGATTGTGTGATTGGTTGTATGGTCGATTGGACAGTCAGTTGTTCAAATTGATAATTACGATCGGCTAATAGCTTCATATCTCGTTTATAATCTCGGCGTTTTTGTGCCTGTTGCCAGTCCGTTATCAGATACACTTGCCGATTAACCACAGGTAGCCAGCCATACGCTTTTAATCGCCTAATAAATTCACTGTGTTGCTGTTCGTTAAGTGAACGAATTATCAGCGTATGCTCGGGCAGACGCTCGCAGGCAAGTTTGGTAAGCATTTTCACATCAGTTTGTTGTAATTCCTGACTGAGAATATTGGTGGTCATCAAGCAATTAGCAAGCACCTGTACTTTATCAATATCAATACTAGCCAGTAACTTAGCAAATCCATTAATCAATCCTAAACTGGCATAACGAGGAAGGGTCGGCAATTTGTGTAATTCATCTTTGGCATAGTTGACTAGGTTGGCATAAGGAGAGATAACAAAACAGTTGTTGTGGTTTTTATAGGTGTTTTTAATCGTTTGTTTATTATCAATAGTGCTATTACCAGTATCCGCATCAATGGCAGTAGCAAGGAGTTGCCACTTCTCAGTAAACGTTTTACTTTTAATATCCTCACCTACAATATCTTTACCTGCAATCTCCTTAGCTCCAAATCCATTACCATCAATTTCCCCATTCTTCTTAACCGTTATCTGATAAGGTATTAGCTCTGCCTGTACATTTTTCATCAGCTGATACATGGGGTAGCGTTGCCAAATTTGTTGAAATTCAATAGAGAGGTCGTCCATAAAAATATTTCCGAAGAGATTACATATAAAAATGATCAATAAGCATAACATTTTTGTAACCATTCAGCACCCCTAAAAGTAGTTACTATGGTAATGGCTTACTTAAAGCTCAAACAGGGTAAAAAACTGAGTAAAAAATGGCGGTCTTTGGCTAGGACTTGCGGGTGTTTTTTTGTCATGGTAGTTTAATACGCTATTTTTAAATGATATTTTTTGAGGAATTATAGCTTTATTAGGGCGTGTTGAGAATTCAAACGTGGAACTGTCAAGAGCTATTTTTTAGCCAGTACGAAGTGAAATTTTTGAGATTTAGTCACTCTAAATAAGAAA
>PDWI01010313.1_pt1 | contig 10493 bp, 3 predicted proteins | sample 1430891 | NCBI WGS metagenome assembly PDWI01 (sample SAMN01162508, study PRJNA174530) | Oral metagenome, whole genome shotgun sequencing project. | biome: Marine environment; feature: Marine mammal; material: Swab sample of the gingival sulcus; isolation source: swab sample of gingival sulcus... | reverse complement strand
TAGAAAAAACTCACAAAGCTAATACCATCACACGAAAAAAAGGACGTTATCAACTACTGTGTGACTATCTTGGTAAAATGCCTATTGATGATATTGAACAGCCTAAAATGCTTGAAGTATTGATCGATATTCAAAATAATTCTTTAAACAGTCAAGGCAAGCCAACTGATAAAGCTGAACGCTGTGCAGGTATTGCGAGTGATATTTTTAAATACGCTGGAGCGAGAGGTTTTTGTAAAACCAATCCTGCTGATATGGTCAAAGGGCAGTTAGCTAGTTATCACTACAATCATCGCCCTGCCGTTACTAAACCTCATGAGTTAGCCAAATTATTGCGAGACATCGAAACGCTTGCAGTTGATTTAAATACTATCAATTCTTTACGATTGCTTGCTATGTTGTTTGTGCGTAATGGTGATTTAAGACGTGTAAAATGGGCTGATTTAGAGCTTGATAAAGCTCGTTGGTATTTGAATCCGTTAAAAGGTAAGGGTAAAGAAAACATGGTTCGTGAAATGGTTGTTCCCTTACCACAGCAAGCGGTTACTATTTTTAAAGAACAGCAAAAAATTAACGGTCATCAAGAGTATGTGTTTTATAGTGCGTCTGCCAAAAAGCATGGAATCTTATCTGAAAATACGGCAAATAATCGTTTAAAGGATTTAGGCTACCAAAATGTGCATTGTGTACATGGATTTCGTGCTACGGCAAAAACGATTTTACAAGAGCAGTTAAAATATCCGTTAGTGATTGTTGAGATGGCATTGGGTCATGTTACCAAAGATCCTAATGGCACGGCTTATGGTCGTTTTCAGTTTCTTGATGATAGAGAAGAGATGATGATTAAATGGGCGGATTATTTAGATGCGTTGCGTGAGGGTAGAGATACTGAGCAGTTTAAACATGGTACAAATGCCACGCCTGCCGAACAGCTACAAGCTCTTATAGACTCTCTTGGTAAGGATAAAGTAATGGAAATGCTTAACAAATAGTTAAGCATTTTTGAGAATATATTATTAAATAAAAAGGCTTTTTTGATAAAAATATACGATTAGCTACATATCAACGTACTAGTGTATTGAATTAAAGAGACTGTCAAGTAAACTAGTTTTAAATATTCGCTCGTTTTGCCGAAATTACCTGTACTTCCACATAAATACCCATACTGTTAGGAAAACATAGCTCACCATCTTTATCAGTCATTTTCCAATAAGAGATCACTTTTGCTGGGATAATTGGTGCAGTAAAAGTAACCGATAAATCTACTACTTCTCCAATGTGTGTAGTAGGTATAGGGATTTTATGACAATGGGGAATTAATTGATTTTGTTTGTTATTTTCATCATAGTTTTGACAAACTAAAAAACGATTTTTCCAAACAGTCCTTCCTGTATTTTGCAATCGCCACGTTTTTATAAAAATTTCATTGGTAACAACAAAACTGCCATCGGGTATAGTTTCAGAAACAAAACTAGAGCTATCTTTTTCTCTTTGAGCAAACTCTAAGGGTGTTTCGTCAAGCGGAATTATCGCTTGTGCTAGATGTCCCATTAACTGCTGTTTTTCCCATTCAAGTTGTACAAGGAATTGAGGGTGGACTTGCATGGCGATAGCAAGTTTGGTGAGGTTAAGTAGTGAGGGGTTATTATTTTTGTCAAGCATACGATATAGGGTACTGCGAGATATATTGGCATGATCAGCAAGGGTTTCTAGGCTGATGTGATATGTATGGCAAAACTGATAAATATAATTTTTTAGGGGCATGGTTTATTGCTATGATGTTGTAATTGATTGGGTTAGTGTAGCATAGATTCATAAGATTGTGAGTTGCTTTGTGATATTGTAACCATTTAGTTGGTTTTTTATGCGTTTTGTCATGATTGTGTCAATATTGGGATAATAAGTTATTGCTGGTATGCTAAATTTTTTATTCACAAGTTTGTTTTGTAAGGTTAAGAACTTCAATACTTCATTAAGGAATAGTTATGAAAATAAAATATAATCGTTTATACAGTGCAATCTTACTTTGTAATATTGGGTTGATTTTAGCCAGTAATGCTAACGCAATAGAAGATATTAATAATCCAATTAAAACCATGCATCATTTTATGAAGGTAAATAAGAAACTTGGTGAAGGAATGGATAAAAACCTTCGAGAAGGAGTAAAACTTGGAGTTAATGGTGTAAAAGATGTAGTAGATGATGTTAAAGGTTTTGGTGGACAAAATAACAAAGTCAGTACAGGATTAATAGGATTTAGACATAGTTCCCCAAATCAAAAACTCCTACTAGCAGAACAAGCTGTTGCTCAAGATTATGTAAGATCTACTGTTAAAGATGGTAAAATTATTTTTGAGAGTAACAGACATGATGCTGTTGAAGCTTGGATTCATGATAAAGATGGTAATGTTGTAGATAGTATACTTATTCCAGGAATTATACAAGGTGGCATAAAAGCTACATATGATAATATAAAAGGTTTTAATTCAAAGCTAATATCAACCCAACCAGTAAAGGCAGTTAAATCTTTAGGATTGACATCTTCATCTGCTTCCTCTCAGGTAGTTGTCAATTCAGGTTATACGGATTTACCAGAAGGTTATGCTATTAGCTTTATTTCAGGCACTAACAAAGCAAATGATGAAACATTAAGAAGTATAGTAAAAAGTGTTGCAATTAAAAGCCTATCACATATAGAGAACTTTTCTAACTTAGATAAAACAAATAAAGCTATACTTACTGATGATCTTATTAAAGCAATTATTTCTGATCATCAATTAGCAATAGATGTTAACAGTGCTTTGATGAATAATGATACTTCTGAATTTAATAAGACAGTTTTAACATGGGTTGGAACTAAAGGGAGAGAAGCTATCTCTACTTCACTTGCTAAAATTACCCAAGAAACTATTATTTCAGCTAATGATCCTAGCTCCTATAAACTAGCAAAGTTTACAAATATAGTATCAGATATCGAAGGAAAAACTCCGTTTAAAGCTTTAGTATTACTGACAGATACAACTGATACTGCATTAATGATTAAAAATTATAAATTGCAAAAAAGTATGGGGGCTCGTGTCTTATCAGCTGACTTGCCTAAATATAAAACTGAAAATGGTGAGATTTATACATCTCCTCAGCTTAAATTTAATTGGAAAAACACAAAATTAAAAAATCAAGAAAGTATGATTTGGGTTAATCAGCGTTATGCTGAAGATGATAATTTTTCAATGTGGAAACCTTGGACTTGGAAAGGTCAAATGGAAGCTGAGGAAAGGAGATGGACTGCTGATAAGGGTAAAAAGAAAGAACAAGTCTCATCAAATAAAAACAATCAAGTTAAATCACAACCTCGTGATGAGGTAATAAGCGCCCAACAATCAGAACAAGGAAAAGTTACTACTCAAAGTAGTGATAAAGTAATTAATTATCCCAAAGAAGAAGAAAGACTGTATAATAAATTTCAAAGGAAATCAAAAGAGTTAGAATCAGCATATCTTAATAATCAAGACACTTCAAAAATTGTCGCTGAATTAACTCAAATATCTATTGAACATAAACAATTAATAGCTGGTATGCTAATCGGACAAAAACCAAAATACAATGGTTTTTTTACAGGAGAAGAATTACTAAACAATTTAAAAGATAGGTATCCACAACGCAATCAAGTTAGTCGTCCTACCAATACCCAAACCACAACAAAAACACAATCCACTCAAGAGGATGATGGTAGTTATAGGATGAATACCTATTCTGATGGGTCTCCATTAGAAATTATTAGTGAAGATGAATATAATAATAGAATAAACAAGACAAATTCAGAAAATATAACAACTGAGCAGAGCCACACCCAATTCGAAAATGATTCAACAACCATGACAGGCGATACAAAAGAAGATGGACAACTCTCCGTTGAACGGAAAATCAAGACAAATCATGACAGAATAGAGTCTAAATTATACACAAATTATTTTGAGTCTTTGAATGATTATAATAATTTATTAAGTCAATTAGTTCAACTTTTAGCTATGCCTAAGAATGAAGCAAAAAAAATTCAAATAGCTCAATTAAAAAATGATTTTCCCAATGCAATAAGAGAAATGAATAATAAGCGTAAAGCTTATTATGAATGGATAAAACGCTACAAGTATAGTACACCACGTAACTTAGATACCGCAGGGGAATTTTATGATAAAAAGTATAAAAATATTATAGAGCAATATAAAAAAGAAAACTATTATACTAATGATAATATATATGGTAAAAATGAGTATAAAAATATGCAAGGTTTTAAACCAACATTGAATAATATACCATTAGTTCCAAATATTAAACATACTGAAAATCATGAACCAGTAGAGACTTTAGAAATTGAAAAGGTATTGGCAGAGAAATTAAAGCAAAAAATAGATTTTTCTGATAAATATTTCAATTTAAATCAAGGTATTAATGAGGACAATGAACTTTCTTCTTCTTTGCTAAATGAGGGTTATAAGAATACTCTGGGTTATGATTTTACTTTGATCAGTAACCCCAAAAATGGAGAAGTCAAACTTAAAAAAGATGGTCGGTATTTTTATCATCCAAATACTAACTATAACGGAACAGATAGCTTTGTCTTCAGAGCGACTGATCAACATGGTAATTCACAATCATTTACTGTAAATATTGATGTAGCTCCTGTCAATGATGCTATTACAGCTAGTAATTTAAATTATAATATAAGCAAAAATAAAACACTAATTGAAAATTTATCAAAAGTTAATAGCGTTGATACTCTTGGTCATGTTATTTATTCTTTAGGAAGTGACCCTAAAAATGGATATGTCGAACTATTAGGCGAAGGACAATTTAAATATACACCTAAGCCTGATTTTATTGGTACTGATAGCTTTGATTATGAAATTATTGTGAATGGTCAACGGATTAAACAAAGTGTAAGTATTAATGTTCAACAAGATAGCAATACTGGCAACTTTAATAACCAAACCAATAAAAATCAAACACTAATTGCAAACTTACCACCAATTACTGATTTTAATGGTAGGGTTATTGTTTACTCACTTGGCAAACAAGATATACAGCACGGTAATTTAGAAATTGTCAATGACAATCAATTTAAGTATACACCTGATGATGATTATGTAGGTGATGATAGTTTTAGTTATTTTTTAATTAATAGTGATGGTAAGCGAAGTAAGGAATATACCGTTCATATTAAGGTATTGGAAGATGGTAGTACCAATATAACAGTGACAAACAATACACCAACAGCAAGTGATTTGTCTGCTAATGTTAACCGTAATGAATCCCTTCAAGCACAAATTTCAGCAATTGATAAAGATAATGACTCATTAAGCTATAGTATTGCAACTCAAGCTAAAAATGGTATCGTCACTTTTGATGGTAATAAGTATACTTATAAACCCAATCTGAATTATACAGGAAAAGACAGTTTTGAATATACAGTATCTGATGATAAAGGAGGGAGTAATACTTATACTGTAAATATTGATGTCAATAAGAATAATGACTACGCCTTTCCAGAAGCCAAAATAATGGCAAATAAGAAGGGTAATTTCATTAGTTTGCAATCTATTGCTAACTCTAAAGTTATCTTTGAATTTATAGATAGTAACTCTAACCAAATCTTGCATAATATAACTGATACTACTGACAAAGATGGAAAGCTTAATTTTGATATTACTGATAAAAACACTATTACTAATATTATTAGTAAAGCGGATAGAATTAAAGCCTATGCAGTCGATAGTAATGGAAACAAAACTCCATTCTTAGTTTTTGATTTAACGCAGGGTATCTTAGATAACAATGCTACTATCATGGATGCTAGAAATAAAAGCATTACTGTAGTAAATGATGCTCAAGGTGAGCGTACTTGGGGTGGTGTTATTAATAGCATGAGAAACGCTGAAAATGGTAAAGGTCTTTCAACTCATGGCAATGTCGATTATGTCACTATGGCACAGACTGGTAAACTAACTAAAGATGGTATTGCTGATGATACCAAAAATAGATATATACCAGAGTTAGCTGATGATGGTTATCAATACATCTATCATGGATTCAACATTGAGCAATTTAATGAAAATGAACTATTAGATGATTATAACCTAGATTATGATGCGACCGTAGTCGTTCACAAAATCACTAACTGGGCGTATGGTCAACCGTTAACCAACATCCAAAATACTGGTAACTTAGAGTTTGAGGGATATTTACTTGGTAGTTATCAAGAAGATAATGATGAAAAAGAACTTATTAACTATGGACACTATGCAGTTGATCAAAAGTTCAAAAAAGCGACAGGAGATGTGAAACTAACTTTCTCACTAAATGATAACAAACTCTCTGGTTACTTTGACTTTAATAAAGAAGGTAAATCAGCAGGTAAAATTGAGTTTGCAAATATTAACTATGAAGTAAGCAATAAAGGAGTTTATACCGCAGAAAAATCTTGTTTTAATGATCCAAAATGTGATGATAACATCAAATTAGCTGGTTTCTTTGCAGGTGAAGATAAAACTAAACCTACAGAAACAGGTGGTGTATTCCATGCAGATAATCCATCAGGTAATTCGAATTGGATTGAAGGTATTTTCAAAGCCAAAAATACTGATCCAACAAAATACAGCCCTGTAGAAGTAACATCTACACCTAAAGTAGTTGATGACATAGATACAGATACAAGTATGATAGCAAAACCAACCTATGATATTGGTGGTAGAAGCTCTTGTAATTCAGGAATCTCTGGTGGTTATGAATGGTGCAATTCTCAAAAAACAAAGAGTAGTGTATCCATCAATAGCAAAGATAACAAAACATTATATGGTATTTCACGAGCTTACTCTGATTCAAAAATAAAAGACAAATCTGTAACCATATTACATAATATTTTTGATAGTAGTATTAAGCCACAAGTGTTCCGTACAAAGTCAAAAGCAGATAAAACTGATAACTACGAATATCTGACATGGGGTAGATGGGATAATAAAGAGATAGATGCTGGTAAACTAGAAGATGGTAAGAATGCGACAGGTCATTGGGTCTATGCTACAGCTAGAACCGATTTACCAAAAACAGGGACAGCAAGTTATCAAGGCAATGTCATGGGTAACTATATTCCTACTCAAGGTAAAGTTGAGCTAGATACCATCACAGGTGATATTGGTCTAAATGTTGATTTTGCTACAAGTAGCATGGACGGCACAATGAATCTAAAACATAAAGATACTGATTGGGCGACTGCTAACTTTAAACAAAGTAATGCAGTGAAAGATTCTGAATTTAATATTGACCGTGAGCATTTAACAGTGACAGGTGGTGGTAATGGTGAAATTCAAGGATTCTTTGCTGGACCAACACTAAATGAAATTGGTGGCTCATTTTCTATTGATAAGCAATTTGAAGATAAGGGGTTTGCAACAGGTATATTTGTCGGCAAAGCAACCGAAAACAACCTTAATATTAAAAAGAATCCACCAGCAAAACTACCTCAACCGCCTAAAGTAGCAGAAAAAACAAATGGAAGTAGTCAAACTGCTGGTGGTTTTGATAATGGAGGACCTCCTGCAACTGTTCCAGCAGAAGGTGAGCGTAGAGAAAGAAAATAAATTAATTTAGGATTACAAATATGAAAAAGATAATTGCACTTACAACTTTATTATCCTTATTTAGTAGCTCCGTTTTTGCTACAGATACGGTACAAATGCAAATTGAACAGTTAATCGCAACCAATCAATTTAAACAAGCCTACCAACTTGCTAAAACAAGCTATGCGAATACAGATAAATTGGAACAACTTTTTATCCTCGCACAGCTAGCAAAACGCAATGGTCGGCTAATGGAAGCAAAGAAATATTATGAAACCATGTTAAAGATTAATCCAAAACTTGCAAGAATTAAATTAGAGCTTGCTGATATTAATGTTAATCTTGGAAATGGAGAACGAGCCAAACAGTTATTAACAGACGTGAATGCAGAAAACTTACCGCCTAATGTTAAAATGAATGTAGAAAGGTATCTACAATTAATTAATTTAGGGAAATACCCTAAAAATTCAGCTCTGTCATTGTCTTTTGGCTCTGTTTACGATTCTAATGTCAATTCAGGACCAGATATTGATACGGTTACTATGTTTGGTCTTCCTTTTAAATTGTCTGATGATGCTAAGGGAAATAACGATTTAGGTTACACAGTTGGAGCAAATTATATTCATAGTTATAGATTGAATGATGATATGTCTATTAACTCTAATATTAATTTTGATTATACAGGTTGGAGTAAATTTAAAAAATTAGATAACTTAAATTTATCAGCTAAAACAGGTATATCTCAACGCTTAAATAGTCAGCAATCAGCTTACCTTCCCATTGAGATTAGAAAGTCTTATGTAGATGGTGATGGGCATTATACAAGCTATAATATATCTCCTAGTTTTACTCATAAATTTAATGACAAAGCCTATGCAAATGTATCAGCCATGATTGCAAAGCGTAATTATCAGCAAAATGATAAAAAAGCTGATATTTACTCTAATAACTTTAGATTTGGTTATCAACCTGACCCATCTATAAATACTAGTTTGCAACTAGGGTATGGTAAAGAGGATTATAATTTTAATTCTGATGATAATAAATTCTATAATATGAATTTAACATTATCGAAAAGTATATCAGATAGGTTATCTGCGTATGTTGGAGCAAGTTATAGCAATGTCACTTATGATAATCCTTCTATTACTCATAAAAAAGCTCGTAAAGATGATAATTATGGTATTAGAACAGGATTAAATTATAATGTTGCTGAGAATACAAGTCTTGGAATTAATCTATCTCATAATAAAAATAAAAGTAATATTGATATGAATGAGTATGATAGAACACGATTTTCTTTAGTGCTTAATACAACTTTCTAATTGATTGACTGTAAGAATTATCCCTACATCAGAATCCTTGTAAAGGTATATCTCATATAGCTTTACAAGGTCACTGGGTATAAAATTGTACATGCACTCATCATCTATTGTAGAAAACAGTCTTATCCAAACAATAAATTTACACCATTTCCCATTCAAGATTTTTAACATTCCTACCTTTTTCGCTAAATTCAATGCCAAATAAATAGATTGATTTATCACTACCGATATATTTTTGTGAATAATTTTTATCTTTAATTTGTTGTAAAGCTGTGCCGATTGGTAGTGATGAGCTAATTTCGCCTGTTTCTCTATCAATCTTTTCAATCACTTTAAATTCAAAAATAAACACATCGTTTTCATATTCTACCGTCATATCAATTTGACCGACATTAGTGGTATCCTCGCAACGAATATCAAAACCTGTACTGGCAAAAAACGCATAAAACACACTTGCCCAATAGCCCTCATAATGAGCAATAGTATTATTACGATACCAATCATGTGGGATACTTGCAAACAAACTGCTTAACAAAGATTCTAATTTGTCAAACTCTTTATTATGCAAGCAGTTAAATAAATCCATCTGTTTACGATTTAAATTAGCACTGTTATTGTTAATATAATTATTTAACAAATCCTTATTGATACTTTGACGAACTTCAAAGTTTGGATATTTAAGGGTAAGTTGTGTACCCATCAGAGGATTAATCACAGTTTTGTCGATGGTTAAATAGCCTGTTTGAAACATCAAAGAGAGTGAATCGGTATTACCCACATCAAACTGAGCTAAAGAATTATTATCAGCAATTTGTTCTTCTAAGGTGAATAAGTTAAATTGATTTTTGACGAGGGTATCGATTAAAAAGGTTGAATTACCTGTTTCTATCCAATAAGGTTTAAATTCTTTACCCTTATCCAAAAATAATAAAATATCAAACGGATTATAAACGCTTTCACCACCCCAATTATAACCATTATACCAATGTTTCATTTGTGCTAAATCAACATCGTGCAAACGCTCGGCAAAAACCGTTTCTAACTCTTGTTGCGTATAACCGCACAGAGCAGAATATTTTTGATCTATGGTAATGTCGTTTAATTGATTTAACCCTGAAAAGATATTGACTTTGCTAAATTTTGATACTCCTGTAAGCATGGCAAATTGAATGTCGGTTTCTAATTCTTTAATTACCGAGTACAAATTACGCAATGTATCTCGCATTTCAATAATTCTATCGGTATTAAGATTATCAAGCATGGGTTTATCGTATTCATCGATTAGAACAACCACTTTGCTATTAGCTTGTTCTTTAATTTCACTAATTAAGGTGCTAAACATTAATTCAATATCATCATCAATCAAGTTAATATTATACTTTTTTGCATTGACAATAAGCTGATTTTTAATGTTATTTTCTAATTGCTCTGAACTTTTCATAACGCCTTTGGTAAAGCCAAGACGGATAACAGGATATACAGTTTGCCAATCCCAATTGCTTTCTGCATAGAGTCCTTTAAACAAAGGCTTATTTCCGCTAAATAATTCGGCTAT
>PDWI01010312.1_pt1 | contig 10493 bp, 5 predicted proteins | sample 1430891 | NCBI WGS metagenome assembly PDWI01 (sample SAMN01162508, study PRJNA174530) | Oral metagenome, whole genome shotgun sequencing project. | biome: Marine environment; feature: Marine mammal; material: Swab sample of the gingival sulcus; isolation source: swab sample of gingival sulcus... | reverse complement strand
GCATGCGTCTTTTCAAAGGTCTGATAGGCATCAGTACTTGCAAAACCAAGAGCGATGGCAGTAGCTGCGGCTTGTTTGATCAAAGGCATCTTATATGCAGCGACCGCCTCATAATCTACCCTATGCGGATTTTCAATAGCATCGGCTCCCCTTATTTGAGCAAGGTGCTCGGGATAGCTATCCAGCTCGTCTGCGGGCAAAAGCCCCTCTTCAGCAAGCTTGTCGAGCGAGATAAAAAGAGGATTACCCGCAAAAGAAGAACTTGGCATATAGGGCGAGTTGCCATACCCTACCGGATTGAGGGGCAAGACCTGCCAGAGCTTGATACCTACCTCACTGAGCATAGAAACCCAACTATAGGCATCTAATCCCATATCCCCTATACCATGCCGAGAAGGCAAAGAGCTCAAGTGTAAAACCATTCCTGCGGCTCGCTTGCTGCGTGCCTGTGTCTCTGTCTGTGTCTGTGTGTCTGTTTGCGTGCCTAGCATGCCCTATAGTATATAGAGACGCTCAATATTTGACCACCACAACTACCCTATGCTATACTTTTGATATGTCAAAAGAATTTAAAGTGGGAGAAGCTATCGTCTACCCATTACATGGTATAGGTATCGTAAAAGGCATAGAGAAAAAAACTTTTAGAGATAAAGAACTTCTCTATTATACCATTCACCTCGAGGCGACTGATATGATTGTTATGGCTCCAGTGGAAAAGGCTGAAGAGCTTGGCCTCAGAGCGGTAGTAAGTGCCAAAGAAGCACAAGCAGCACTCGACTTTCTCAACGAAGAATATAAATCTGCACAAGTAGATTGGAAACAGCGCTATCAGCTCAACCTTGATCACCTAAAAGAAGGTACGATTCTCAATATCGCCAAAGTAGTACAAGGTCTCTACCACCGTAGCAAGGTAAAAGAACTTCCCGTTCAAGAGCGCAAGCTTTATGATAATGCGCTTAAGATTCTTACCTCCGAGTCCGCTATGGCTCTTAAAAAGGACCCCAAAGATATAGATCGCCTTATTTTTGCAGCACTTGAATCCAAGCACGAAAAAGACGAAAGCAAAAAAGAAATAGATCTCGAAGATCACTTTGACGACATCAAGGAGCTCTAAGCCCTAGGGCTTGGCTCCTCCTGCCTACGTACTCCTTTGTAGGAACGATAAACGCCTACAAAGGAACAACATCTCGCCTACTTAACAAGAGCAACGACCATATCTACATACTTCTGCAAAAATGCGAGTGTAGAATCGTTGTTGATAGCCTCACTCCCCTCATCGAAGAGCTGATGTGAGTTGCCAATAAAGGCTTCTGGCTGTGGTGGGAACTGCATATTAAAGTAAGAACATGCAAGCTTAAGGCTCTTCTGTGAGCTGTATCCCCCCATCTTACCTATAGAATGACTGATAACACCTCCTGGCTTGCCGAGCAAGGCAACATCATCATTGGGTTTAGAACAAATGTCGATTGCGTTCTTAAGACAAGCTGGTACTAAGCGGTTGTTCTCTGGCGTTACAAAAAGTACCGCATCGGTAGCCTTCATCTCATTTCGGAATGCGGTATAGGACTCTGGAAGCGGTCTATCGCTCACGGCTGGGTTGTCATAGTCATTGTTGTACAATGGAAGGTCTCCTATCTCAACAATCTGAACATCCCACCCTTCTGGGAACATAGGTATAACATTCTTTGCTATCTTACGTGCCACTGAAGCCTTTCTGAGGCTTCCTACTAATATACGAACAGTCTTTACCATAAAAACTCCTTTATAACTTAGTATAGCACACGGAGATTTAAAAAAACTATAGCCTACCCAAAGGGTAGGCTATAGGCGTATTCTTAAGCAATCAAGACAATCAGCTTAAAGATCGAACTTAGGCTTCTTTGCACCCTCCCACTCAAAGGTATTCTGGTCATAGTTCGATCGAGCTATACCTGAAGGGAGATGCCAAGAGCTAAGATCAACATTAAGATTCGTACAATCGGAAAAGATATTATTAATATTAGTTACCTTTCCTATATGTCCTGCCCAGGTATCAAGCCCCCTACCCTCAAAGCTAAAGTCTTGTCCAAACATCCACTCCATATTTGTCACATTGCTGGTATCCCATGCCATATAAGTCTTGGTGACTTTTCGTACCTTATTAGGAGCGGTTGGATCAGGATAACTAAATACATGGTCTGTCAACTTCTTGCGTGAAAGATCTCCATTAAAGTGAGAATCTGGAACAAATCCAGACATATTCGTCACCTTACTCGTATTCCACGTAGAAATATCACCATTAAAGGTTCGAGATGCACAGAATACTTGATACATATTGGTTACGCTTTCAGTATTCCAATTATCAAGGGGCTGGTTAAATGCCGAAGTATCCAAGAAGGTATTAAAGAGCGACTTAACCTTAGCGGTGTCCCAGTTATTAAGCGGCTGATTAAACACCTGTGCATTGTGGAACATTCCAGCAAGCCATTCTGCATTACGGGTATCCCACGCAAGATATTCTTTGCCATCATACATAGGCACAATCTTGGTGTTTACATTAGAGTTAAACTCACGAGCTCCGAAGAACATATAACTTAAGTCCGTTGCATTGGAGATATCCCATGTAGAAATATCACCATTAAAGTTAAGAGCATGATCCTCAAGATGTGCACCCTCTGCTGAGTTCCAGTTGTGACGTACGATTGAACCAGAATAGTCAGCCTTTTCTGCAGAAAAGAGATGCTTAAAACTCTCTACCTTTGAGGTATCGATATAATTAAGCTCCTGATAGGTAGTCCAACGAGGATCATGAAGCGCGGCATCTTCGGCATGAGCCGTATCGTCATTGCTTCCATATATCTCCTTTACGAGGGCTGCTCTATCTGCTACTTGCTTTTTGCCCCATCGAGCATACAGCACATAGCCTCGCTGAATCTTGGTATTAAAGTCAAATGGTTTTGCTACAGCCTCACTACTATATGGAGAATCATCGGTCTTTTCATACCAACCAAGGAACTCATAGCGCCAAAGTTTAGGGGTTCCAATCTTAGTCTGATCTATCTTCTCCCCTCCCTTGATAAGCTGCGCAGCTGGTGTCGTTGCCAAGTCATCAGCATGAAGTGGGAAGAGTCTTCGGTCATTAAGCTCAAATACGACCTTGTATGAGATTTCCCAGAGTCCTTCGAGGGTGATATCAGCATATACGTCGATTTCATCTACACCTGGTTTCTTGGGCACACCGTTATAGAGCCATCCCTTAAACTTAGAATACTCTGGCACCTTTTTAAAGGTAGGCTTGCGAACAACGACCTTTCCCTTTGCTGCCAAAAGTTGAGGCTCAACAGGATTGAGCTTGCCATCAGCTTCATCATCATTGGCGATGTATCGAACCGTAAAGCAAGGAGTCCATTCTGCCTTAATCACGGTATCCTTAGTTATTAAGACTCGATCACCTGGAACATATCGGGTTTCATCACCGATACTCCAAGCGACAAACTTTCTACCTGTAGGCTCGGTAGGAGCAACAAAAGTATTTGGTGGCAAGGTATAGTAATGCCCTCGCTCAACGGTTGTGGTATCATCACTATCAATATAAAGATCTGCGTTCTCCATAGTACCAGATCCCGTATTGGCATCAAAACGAATATTCCAAACATCTACCCAAAGAGCAACGAGTTTTACTGGCCCATCAAGCTTGATGATTTCACCAGGAAGAGCCTCTGACTTGTCTCCATAAGGATTGCCATCTGGATCTACAATCTTCCAGCCCTTAAATGCTCTATTGCGAGGAGCAACAAAATGGTCTGCATCTACCATTGGCTCAGGAAGCACGAAATCACCATTGGGCTCTACACGCTTAGGCATATCACCAGTCGCACCATTGCCTCCATTGTCGAATGATATCTCATTAGCCTGAGACCACAAGGCGGTAAGCAATACATCTGACTTAATGGTATAGGATTGATCTACAACGACAAGTCGCTCGCCCTTAGCATCCTTAAGTTTCCAACCTTTAAAGTTTGATCCAGATGGAGCGGTAAAGGTATTATCAGGAATACTTATAGTCGTTCCATGTTTGTATGCTTCACTATCACGAGAGGTATCCTGCGGATTGTCTCCCTTATCAAAGCTTAGTACCCACTGGGAATACCAAAGTGCGGTAACATCGGTATCACCACTAATAACGATAGGAGCTCCTGCTTTACGCTCATAAGGCTCAAAAGGTCCTTCCTTTACTAACCAGCCACCAAAACTACAGTTTGGAGGTGCCGTAAGCCCCTTAGGCTCTGGAAGCGTATAGCTTCGTCCCTGGAGCGAATAAGCAACACTGACCTCAAAGTCACCACTTGGTTCTTCGTTCTTAGCTGAAAACCCCTTGTAATAGGTTATTTTATATACTTGTGTCCACAATGCTGTTGCGACCGCATTATCAGTTAGACGTATGTAGGTACCAGGTTTTGCAAAGAATGCTTTTTGATCACCCATCTTTACGTTCCATCCAGCAAACTCACGACCAACTACAGGATCGGTAGGAGCCACAAAAGCTTGATCGCCAGCGTTCATAGGGAGTGCAATCAGCGTTCCGCGTACGCCCTCAAGGATAGGGAATGGCTTAGAACCATCACTTCCCTCTCCTCCTACAAAACGTATCTCACGATTTGGTTCCCATCTTGCAACCAGGGTTGCAGGACCTTTAATCCTGATAAGATCTCCAGTCCTATAAACACGACCATTATATTCCCAACCGATAAAGTTAGGCATATCTTCTGTTGCACCATCAACTCCGGCCTGTGGGGCGTTAAGATATCGAGCATCCGGAGCAATAAAATCTCCATTCATCTGTGTCTCTTCATCAGCACGTGGCATTCGTACATTCTTAGCATTAAGGTCCCACTGCCCTACGCCAGCATCAAATGATACGACATAGGGATCCTTTACCATATATGCGTGGTCACAGGAGACCACAAGCAAAATGCTTAACAGCAATGCTATACTTGTTTTTATTATATTCTTCATAACGTTCTCTCCTCTAACCTACAAGCCTTGTGGCATAGAGCCACCTGCAGGATATCCTGATCCCGTAAACATATCAGCCTTCTTATCGGCAGGGATACTACTGAGATCCCATGTGCCTATAACCCTCAGCTTTGGACTACTATGCTTGAGCTTCGACGTATTCTCAAACATATGACTAAAGTCAGTAACATTACTTATCTTACTCATATCCCACTCTCCCGCATTTTCCTTAAAGGAGATAAATGCGATATTTTCACAGTCTTTAAACATGCGACTCATATCGGTTACCTTGCTTACATTCCAATTACCGAGCCAGAGTTCTGTCAGATTTCTACATCCTTCAAACATTCCAGACATATCAGTAGCTGATTCGACATTCCAAGGGTATAAAATAGACTGGAAAGAGGTGTCTCCTGATGCTTGCACCCAGCAGTTCTTAAACATATTCTTAAAGTTTTGAACCTTAGAGAGGTCCCAATGCTCGGTGCTTCGTAGCTTATCAAAAGGAGCATCCTTGTCTATATTTTTACGGTCGTAGAAGGCTGCATTTTCGAACATAGACTCCATATTGGTTACACTACTGGTATCAAATATCATCTTGGCCCATCCAGAAACACGGTCACATCCCCTAAACATAAAGCTCATGTCTGTAACCTTGCTCGTGTCCCATCCCTCAAGGAGATCAAAACTAAAGCTGTTTGCAAGCTGATCTGGGGTGGTTGATGCCTTAGGCTTAACAAAAGTCTTCGTCCAAGGAACAAATGATATTGCTCCATCAAAGAGATGCGCCATCGTCGTAACCTTGCTCGTATTAAGCTGCGTGAGCTGTGTCTGATTAAAGTTGCGAGCATTCATAAGCATCTCACTCATATCAGTAAGGCTTGCGGTATCCCAGTCAGTAAATGGCTGATTAAAGAGTTCGGCACCCTTAAACATACCCTTCATGCTCTTAACCTTACTTACATCCCAAGCAGTATAATCAGCAGCATCTGCTCCATCTATCGTTCTAAAGAGCCACTGTACCGGACGGGTTCGGAGCTCACTGTTAAAGACACGGGTACCATTAAAGAGATATTCCATGTTTGTTACCTTGCTCGTATCCCACTGTGAAACATCACCATTAAAGGCCTTAAGATTATCTGCCTTGGTGGCATCTCCCCCCGTTCTACTTGCATCATCACCATCAAAGAGATGAGCCAGACCTTGTGTGTCATCGAGCTCAACGGCTGCAAGCTCAATAAAGTTAAGCTCTCTATACTTTGGCCAATCTGGTCGAGCGAGGTACTCATCAACCATAGCTTCAAGTTCTGCTCTGTTGGCAGGCTCTCGTCTCTTCCAGCGTGCAATGAGCTGCATATCGTTCGTAACCTTAGTTACACCAGGAATAACCTTTTCGGCATCAGCCTTAGCAATATCCTCAAGACGTACCCATCCATCGAACTCATAACCCCAGTGAGTTGGAGTATATGCATTGATTGCAGTATCTATTCCCCGTGTAGGGAATGGGACAGGCTCACCACCCCAAAGAGGCTTATCCTCAGGAAGAGGTCTCCCCGATGCATCTGCAATCACACTTCCAAAGGTTTCGCTCTTATCCTTAAGATCTTCCTTTTCTACCTCTTGATGTATATCACCACAAGTCTCATGATTGATAAAACGATTGTTATAGTGATAGGTCACCTGGTAGCGATAGCGCCACATAGTCTCTATCCAGATATCTCGAGTTACCTCGATGCTGGTGGGATAAATAGGATTCGTCTCAGTGGAGGCACAGAAACGCTCTCCTGCTATCATCCAATAGTAGAATGACTTATTATTCTCATTTACAAAGAAGAAACATGCAGGAAGCTTATAGGTAGCTCCATCGACAACGAGCACTTCAGGCTTCTCAGTCGTTGTTGGTTTGATCTTTCCGCTGGTAGGCTTAAAGCGTATCGTGTGCAATGTTTTCCACTGTGCAACCGCTACAATCTCATCTTCGGTAGTCTGTACTAAGAACTTAGCGTTAGGTTTGTAAAGGTTTGCACCTATCTGCCATCCTACAAACTCACGTTCAACGGTACTTCCATCCTTAGCTTCAGTCCATGTCTCAGCAGGATAAGCTGGCTTAGTATATCCAAGAGCATCTGGACTCTTAAGAGTTATAAAGTCCCCATTGACTACCATAAACTGCTGTGCTTCACCCTGAGGCAAGAAGGTCTGCATATGAGCATCATGTAGAGCCTTGAGTGCAGGATCTAACATATCCTCATCATACTCTGTAATTCGATTACACAAAGCAGGAATATGGAAAGTGTGCTTCTCTATTTCAGCCTTTCCTGACTTATAAATAAAGGTCTTACCAGGTCCCCACTGAGCGACTGCCTTGATATTACCAGTTGGCGTAAATTCACCGCGCTTAAGCGGATCAACGACCTTACCAGTATCTTCATCTACAAGCTTCCAACCCAAGAATATTTGTCCTGGAGGGCTCTTCCATCCTGCAGCCGCAATAGGGAGCGGACATGACTCACCACCAAGCACCTCGACGGGCTCTATACCACGCAAATTATCGACTTCGCTTGTCGTTCCACCATTTCCATCAAAGCTAATGCTATATGACACCTGCCAAAGCGCCTTTACCACGAGGTCCGCTTGTATATCCTTAATAATCTCATGTGGTTTCCATATAGGCTTTGCAGTATCAAAGAGTGCTCCGGCCTTTGTTACCTCCCACCCCAAGAACTTACGATCTTCGGGATCAGGTATAAACTTATTTGTAGGAAGCACATATTCACCATGATCCTGAACGGTATCTATATGTCCGTCCCAAGACTCAGGATCTTCCCACTTATCAAGCTTAGCGTTCTTTGGTGCGTTCATCTGGAACTCAACATTCCAACCGGGTTCCCACTGAGCAGTAAGAATAATATCTGCATCAATAGTAATAATTTCGCCTTCCTTTGCCAGACCCACTACTACCTCTTTGCCAGCGACAACTCGACTTAATGACCAACCAATGAAGGCATGTTTCTTGAGTGTAAAGACATCCTTTATTTGCTCTATCTTATTGTTGTTTTTATCTACAATCTGGTTTACTTGGGTATTCCCCAAAATGCTATACACTGCCCCAATAGCAAGGGACTCATCATCCCGTGCTCCAATTGCGGGAGTTCCATTACCATCATTAGTACTATCTCCAGCTCTATAGCTTACGCTAAAGGCTTTAGTCCACAAAGCGACCGCCTTAATATGCGTCTTAATGTTCTTAATCTTCTGTCCGGGAAGCATAAACTCAGGAGTCTTACTCTCTCCCCTAAACACATTCCATCCAGTAAACACACGACCAGCAGGAGTTTGAGGTGGAGCATATTTATTTGCTCTAAGCCTATATTGTTGTGGATTGCGCTTACTTATAGCATCACGAGCCATAGGGAAACCGCTTCCTTCTCCAGGAAGATACTCCACTACATAACCTTCTTCCCAAAGGGCAACCAAGGTAATGTCTTTTTTGACATCCTTAACGACCTCACCGCGAGCATACAAATCGCCAAGCTTGCCTTGATCATCTCGAACTTGCCATCCTGCAAATACCGGTTTGTCCTTAGGTCCCATAAATCCGACACCACCTGGAACCGTATAACTAAAATCGCTTCTAGCAAATTCATAAGCTCGCTCGCCCACAGCGCCCTCTAGGCCTTTATCAAAATAAATTTTTGGACTCTCATCTGGCAGATATGCAGGATTACACCCCACGAGGATTCCAACCAGAACAAAAGCGATTGCTACTAATAACCGTGCTTTTTTCATTTCCATCTCCTTTACCTATCCTGTCCCCACTCAGCAAATGGAAGCTTTGTAAGAGACCAGGTATCTTCTTCTGTTCCTTGAGCAAAGCGATTATGCTTTACCGTAGGTGCAAGCTTAGAAGCCCATGAAGACAAATCATTTGAATAAGCGCGTGCACCTTGGAACATAGATTCCATATCCGTCACTTTTGATACATCCCAAGAGCTTAAATCTACATCAAAGAGGCTTGCTCCATAAAACATACCTTTCATGCTCGTCGCAGAAGATACATTCCATGCAGAAATATCCCCGGCAAATCCAGATCCAGCAAACATATAATTAAAATTAGTTACCTTTGATACATCCCATTTGGAAATATCTATATCAAGATCCATATAGTTCAAATTACCCTTTTCACTTTCAGTAGTAACCCCTATAGGTCGAGGGCGTGCATTAAAGAGCCCGGACATATCGGTTAGTTTTGAGGTATCTATGTAGTTAAGATCCCCAGCAAGTATCTTATTCTTAAGTGCTTCTGCTACTGCATTTCTAAGCTCTGTCACATTAGCAGGTACGACTACAGGTATAAAGTATTCCTTAAGCTCGAGATCTGTATCCATAAAATGCTGATCCAAATCTATAAGACCGCCATCGAGCTTTCTCCACCCCAGATTATAGGCACCCTTTTTCTTGCCTTCTGCTGGCAAAAGTGCGTCCGAAGGAATCTGTTCGCCCCTTTCTATATAGAAATCTTCGACAGTGCCATCGCTCATGGTATAACTTAACTTCTTCTTGCCGGCATGCTCATCAAACTTGACATCTACACAGCCAACAAAAAAGAGACTTAATACAATAATCACATACAAAAAAATTTTTTTCATTTTCATACAATTGTTACCCCAACTTTTCATTAATAATCCAAAAACATAAGATTATCATTTATAATTATAATAAAAAGCAACAACACTGTAAATATACGCAACACTTCTAAGAGTACCCCCCCCCGATCATTAAGTTTATATAAAATATAAACTTAGACTCGTATTTTTGCATTTTTTTACCCTTACTACTGCCAAGACTAAACATTATGTGCTAGGATAGGAACATGAAGCTAAGTACTATCTATAGCGCTCTCGAAGCGCGTGGCCTCAGTGGCTATATCATTACTGGAACCGACCCCCATGCTAGCGAATACGTATCCCCTTGGTGGGAGACACGAGCATGGGCTACTGGTTTTACCGGAAGTGCCGGCATCGTATGTATGCGCAAGACTAAAAACGGGTGGCAAACCGCTCTTTGGAGTGACTCTCGCTACTATTTGCAAGCAGAAGCACAGCTTAAGGGCACTGATATTTCATTTTTCCATCTTGGCGAAGACTCATGGCAAGAATGGCTTGGAGCTGCCGCCTCAGAGACACACACACGTATCGGAGTAGATGGCAGAACCATCAGTAGCTCATCTGCCGCAGGCCTCAAGAGCATACTTGAGCGCTATCATGCCGAGCTTGTAGATTGCGAAGGCATTTTTGAAGAACTCTGGGATGATAGACCTCAGGACCCTCTCGCTCCTTGCTATGGCGTAGACCCAGTATCTTGTGGATCCAACGTAGCAGAACGCCTTGCACTTATCAGAAGCGAACTGGGTCGCTACCAGGCAGATGCGACCCTCACTAATGACCTTGCCGATATTGCTTGGCTCACCCTCACTCGAGGTGCAGATGTCGAAGCTA
>PDWI01010311.1_pt1 | contig 10494 bp, 9 predicted proteins | sample 1430891 | NCBI WGS metagenome assembly PDWI01 (sample SAMN01162508, study PRJNA174530) | Oral metagenome, whole genome shotgun sequencing project. | biome: Marine environment; feature: Marine mammal; material: Swab sample of the gingival sulcus; isolation source: swab sample of gingival sulcus... | reverse complement strand
AATTTTGTAGGTGTATCGCCTATGAGAGGTGAAAATATAGAGCAGTTTGGAGATAGATTTTTTGACCTCACTAATGCATATGATAAAGAACTTAGAGAAATGGCTAAAGACCACGCGGATAATATAGGTGTAACTGTTAGAGAGGGTGTATATGGATTTGCGACTGGACCACATTTTGAAACTCCTGCTGAAATAAGGTTTATGAGAATAGTTGGAGCAGATGCTGTAGGTATGAGTACGGTACCAGAAGTGATAACGGCTGCTTGGTGTGGAATAAAAGTACTTGGTTTTTCTTTAATATCTAATATGGCTGCTGGAGTGTTAGATAAGCCTATAACTACAGAAGAAGTAGAAGAAGTGGCTATGGAAAATAAAGATAAATTACATAAGTTTTTTAAGGCTATAGTTGAAACGATTTAAAGAAAAAGGTTTATTTTCATAAGTTTTATAATCTAATTAGATAAATATCAAAATAGTATTGACAATTAATGTGGTTGGTGTTATTATGGAATTAGCTAATTAGATGAGTATCGAAATAGAGTAGGTGTAATAATGAGTCTTGATACAACTTTGAAAGCTTTAGGTGATAAAAATAGAAGAGAAATACTTAAAATATTAAAAAAAGGCAAGATGAGTGCAAGTGAAATAAGCAGCCATTTTGACCTTAGTGATGCTACTATTTCTCATCATTTGTCTATACTTTTAAAAGCTGATTTAATATTTTTAGAAAAAGAAAAAAATTACCGTTATTACAGCCTTAATTCATCGGTATTTGAAGAAATTTTAAATTTTATTATTGATATGAGAGAATGAATTTAGGAGGAGCTTATGAAGAGGTTTAAGTGGTTGAAAATTAGTTTGGCTTTGTATGTAATACCGTTTGCACTTGGAGTTATTTATTATAATAAGATGCCAGATAGGGTGGCTACTCATTTTAATTTTAATGGTGTTCCAGATGGTTTTAGTAGTAGAGAAGTTGCTATGTTTGGAATAACCGCATTTATGTTGGTCATGCATTTATTTATGTATTTTATGACTAGAAAAGACCCTAGAAGTAATTTTCAAGGAGATAAAATAATTATCGTATCTATGATATTTATGCCTGTACTATCGACTGTGATTATGGCGTGGACTATTAGTTATGCTTTAGGCTCTAACTTTAACGCTTCAAGCGGTACAAATATTTTAAATATATTTTTAGGGATATTTTTTATCGTTTTAGGTAACTATTTACCAAAGACTAAGAGAAATTATACTATAGGGATAAAAGTTCCGTGGACTCTACACGATGACGTTATATGGGATAAAACTCATAAATTAGGTGGAATAGTTTGGGTAGTATGTGGAATTTTGATGGTAGCAGGTGGGCTATTTTCTATAAAAAATAGGGTGTGGTATTATGTTATTTTCTTTATTGCTACGCTTGTTCCAGTTATATATTCCTATATATTATATCAGAAGGAAATTAAGTCTTAGTTTTAAATAGTAACATTAGGAGTTACAATCTTTCGATTAATTAGTATATAATACCTAGAAATTTAGTGTAGTTTGATATGAACTTGCTAAATTTCTTTTTTTATTTTGTTAAATTTCATTAAATTCATTTACAATATAGCTTGCTACCATTATAATTATATTATAAGGAAATAGTTTTTATATCGTATGACAAATTGGCTTTATTTATTATACAGTTGATTTATGTTTTTGTTTTTTATAATTTGTTAATAAACATTTTTCACTGTTGTCTGCTGTGTCGTGTTGACATAAATTTATTTAGTAAAATTTCTATATGTAGTTGCTTTTTAAGTGCTAATTCTATATTTAGTATTTGATAGAGAGCTTGCTTTGTCGATATGTGCTATATACGTTTGTTAAGTTATATTTTTTTATAACTGACGTTTAAGGATTATAGGTTATCCTTTAGGTAATGGTTCTACTCCCATCACCTTAATTAACCTAAATTTATAATAAGGAGAGTATGTGAATTCACATACAATTTAATATGGTTTCAAGAATTAGTGATATATTAGAAATAGCAAATTCTAAATCGCTTACTTATCAACAGAAATTATACAATTTGGCTAACGTAGCCGAAAGACTTATTTCTCCAGAGGATTTATTAGCTTATTCTGATGAAGAAATGATGTATATAGAAAATGATATGATATGTGATTTAAATGAGGGTTATGCACTTTATCGTCCAAGATATATAGTGCCAGATTATGATGTATATATAAAAAATGGTGTAAAGTTTTTAGAGCTACCACCACCGACTAACTTAGATGACTGTCTAGATGGACTTTTAATACTTTATTCGCACGTTCCATCTATTACTTCTTTTCCAGTTTTTATAGGTCATTTGGATAGACTTTTAGAGCCTTTTATTACGAATGAGGAAGAGGATTATGTTAAAATAAAAAGATTTTTAAATCATGTTGATAAAACTATTACAGACTCTTTTTGTCATGCAAATATAGGCCCAGAAGATACAAGAGCAGGTAGGCTTATACTTAAAGCAGTAATAGAACTCAAAAATCCAACTCCAAATATGAGTATAAAATACGATAAACATAAAACTAATAGAGAGTTTGCTAAGCTTGCGGCAGAGGCTTGTCTTATAGTTTCTAAACCATCTTTTGCAAACGATGTTTACTATAAAGAAGATTTAGGTAATTATGCGCTTTGTAGCTGTTACAACGCTCTTCCTATGGCTGGCGGAGGATATACTCTTAGCAGACTTCGTTTAGGTACTATAGCCAAAAGTGCTAGAAGCTTAAATGAAATGATAGATATAATTTTACCAAAAGTAGTTAAGATTATGGCGACTACTATGGATAAGAGAATTAGCTATATAGTTGAAAAATCAAACTTTTTTGAAACTAATTTTTTAGTAAAGGAAGGCTTTATAAAGCGTGAAAATTTCACTGGAATGTTTGGTATGGTAGGTCTTGCCGATGCTACTAACTACTTCCTTAAATTAGAAGGATTAGATGAAACTTTTGGAACTAGTGAGCGTGGTGATGAAATAGCTACTATAATAATGGATACTATAAAAGAAGTAGTTGATAATCATGAGGCAGTTTACAGTGAGCGTACTAACAATACTTATTTATTACATGCACAAGTTGGTGCGTCAATAACAGATGAAGATAAAGAAAATACGCCAGCACATAGAATTAGAGTAGGTGAAGAACCACCTCTTGTAGAACATTTGAAACAGTCGGCTAAGTTTCATAAATATTTTCCATCGGGAACGGGTGATTTATTTGCCTTTGACCGTTCGTATTTAGAACATTTAGATGCTATAGTTGACATAATAGAGGGTTCTTTTGAGGCTGGATATAGATATATAACTACTTATCTTAAAGATACCGACTTAATACGTGTAACTGGATATTTAGTTAAGAAGAGTGAAGTTGAAAAGGCTCGTGGCGACAATGCTGTACTTAGAGATACTACTTGGTTTGGTTCTGGTACAGATGAGTGTGCTAATGTGTTTGATAGAAGAAGAAGGAAATGTTAAAATTACCTATACATAGGATAATACCGTTTTCAAATGTAGAAGGACTGGGTAACAGGACTTCTATATTTGTTCAAGGTTGTAATATGAACTGTATTTACTGTCATAATAGTGAAACTATACCTATGCACAGTGATGACAGCTTCTTTTTGAGTGTTGATGAATTGGTAACCCTTATTAAAAAAAATATGCCTTTTATAAGAGGTATTACGATTTCTGGTGGCGAAGCTACTATTTATCATAAATTTCTTACAAAACTTTTTAAAGAAGTTCATAAGTTGTCTCTTACTTGTTATATAGATACAAATGGATTTATAGATACAAAAAAAATGTCTGAACTAATAGATGTTACAGATAAATTTTTGTATGATATAAAATCTGATGCAAGCAATATGCAAAGACTTTGTTTTGACGGAGCAACTGGCAAACTTGTTGACGATGAATTTAATTTTAAAAACTTAGATTATCTTTTAAAGCTATCAAAAGTAGAAGAAGTTAGATTAGTGTATTTAAAAGATTTTTTTGATGATGAAAAACTTATAAGTAAAATAGCAGACAGTCTAAAAGGATATGATGACGTTATTTTTAAACTTATAAGGGTGCATATAAAAGGGTTACCTAAAGAAAGAGTCTATAAAATCAAAAAAAATATTCCATCTACTAAAAAAATGTTAGAAATAGAAAGAATGGCTAGAGATAAAGGGATTAAAAATATAGTTGTTATAAATTAGTAGGTGTATTGGGTTGAGTTTTAACGATTTTATTTTAATGCTTTTAACTTTATACTGTATTTTAACTTTTATAATGTTACAATACATTGTAAAGTTAAAAGCTTGATTAAGATGTTAATAAAAATTTTATAGCAAACTATTTGAAAGAGTGGTATAATATTTTAATTGTTTAGAGATGAATGCAAACTTGCAATTATACCCTGAAATTTAATTAAAATTTTAGCTAATTATTTGGAAGTTAGTGCTTAATTGTTTGAAGGAGGAAATGAAATGATTACAAATGTCGAGAAGCTTGATAATAGTATGGTGAAAATTACTATAGAGGCAGAGGCAAAACTATTTGAGGACGAAATACAAAAGGTGTATTTAAAAAATAAAAAGCATATAAGCTTACCTGGATTTAGAAAAGGTAAAGCTCCAAGAATTATGATTGAAAGAGCATATGGTAAAGAGATATTTTATGAAGATGCTGCTAATGAATTAATACATAAAGCTTATGTTGAAGCTTTAGATGAAAGCGATTTAGAAATAGTTTCTAAGCCTGAGATTGATGTCGTTCAAATAGAAAAAGGTAAACCTTTTATATTTACTGCGCAAGTAGCCGTAAAACCACAATTAACACTTGGTTTGTATAAAGGAATAGAAGTAGAGCTTTCAGATGCTACAGTTGATGATGAAGATGTAGAAATAGAATTAGATAAAATAGCTGATAAAAATAGCAGACTCGTAGATGTAACTGATAGAGCTGTTGAGAACGGTGATGAAGTAAATATAGATTTCGAAGGTTTTGTTGATGGAGAAGCTTTTGAAGGTGGTAAGGCAGATGGACACGATTTAACTATAGGAAGCGGTTCTTTTATTGACGATTTTGAAGAGCAGTTAATCGGTGTAAATATCGGTGAAGAGTGCGAAGTAAACGTAACTTTCCCAGAAGATTATGCACAGGAAAGTTTAGCTGGTAAGCCTGCTTTATTTAAAGTGAAAGTAAATGGAATAAAAGTTAAAGAACTTCCGGAAATAGATGATGAATTTGCAGATGATGTTTCAGATTTTGAAACTCTTGCAGAGTATAAAGAAGATATAAGAAAAAGACTTGTAGAAGAAAGAGAACATGCTAGAAAGCATGAAAAAGAAGATAAAGTTTTACAAAAAGTAGTAGAGCTTGTTAGTGTGGAACTTCCAGAGCCTATGGTAGAGCTTGAGACAGAGCAATTAGCAGATGAATTTAATTCACGTCTAAGAGCACAAGGACTCACATTAGAGATGTATCTTCAATTTACTGGTGGCAATATGGCTACTTTTATGAGTGGGTTAAAAGAGCAAGCTGAAAATAGAATTAAGACTAGATTAACACTTGAAGAAATAGTGAAAATAGAAGAGCTTGATGCTACAGATGAAGAGATAGATGCCGAAATAGAACGTATAGCAAAACAGTACGATATGGAAATAGATAAACTTAAAGAAACTTTAGGTGAGAAGGAAAAAGAGTCTGTTAAAAAAGACCTTTTAAACAAAAAAGCAGTTGAATTAATAGTGAATGAGGCTATTGAGAAGTAAAGGAGGTAGGTATGAGTTTAGTACCTTATGTAGTAGAGCAAACTAGTAGAGGCGAACGTTCTTATGACATTTTTAGTAGATTATTAAAGGATAGAATTATATTTTTATCTGAAGAAGTAAATGATGTTACAGCTAGTCTAGTAGTAGCTCAAATGCTATTTTTGGAAGCTGAAGATCCTGATAAAGATATACACTTTTACATAAATAGTCCTGGTGGTTCAATTACTTCTGGATTTGCTATTTATGATACTATGCAGCTTATAAAGCCAGATGTATCTACGATTTGCGTAGGTATGGCAGCATCTATGGGAGCATTCCTTTTATCTGGTGGAGCAAAAGGCAAAAGATTTGCACTTCCAAATGCAGAAGTTATGATTCATCAGCCACTTGGTGGAACTCGTGGACAAGCTACTGATATTCAAATCCACGCTGAAAGAATTATAGCGATGAAGAAAAAGTTGAATGAAATTTTGAGTGAAAATACAGGACAAACTTTGGAGAAAATAGAGGCTGATACTGAAAGAGATAACTTCTTAACTGCTGCTGAGGCAGTAGAGTATGGTCTTGTTGACAAGATAATAGAAAAGAGGAATTAATTAGTTATGGCGGGTAGATTTGATGATAAAAAAACACTGAGGTGTTCGTTTTGCAATAAATCTCAAGAACAAGTAAGAAAGCTTATCGCAGGTCAAGGTGTATACATCTGTGATGAGTGTGTATCCTTGTGTACGGATATAATAGAAGATGAATTTGAACAAGAGTTTGGCATTAATTATGATGGGTATTTACCTAAACCAAAAGAAATAAAAGATTTTTTAGACGATTATGTAATAGGTCAAGACAAAGCAAAGAAATCTTTAGCTGTAGCAGTTTACAATCATTATAAAAGGATTGTTAAAGGTACTATTTCTGATATTGAGTTACAAAAGAGCAATATTTTGTTAGTAGGCCCTACAGGAGTAGGTAAAACTCTTTTGGCACAAACGCTTGCTAAAATAATTAACGTGCCTTTTGCTATAACAGATGCTACCTCTCTTACTGAGGCTGGTTATGTAGGTGAAGACGTTGAGAATATTTTGCTTAAATTAATTCAAGCAGCAGATTATGATATAGAGAGAGCTAAGCAAGGGATTATATATATAGATGAGATTGACAAAATTGCAAGGAAATCTGATAATCCGTCTATTACTCGTGATGTAAGTGGAGAGGGTGTGCAACAAGCACTTCTTAAAATACTTGAAGGTACTATAGCGTCTGTTCCACCACAAGGTGGTAGAAAACACCCTCATCAAGATTTTTTGCAAATAGATACTACTGACATACTATTTATATGTGCAGGAGCTTTTGATGGGCTAGATAAAATAATAGCTAAAAGAGTGGGTAAAAGCGGCATCGGTTTTGGAGCTGAAATAAAGAGTAAAAACAGCATAAAAGATACAGCACCTTTTGATGATTTAAGACCTGAAGACTTGCTTAAATACGGTCTTATACCAGAATTTATAGGTAGAGTGCCAGTTAGCGTTGCTCTTCAAGCACTTGATGAAGATGCGCTTATAAGAGTGCTTAAAGAACCGAAAAACTCACTTTTAAAGCAGTATGAAGAGTTATTTAAACTAGATGAAGTAGAGCTTGATTTTGATGATGATGCACTAGTTGCAGCTGCTAAGAAAGCTATTGAAAGAAAGACTGGAGCTAGAGGACTTAGAGCTATTTTAGAAGAAGTAATGCTTGACATAATGTTTGAAATACCTAGTGATGATATGGTTTCAAAAGTAATAATCACTAAAGAGTGTATAGAGGGCGAAAAAGGTCCTAAAATCATTACTAATGAAAACGTATCTAACATAAAAAATAAACATTTCAGAAGAAAAAAAATAAAAAATGAAGATGAAATAGCATAATGAATATAAATAATGTAAATTTAGAGAGCGTTGGAGTGAAGTTTAGTCAGTATCCTCAAACAGGACTTCCAGAAGTTGCTTTGCTTGGACGCTCCAACGTTGGGAAATCATCTTTAATAAATAACTTTTTAAATAGAAAAAAGCTTGCCAGAACTTCGGCTAATCCTGGAAAGACTAGAACTATTAACTTTTATAATATTGATAATAGTATGTATTTAGTGGATTTGCCAGGATATGGTTATGCAAAGACGTCTAAAGAAAATAGAGCTGTATTTAGGAAGATGTTGCTAAACTATGTATTTGATAGAGAAACTTTGGCTATGGCTATACTCCTTATAGATAGTAGACATAAACCTACGACACTCGATATAGAGATGTTTAACATACTTATGAATGCACAGATGCCACCGCTTATAGTTGCAACTAAGACCGATAAGCTAAAAGCCAATGAAAAGAGTAAAATAAATAGCAGAATTTTAAAGGCTTTAGGTACTGATTTAAGCCTTAAAATAATACATTATTCTACTAGTACAAATGCTGGTAGAGATGAGCTTATAAAAGAGATAAGCGGATATATAAAATCACTTGGTGAATAAAGACAAAAAGTAAACCATAATTCTATTAAAATAGATATATGATTTACTTTTTTTAATTTATTTACCCAGTAAAGAATTGTAAATAAGGGCATATATTTTTTCGTTTTTAAGTTTCCATCTATTGCACATATCCATAGCTAAATCTTTAGTAGGTGCATTAATTTTTATATTTATAATAGTTTCACCACGTTCTATTGCACTTAAAGATACTTCGTAGTCCCCACTACCAGTAAGTTTAATATCAGTCAAAATATCGTATCTTTTAGAGCTATTTAAAGTGTTTTTTACGTAGTCGTCCATTTCATTTAAAGTGCTTTTTGGTATTTGACTTAAAAGTAATTTAAGAGTTTCTTCTCCTTTATTGGAAATGAAATAAAGGGACTTGTTATCTACTTTTTTAACGTATATGTAAGATATTTTTTCTAGGTCATCTAGGTGTGATTGCAAAGTAAAGTAATCTACATATCTTCTAGTTACGAAGAAATCGCAAAGACCTGTATTAGTGATTAAATGCTTTACGTTTTTAATCATATACAGAATAGATAATTTATCGATACTAATTTCAAAATCTTTAATTGACATTTATTCCTCCAATAAATAATAAAATTTTGTCGCGTTTCATTTGCTATGTTTTAAAGTACAATATCAACATATTAGTTTTGCAAATTATATTATTTTTTTGTATAATTATATCATATAGATTTAGGTATTGCATTAGTATTTAACTACTAATTGTGAGTAAAGAATAAGACTATGTAGTGTAAATGTAAAGATTAATAAATATTGGAGGTATATTGTATTATGGCTTATTATTATGAGGAGGTTTCTCGTACGTTTAATGAGTATTTGTTAGTTCCTGGTTACTCGTCTGCTGAGTGTATTCCAGCGAACGTTTCTTTAAAGACGCCATTAGTAAAATTTAAAAAAGGTGAGAGCAGTGATATAGTTATGAATATCCCACTTACATCTGCTATTATGCAGTCTGTTTCTGGTGAAAAGTTAGCAGTAGCTTTAGCTAGAGAAGGTGGTGTTTCTTTTATTTTTGGTTCTCAATCTATAGAAGATGAGGCGAAAATGGTAGCAAAAGCGAAAAATTATAAGGCTGGTTTTGTAGTTAGTGATTCTAATATAACTCCTGATGCTACTTTAAAAGATATTTTGGAGCTTAAAAGGAGGACTAATCACTCTACTGTGGCAGTTACAGATAATGGTGAGTGTGATGGTAAGCTTTTAGGTGTAGTTACTAGTCGTGATTACAGAATAAGTAGAATGAGCTTAGATGAGAAAGTAAAAGACTTTATGACACCATTTGAAAAGCTTATAGTAGGGAAAGAAGATACTACTTTAAGTGAAGCTAACGATATTTTGTGGAACAACAAACTCAATTCAGTAGCTATAATAGATAGTGAAAGGCATCTTAAATACTTTGTTTTTAGAAAAGACTACGATGCACATAAAAAATATGTAAATGAACTTTTAGATTTAGATAAAAGATATATAGTAGGTGCAGGTATAAATACTCGTGATTATAAAGAGCGTGTTCCAGCACTTTTAGAGGCAGGTGCAGACGTACTTTGTATAGACTCATCTGAGGGATTTTCTCATTGGCAATACGAAACTATAAAGTGGGTCAGAGAAAACTACGGGGATAATGTAAAAATAGGTGCTGGTAACGTAGTAGATAAAGAGGGATTTTTGTTTTTAGCTGAAGCAGGTGCTGATTTTGTAAAAGTAGGTATTGGTGGAGGCTCTATATGTATTACGAGAGAAACAAAAGGTATAGGACGTGGTCAAGCTACTTCTTTAATAGAAGTTAGCAAGGCAAGAGATGAGTATTTTGAGCAGACTGGTGTATACATACCTATTTGTTCTGATGGTGGAATTGTGCACGACCACCATATGACTTTAGCACTTGCTATGGGAGCTGATTTCCTTATGTTAGGAAGATATTTTGCTAGATTTGAAGAGAGTCCATCTTCTAAAATATATCACAATGGAAATTACTATAAAGAGTATTGGGGCGAAGGCTCTAACCGTGCTAGAAACTGGCAAAGATATGACTTAGGTGGAGATAATAAACTTTCTTTTGAAGAGGGTGTAGACTCATATGTGCCTTATGCTGGGCATTTAAAAGATAATGTAGGTATGTCGCTTAGCAAAGTGAAATCTACTATGTGTAACTGTGGTGC
>PDWI01010310.1_pt1 | contig 10494 bp, 9 predicted proteins | sample 1430891 | NCBI WGS metagenome assembly PDWI01 (sample SAMN01162508, study PRJNA174530) | Oral metagenome, whole genome shotgun sequencing project. | biome: Marine environment; feature: Marine mammal; material: Swab sample of the gingival sulcus; isolation source: swab sample of gingival sulcus... | reverse complement strand
GTTTAAGAATTTTGGATTATCCATATATTTAGCGATACGCTCACTACGAGCAGGATCTCCAGGTACGATAGCGTACTCCGCACCTTCTAACATTGCTTTAGTCAATCCTAAGTGAAATACTTCAGACATTTTTAGCTCCTTATTTTATCATTTTGATTTAAAAATCAGTTTTAGATGGATTTATATCTCTCTTAATTGGATTCTGCATTGAAACTAATGTTTCAGTTGATTGAATTTCATCAAGAGATTGGATTTTTGCTGAAAGTAATAAATGCAATTCTTCAATGGTATGTGTCATTACTTTCAAAAAAATAGAATAATTACCAGTGGTGTAATAAGCCTCAATAACTTCATCAAAGTGGGATAATTTTTGTATGACAGCATTACTGTCTTTAGCACTTTTTAAAATTACACCAATAAAGCAGCAGACATCATAACCTAATTTTTGCTCATCAATGCAAATTTTAGTGCCTTTTATTAAACCAGATTGACGCATTTTTTCAACGCGAACGTGAATTGTCCCTGCACTGACATTAAATTGCTTGGCCATTTCTGCATAAGGTGTACGCGCATCAAGAGTAAGTGTTCTAAGAATTTGGCGATCTAAATGATCGGTTAAAGCGATGTTTTTATTATTTTTCATTATATTATCTCAAATTCAGTTTTAATGTTAGAATACACCAATAATTATCATATGTTTTAATTATATCGCTTAAATGACTTTAAAGATAAGTTTTTATTTCAAAAATGTGAGAAAAATCACAAAGATAATTGATTTTTAAAGCTATAGTTTAAATTTGTGAAAGAATTTTATAAAGAAATAGATAAAAATCTTTAAAATTATTGTTTTTGATAGAATATAAGCGGTAAATTAATTATAAAAATTTACAAAAAAGTAAGGAAATATTTATGAAATCATCTCAATTGTTGTTTGATAAAGCACAAAATGTCATTCCAGGTGGTGTAAATTCACCAGTTCGTGCATTTAAAGGTGTAGGTGGTACACCATTATTTATTGAAAAAGCACAAGGGGCTTACATTTTTGATACAGAAAATAACCGCTATATTGATTATGTGGGGTCGTGGGGGCCAATGGTTTTAGGGCATAACCACCCTAAAATTTTAGATGCTGTAATTAAAACGGCTCAAAATGGATTAAGTTTTGGGGCGCCAAGTCCATTAGAAACTGAACTTGCTGAACTTGTTTGTAAACTTGTTCCTTCTATTGAAAAAGTAAGAATGGTTAGCTCTGGTACAGAAGCAACAATGTCAGCAATTCGTTTGGCTCGTGGTTATACAAATAGAGATAAAATTATCAAATTTGAAGGTTGCTATCACGGACATTCAGATTCATTACTGGTAAAAGCAGGTTCAGGAGCTTTAACATTAGGGCAACCAAGTTCGCCAGGCGTGCCAGAAGACTTTGCAAAACACACCTTAACTTGCGAATACAATAATATTGATTCCGTAAAACAAGCCTTTGAGCAATATCCTAATGAAATTGCTTGTTTAATTATTGAGCCTGTTGCTGGTAATATGAACTGTATTCCACCAAAAGATAATTTCTTACAACAAATTCGTGAATTATGTACGAAATATGGTGCAGTTTTCATTATTGATGAAGTAATGACTGGCTTTCGTGTTGCTCTCGGTGGGGCTCAATCTTATTATGGTGTAACCCCAGATTTAACCACCTTAGGAAAAATCATCGGTGGTGGAATGCCAGTAGGTGCATTTGGCGGAAAAGCTAAAATTATGGATTACATCGCCCCAACAGGCCCTGTTTACCAAGCTGGCACACTTTCAGGAAACCCAATTGCAATGGCGGCAGGATTAGCTTGTTTAACCGAACTTTCTAAAGCAGGAGATGAAGAACTATTAGCAGAAAAAACTAAAAAGTTAGCTGAAGGTTTAAAAGCACTTGCTGATAAGCATAATATTCCATTTATCGTCAATTATGTAGGTGGAATGTTTGGCTTATTCTTTACTGACCAAGAAAAAGTAACTAGCTACAAAGAAGTAATGAAATGCAATGTTGAAATGTTTAATACTTTCTTCCACAAATGTTTAGAAAAAGGTGTTTATCTTGCACCTTCAGCATTTGAAGCTGGCTTTATGTCTTTAGCACATACGGATGAGGATATTGAAAAAACACTAGAGGTGGTGAATCAAGTATTCCAAGAATTAAGATAATCTCTATTTATATTGTATAAATTATAAGCGGTATGATTTAGCAGTGATTTTACAAATCTTTGTGATTATCTTACCGCTTGAATTTTTTAATTTAAGAATGAAATAAGAAAGGGTTTAGTCCACTACGGATAAAGCCTTTTTCTCCCATTTCTAAATCAAGATAGATTGACGCCAGATCATCAGCGACTGCATCAATATCAGGATCTTTTCCCTCAAAAAGTAATTTTAAATAAGAATTGCAATGATTACAGCTTTCTGCTCTTACGCTGGCAAATTCTTCATCAATAGACCAATAATTTAATTTTTCAAGTTGGTTACAGCTAGAACATTTAGCTCGGACAATATTCCACTGCGTTTCACATAGTGAGCAATGTAGATAACGTAACCCCTGTTTTAATCCTGAATGAATTACACTAGAGACAGGGGCTGAATCACATACTGGACAAGTATGTAAGGCTTGATCGCTTTCCATAATAGCTTTATGTGGAATATTTTGAGCTAATTGTGTCCAATAGAAAGAGAGGGCAGACCATAAAAAAATGGCTTTATCACTAGGAACTTGAGTAAATTGTTGATTGAGTAATTTATTAGCTAGATCATTAAGGACTTCTTTTGATATATTTTCTAATTCAGAGATAGTATTTGATACAATTTCATTTGCATCTGTTTTTACTTCTTTTAAAAGAGCATATAAAATCTCAATCCAGATAGGATCTTTTTGCCAGTATTGAATATTAAGCGGTTTGTTTTCAAGTTGTTTTTGCGATAATTTAATTTCTTCATTTAAACTAAAATCTTTGAGTAATTTATTTTGAGCTTCAACAATTTTAGTGACAAAAACTAAATAATCTGCCATAGGATGATCTTGTGAAAGTTTTTGTAAGCGTTGAATCCTGTTTTTATAAATACGAGCTGATTTTGCAAAAATTAAAGGAGAAGTCACCGCGTTATTTGCACTTTGCTGAATTTGTTCTGGAGATAATATTTTAATACTCATAGTTTGATTAGGTATAAAATACCTGTCCTTAGTAAATATTAGAGAATAAAAGTGCGATAAATTTTATCGCACTTTTGTTATTTTGTGATAAAGAATTGCGTAAAATTATTTTTTATTCAGTTCTTCTTGTAACTGTTTTTCAAGAACTGGCTTAACTTCTTCTCTATACCAACGAGGATGATGTTTTTTAGACCAACGTACTGTTACCCAGCCTTCAACCATTCCTCGAATAGATCCTTTAACCCAAAACGCCATATAGATATGTACCATAATACCAGTAAAGAGCATAAATGCACTGAATGAATGCAGTAAAATAGCAATTCGAATAACAGGTACAGGGAAGTTATGCGAGAAATATTGTCTCCACATAATAATACCTGTTGCTAATAGGGTAAACATTGCTAGAATTAATGTCCAAAACAACATCTTCTGACCTAGATTATATTTACCATTATCAGAAACACTATGCTCATTTCCTTTTAAAACTTCTTTAATATTTTTTAGCCATACCCAGTCATTTTTTTCAGGAATATTATGACGCCAATAAATAAGACTAAGATTAATAAAGGCAATAAACATTATAATTCCAGTAAATGGATGAGTAAATCGAGCAAGTGCTGGTGTTCCTAGAATTTCTGTTAGCCAAGAAAAAGTAGGGAAGAAAAAAGCAATTCCAGATAGCCCTGTTGCAAAAAAGCAAAGCACTAATAGCCAGTGACTAAGGCGAGCAGGTAATTTATGACGTATTACTTTGTGATCATTGCTGATTTTAATATTACTCATTTTTACCTCCTTTTTTCTCTATTTGCTCTTCGTCTTCTTCGTGATCATCAAATTCTTCAGTATTTGGGCCAACTGCAATGTAATGAGCTGCTTCTGCCAATGCGATTCCTCCAAGAGCCACAGCTGCAACTGGTTTTAAAATATCTTTCCAAAGTTTAACACTGGTATCAATATGTGGATTTTTTGGTAATCCAGAATAAAGTTCTGGCTTATCTGCGTGATGCAAAACGTACATAACGTGTGTTCCACCTACACCTTGTGGGTTGTATAAGCCTGCATTTGGGTAACCTCGTTCTTTGAGATCGGCAATTCGAGTTTGAGCATATTCGATCATTGCTTCCTTTGTACCAAAGTGAATAGCTCCTGTTGGGCAGGTTTTTACACAAGCAGGTTCTTGTCCTACAGTTACACGATCAATACAAAGTGTACATTTATACACTTTGTTATCTTTTGGGTTCATTTTAGGTACACCAAAAGGACAGCCTGCCATACAATAGCCACAACCAATACATTTATCAGATTGAAAATCCACAATACCATTAGCATATTGTACAATTGCACCAGGTGAAGGACAGGCTTTTAAACAACCTGGTTCACTACAGTGCATACAGCTATCTTTACGAATTAACCACTCAAGACGATCATTTTCTTCAACTTCATTGAATTTCATTACTGTCCAAGCATCAGCTGTCATATCAACAGGATTATCGTAAATACCAGTACAGGCTTGTGGCTCTGTTCTTAAATCATTCCATTCAGAGCAAGCCACCTGACAACCTTTACAGCCGATACAAACACTAACATCAACTAATTTTGCAACTTCAAATTTATAGTTACGAGCTTGTGGTGGTGGCGTAATATCTGAGTTAGCTGAAACGCGAATAATATCTTGAGATTGAACAGTACTCATTATGCAGCCTCCACTTTTTCTACATTAATTAGGAATACTTTATACTCAGGCGTTTGAGTGTTTGCATCCCCAACTCTTGGGGTTAAAGTATTAGTCACAAAGCCTTTTTTACCAACAGTTGTAAAGCTCCAGTGATGCGGTAAACCGATTGTATGGACTTTTTTACCATTTACATCTAAGGCTTTAATACGCTTAGTTACAACAGCAACACATTTAATGAAACCTCGTTTTGAAGAAATTTTAACCCAATCACCAGCCTTAATGCCTTTTTCTGCGGCTAGTTCTTCACCTATTTCTGCAAATTGTTGTGGTTGAGCGATCACATTGAGTAACGCTGATGTTGTCCAACAATGGAAATGCTCGGTAATACTATAGGTTGTACCTACATAAGGGAATTCAGCCATATTTCCAAAAGTATCTTTATCATTTTCTAAGATACGAGCTACAGGGTTTGATACCACATTTGGGTGTAATGGATTTGTACCAATAGGACTTTCTAGTGGTTCATAATGCTCAGGGAATGGACCATCATTAATACGGGATAAACCAAATATTCCCCCCACTCCATCATTTTGCATAATAAATGGCATTGTTTTAGTATTTGGTGCCGCCTTTCCATAGTCTGCAACGTCATTATAATTCCAGTTATGTCCGTTCCATTTTACTAATTGACGCTTGTGATCCCAAGGACGACCAGATAAATCAGCACTTGCACGATTATATAAAACACGGCGATTTGCAGGCCACGCAAAAGACCAACCTGCATTAACGCCAAGCCCAGAAGGATCGGATTTATCACGGTTTGCCATTTGGTTACCTTTTTCTGTCCATTGACCAGTAAAAATCCAAGTAGCTGCTGCTGTTGAACCATCATCTCGTAAATGAGAGAAAGTTGAAAGTAGCTGACCTTTTTTATACATTAAATTACCTTTATCATCATAAAGATCTTCAAGTGCATAACCGTTATTTTCTTTTGCAAGTTCTTCAGCACTTGGCTCTAATGGATTAACATAATTCCATTGCATTGCTCTAAAACTTTCTTGACCTATTCCACCTTCGTGATCATACATTTCTAACATTTTTTCTCTAATTTCAGAAAGTATTTCTACATCAGGTTTTGCTTCACCTGGTGGCTCGGCAGCTTTCCAGTGCCACTGTAACCAGCGTCCAGAGTTTGCAATAGATCCCGCTTCTTCAGCAAAGCAAGTTGTAGGTAAGCGGAAAACTTCTGTTTGAATTTGTGATGGATCAACATCATTCATTTCGCCGTGATTTTGCCAGAAATTTGAGGTAGCGGTCGCAATTGGATCACAAATTACCAAAAATTTTAATTTACTTAATGCACTCACAACACGATTTTTATCAGGGAATGAAGCAACTGGATTAAAGCCCTGACAAATATAGCCATTTACTTTGCCGTGGTTCATCATATCCATATAGCGATATGGATCGTATCGTTGATCGTATTTGGGTAAATAATGATAACCAAATTCGTTCTCTTTAGTTGCATTATCGCCATAGAATGATTTAAGTAAACTCACCATAAATTTAGGCATATTTTGCCAGTAGTTTACTTGCCCTTCGCCCATTGTTTGTGGAATTTTGTGTTCAAAAAACTCTGATAATGAGCGATCACTATCTTGTGGTAATTTTAAATAGGCAGGCAAGGTATGAGGATATAGTCCTAAATCAGTTGCCCCTTGTACGTTAGAATGCCCACGCAATGCATTAACACCACCGCCTGCCATTCCAATGTTACCAAGTAATAACTGAATTATTGCCATTGAACGAATATTTTGCGTACCAACAGAATGTTGCGTCCAACCAAGTGCATATAAGAAAGATGCTGTTTTATTTGGTTTTGCCGTTTCTGATAATGTTTCACAGAATTGTAAGAATGATTTTTGTTTTACACCTGTAATTTGTTCAACAATTTCAGGGGTATAACGAGAAACGTGATTATGTAAAAGATTGATAACACAACGAGGATGTTTAAGGGTTAAGTCACGTTTTGGTTCACCTGTTTCATCAACTTGATAACTCCAAGTTGATTTATTATATTGGCGAGTGGTTTCATCATAACCAGTGAATAAACCTTCTTCAAATTTAAAGCCTTCATTGACTAAGAAACTTGCGTTTGTGTAATGTTTCACATATTCATGTTGAATATAGTTGTTATCTAATAAATATTTAATTACACCAAGTAAGAAGCAAATATCAGAACCTGGGCGAATTTGAGCGAAGAAATCAGATACTGAAGCGGTACGATTAAAACGAGGATCTACTACCATTAATTTAGCTTTATTTTGCTTTTTAGCTTCGATTACCCATTTAAAACCAACAGGGTGTGCTTCTGCTGGGTTTGCTCCCATTGCAATAACTACATCGGCATTTTTAATATCAACCCAGTTATTCGTCATCGCTCCACGACCAAAAGAAGGTGCTAAACTGGTAACCGTTGGGCCGTGACAAGTACTTCCTTGGTTGTCCATAACCACCATTCCCATTGCACGTCCCCATTTATGAGTAAGTAAACAGGTTTCATTACTTGCTGCTGATGCACAAAGCATACCTGTTGTTGTCCAGCGGTTTACGGTTGTCCCTTCTGCATTTTTTTCAACAAAATTTGCATCACGATCATCTTTTAAATGTCGTGCGATACGAGAAATTGCCTCTTCCCAAGAAATTCGTACCCATTTATCGCTACCTGGTGCACGATATTCTGGATATTGTAAACGATTAGGGCTATTAACAAAATCCATAGAACCAGCCCCTTTAGGGCATAATGAACCTCGGCTAACAGGGTGATCAGGATCGCCTTCAATATGAATAATTCGCGAGCGAGCATTTTTAGCACCATCGCCTAGACTATACATCAACATTCCACAGCCGACAGCACAATAAGTACAGGTTTGACGAGTTTCTTTTGCTCGTAATAATTTATATTTGCGGGGGGCAGCCAATGCTTTAGTTGGTGAAAAACCAAGCATTGCAGCAGAAGTTCCCGTCATCACACCTGTACAGAGTTTAAAGAATTTTCTTCTTGAAACCTGCATAATAGGTACTCCAAAAAATAATAGAAATTATTAAAAATATAAAGATTGTATTAAGACAAAGAATTCTATAAAAAAATAAATTGTTAAATTTTTGTTAAATTATATCATCTTGAATTTAAAGATACGCTTTTTAAAATAAAAAGTCTAGTATAAATTTTAAGAAAAGATAAGTATGTCACAAAATTTAAAAAAACGTTATACTATAATTAGTTATCAATAATATTAAGGTAAATGAGAGTGAATTGCATTACAACTAAAAATATTACTTTTTTTAATAAAATGTTATATACAAAAATGCAACATTTAAAAGAAAAAGATGAATATTTAGCAACAGAAACGCCCATCGCTCTTGTTTATAACGGCATTTCACACACGGTGATGATGGCAAGTCCACAAGATTTAGAGGATTTTGCGATCGGTTTTTCTTTGGCGGAAGGCATTATTCAGGATAAAAAAGAAATTTACGGCATTGATATTAACCCTGTTTGCAATGGTATTGAAATCAACATTGAATTATCGAGTCGCCGTTTTACTGCTTTTAAAGATCATCGCCGTACTCTCGTGGGCAGAACGGGCTGTGGCATTTGTGGCACAGAGCAACTAAACCAAGTGATCAAACCTCTTCCCTTTCTTAAAACCACTTTCCAGATCGATATTCAACAACTTGATCCTTGCTTAGATCTTTTAGCCCAACAACAGATCTTAAACCAACAAACAGGAGCAACCCACGCCGCCGCTTTCTTTGACTTAAATTACAATTTACTCGCTATTCGAGAAGATATCGGTCGCCATATCGCCCTTGATAAATTGCTCGGTTGGTACGCACTCAACGACAAACCACAAGGCTTTATTATCGTCACCAGCCGAGCCAGTTATGAAATGGTACAAAAAGCCGTTACCTGTGGCATTGAAATGCTGATCGCCATCTCCGCCGCAACGGATTTAGCCGTAAATATGGCACAGCAATCCAACTTATCCTTAATCGGCTTTGCTCGCCCGCAAAGAGCCACCATTTATTCAGGAAAAGAGCGTTTTAAACTTTAATAGAATAGTCTTAATCATCTGTATTATTACCTTTATCTGTTATTTTCAATAAATTTAGAAAGTTAAAACAATAAGTCAAAATTAAAAATTTTTTGACATATTGTTTTTTTTTGCACAATTAGATTGTTCTTTAATCTATCTTTTTAAAGAATAAAACAGTCAGATTTTTATTTAAATTTGAAGAAATTTTATATTAAATGACTATCTTGATTTTTAAAAATTAACTAACTTTCATAAATATGATTTGGAGAAAAAAATGAAAAAATTATTGTTATGTACTTTATTATTCGGTGCTTCTATCACTAATGCTTTTGCGAGTGATCCTTTAAAACTCGAAATAACTTCAGGAAATGAAGGCATAAAGTATCTTAAATTTACTTCAAAAGAAGATAGTATTGTAATTAATGATTTCAAACTTAATCGTGGAAATTGTTCTACAAAGATAATCACCACAGAAAGTGAAAAAGCTAAACTAAAAAAAGCTAATGAAGAATATGAAAAACTAAAAAATGATTATGAAAAAGCACGGGAAAAGTATATAGAAGGAGGCTATTCAGATAAAGACCAAAAAGTAAAAGATGATGCCTATGACAGATACATGAAAGCAGATAGTAAACGTATTCGTTTATTAGGTGACATATTCCCTAAAACACTCAAATTTGGAGAAGATTACACATATACCATATTCCCTTTCGGTAAGTATCAGTGTGATAATTTAATGGAAGTGAGAGCTAACACCAACAAAGGTGAGCTTGTTTATACATTTGAGTAATATAAACGCTATGAAATACTGAAGTGTAATAATTCAAGATTACACTTCAGAAAAATAGGTAATTTAAAGTTGAATAACTATGAAAACGATTTTTAGAAAACACCATTTAAAAAATGCTACTATTTTTGATTTGATGAGTGATAACAAGGAAGTTAAACAAACGGTGGCTCTTGGCTATTTAATGGCAAATGATAGTCAGTTTTTACAATCATTTATAAACTTACCTACAATTAAAATGCGTATTGAGTCTTTTGATTACTCATCAAATTTGAAAAACTATGATGAAGTGATTATTAATACAGAAAAGCACTCAACAGAAAATAAAAGAGCCGATATTCTTGTAGAATTTTATCAAAATAATACCGCTTGTTTCGCCATTATTATTGAAGCGAAAAGTATATCAACGGCAGTCTCTTCATCAAAAATAGAACAGCAGTTAAATGATTATTTAACGGTACAAGATTTTCAACTTAGAACTCAAAACAAAATTGGTTGCACACTCACAAAATATGATCTGATTTTAGAAAATCCCCATCATTGCACGATTGCTTGGCGAGAAATTATTTTTTTGCTACAAAAAAGTCGTTCTCAGCTTGCAAAAGATTATTTTAATTTTTTAATAAATATTGAGGGAAATATGAAATTGGCAGATTTACCCCATAACCGTAACACTGCCTAAAATAATTCAGAAGGAGAGTAAAATCCTCGTTGTTTTCTAGGACGATGATTAAGCTCTCTT
>PDWI01010309.1_pt1 | contig 10494 bp, 10 predicted proteins | sample 1430891 | NCBI WGS metagenome assembly PDWI01 (sample SAMN01162508, study PRJNA174530) | Oral metagenome, whole genome shotgun sequencing project. | biome: Marine environment; feature: Marine mammal; material: Swab sample of the gingival sulcus; isolation source: swab sample of gingival sulcus... | reverse complement strand
TTCTCGCCACTAAACATACGGCGGAATTCTAATTTTGCTAATTTTTGTTCTAAAACGTCCGCTTCTTCAACGGCTTCGTTGAAGGTGTCTTCATCTTCCATTTCAACCGCAAGCTCGATCAAGCCCTCAACATCATCAACACCTTGTTCTAATTCTTTTATTGTGTTGATAATTTCTTCTAAGGCGACTCGCTCTTTACCTAAGGCTTGAGCTTTTTCAGGATTATTCCAAACTTCTGGTTGTTCTAATTCTGCATTAACTTCTTCTAAACGCTCTACTTTGACATCAAAGTCAAAGATACCCCCTGATAACTTGGGTGCGTTCGGTTAAATCAGCAAGTTGATTTTTAATTGGGTTTACTTCAAACATTATTATTCCTTTTCTATAATAAATTTGCTGAGCGTATACCATACGCCCCTACTTTCTAAATATAACAAATAAGCGGTAAGATTTTATTAAAAACTTACAAATTCTCAATAAAATCTTACCGCTTATGATCTAAAAAATTTAACCAAAAATTAATTGATTACGTTTTCTTGATTTTTTAAATTGGCTAATAACAATCAAAACTAATACTAATAAATATCCACCAAAAATAACAATTAGCCACTGTGGCATTGAGAAGCTTAAAAAAGTCCATTGAATTTCACTACAACTTCCTGTGGCTTCAAATACATTTGGAAACCACTGGTTTAATGGAAGTGTTGGAGGAAAATCTACTTTAATTGGGCATTGATTCCAAGGTGATGGATTAAATTGATAATTAGTATGTTTAATCGCTAAGCTTAATCCTTTAATTGCACCAAAAATAGCAATAAATAGCCCTATTAATCGAAAAATAAGAAAGCGAGGTGCAATAAAAATAATGATACCTGCAATACAAATAGTCAATAAGGCTATTCGTTCATAAATACACATTACACAAGGGGCTAATCCCATTTTATGTTGGAAATAAAGGGCGATACCTTCTAGTATCAAACCACTTAATATTAGACAAAACCAAGCACTGCGTGTGAGAGAAAGCCCTTTAATGTAATTAAGCATAAATAATCTATTCCTACTAAGTTTAACGAACGACTAACCAACCCCAACCTTCCATTAAGGAAGCTAATGTTGGTAAGAATAATTCAAGTGATGCAAATCCGACTAATGATAGCACAATTGTATAAGGTAATGCCATATATACCATTCTGCCATAAGAAAGACGAATTAATGGAGCAAATGATGACGTTAATAAGAATAAAAATGCTGCCTGTCCATTTGGTGTTGCTACAGAAGGTAAGTTTGTTCCTGTATTGATAGCAACCGCAATAAGATCAAATTGTTCACGAGTAATAGTATTCTCTTTCAAGGCTTGTATTGCTTCATTAATATAAACTGTTCCAACAAACACATTATCAGAAATCATTGAAAGGACACCATTAAAGATGTAGAACAAACCTAGTTGTGAATGTTCGTCAGCAGCTAATACATATTGAATGATTGGTTCAAAAAGTTTTAAATCTACAATAACAGCAACTATAGAGAAGAAAACAACAAGTAATGCGGTAAAAGGTAATGATTCTTTGAAAGATTCTCCAACAGCATGCTCATCTGTTACTCCACAGAAAGCTGTACAAATAATAATAATGGTTAAACCAATAATTCCTACATCAGCTAAATGAAGTGCTAAACCAATCACTAACCAAATACCCGAAATTGCTTGAATAACTAATTTTGCACGATCTTGGCTTGTCATACGTTTATCTTGTTCAACATTCAAACGAGCAAGAATTGCCCAAACTTTACGTGGTAATGGATCACCATAACCAAATAAATGGTATCGTTCAAGAGCATAACAAGTTAATGCACCACAAAGAATAACAGGGATACTTACAGGTGCTACACGTAAAAAGAATTCCCCAAAATGCCAACCAGCCTTTTCAGCAATAATTAAATTTTGAGGCTCTCCTACCATCGTCATTACACCACCTAACGCACTTCCTACCCCTGCATGCATTAATAGACTACGTAAGAAGCTACGAAAATGCTCAAGAACCTGTGCATTTGTTGTAATTTTTTCATCACAGCTAATATCACTAGAATCCTTAAAGGTGTAACCTGATGCCACTTTATGATACACACCATAAAAGCCAACACATACACTAATAATTACTGCGATAACAGTTAAGGCATCTAAAAATGCTGAAAGAAAAGCAGCACTTAAACAAAAAGCAAGAGAGAGTGTTCTTTTTGAGCGAACAACAATTAATAGCTTTGTAAAAACATAAAGCAATAACTGCTTCATAAAATAAATACCTGCCACCATAAACATCAACAGCAAAATTACTTCAAAGTTTGCCATAATTTCTTCTTTGATATGGTGAGGATTTGTCATACCAATAACTACTGCTTCTATTGCTAATAGTCCACCAGGTTGTAAAGGATAACATTTTAGTGCCATTGCAAGTGTAAAAATAAACTCAACAACTAAACACCAACCTGCAATAAAAGGATTTATTAAAAAGAGGATTGGATTTAAAACTAAAAAGGAAATAATGGCTAATTTATACCATTCTGGAGAATTTCCAAGAAAGTTTTTGTAAACAGAACTAAGGTTAATCATAAAATATTCTCCTTAAAAATTTAATAAAATTGATTATAACCTAACTATAGTGATTGTAATATAGATTAGATTAAACGATAATGAAAAAAGTTAATATTTAGTATAAAAATACAATAAAATCACCGACATGTTCAAACTTTAAACACTTTGATTGAAAATCATACTTTACAATGGATATTTTAATTAAATGAATGAAAATAAATCTGACTTTTTAAAAGCAAATGGACCTGCAGCACTTGCAGAAGAATATATTGTTAAAAGTATTTGGAATAAAACCTATCCTGCAGGTTCTTTTTTACCAGCAGAGCGAGAATTAGCTGATACTATAGGTGTCACAAGAACAACATTACGAGAAGTTTTGCAACGTTTAGCAAGAGATGGATGGTTAAATATTCAACACGGCAAACAGACTCAAGTAAATAATATTTGGGAAACAGGAAGCCCTAGTATTGCTGAAAAATTAATGCAATTAGACCGAAATATTGCACCATTAATTATTAATGATATTCTTTCACTACGAACCAGAATGTCTGATTTTTATATTCCAGAAGCAGTTAGAATAAATCCTGAAGGTGCTGTGGCAGTATTTGACACACTTGATAAATTACAAGATAACGCGAAATCTTATACTGAATTTGATTATCACGTATTTAAAACCTTTACAGTGGTTGCAAATAAACCTGTTTATGGGTTAATTTTTAATAGCTTTAAAGGATTGTATAATCAAATAGGTGAAATTTATTTTAGTATCCCTGAAGGTCGCAGACTTGCACTTGATTTTTATCAAAAACTTTATCAAATATGCTTAGAAAAAGACAATGAAAAAGTGTGTGAATGCATTAAAGTGCATCGAGAACAAAGTGGTCAACTTTGGCGTAAAATATTAAATAAGCTTCAAACCAATGAAAATAAGTAGTAATAACAAGAAGGCACAAATAATTAAATTTTGTGCCTCTTTTATAAATAAGAATTAAATTTTAATATAAGTAACTTCCAGCCCTAAATATGCCTTTGCTAAGCTTTCGGTAGCTTGTCTATGACTTAATCCTGCTTGCTTTTCTACCATTACAATTCTATTAATTTTTACTTCGCTTAAACTATTTAAACGACGATAGTTTAAGGCACTTTGCAACGGAGGGAAACTTGGATTAAAGGCCGCATTTTCAATATAACGTCCCGTTACCACTTCGCCATTTTCCAAACCTAATGCAACACCACAATAAACTTTGCTATAAGGTGCGTGAGAATAATTAAGTGCTTGTAATGCGCCCTGAGTAACTACATCATCAGTTTCTAACGTTAATTGGTGATCTTGATGATCAAAAAGTAGCTCAGAAATATCTAAATCTTTAGGTCCAAAAGAATCTGGAAGATAAGTATGCAATAAATTATTTTGAGAATGAGGAAGATGAATTTTAAGGCTTGAAGAAATATTAAGTTCATTTAAAAATTGGCGACAATGTCCACAAGGCGTATAATTAACAACAATATCTGTTATTGATTTTTCATCACTATGCCACGCGTGACTTACTGCGCTTTGCTCTGCGTGAACCGTTTGAGCCATCGCGATATCTCGATATTCTTGGTTTGCACCAAAATAGAATGTTCCTGACTTACCAATGGCGACAGCTCCCACATTAAAATTAGAAATTGGCGTTAATCCATAACAACTTGCAATCGATAAGCATTGTAAGGCCAATTCAATCTTTGATAATTGGAATTGCTGACAAAATTGTTCAACAGTATCTGCTGATAATTGCCCTTTAAAAGATTGTATCGATAAATGGTCAATAATTGCTGATACAACAGCATTATTTTCTTTCTGTGATAATTGGATTAAACGTTCTGAGATTGCTTGATTTTGCATAATTACCTCCTATTTATGCATTTTTGAGCCTCGTTCAACAATAACACCCACACTGGTTGCTTGTGCAACTGCTTGAGGTTTATGTAATTCAATTTTAAGCCACAAAATATTAAATTTTTCTTGTAACAATTTTGCTAATCGGTGAGCAATAGTTTCAACTAAATCAAAATGTTGTGATTCCACAAAAGTAATCACTGCCTGAGAAACAGCTGCATAATTTAAGCAATCAGCAACGTTATCCGACTGTACTGCTTTTTCAAAATTCCACGTCATTTCAATATTAAACACCAAACGTTGTTTAATACTTTTTTCCCACTCATACACACCAACTGAGGCAAAAACCGTCAGTTCTTTTATAAATACGATATCCATTATTGAGCTACTTTAATACTTTGCTGTGATAATAAAGCGGTAATATTTTATAAAAAATTTACAAATTTATTTTGTAAAATCACTATAAAAACTTACCGCTTACGTTTCTTAAAAAGAATTAAAAATTATTCTTTTTCTTCTACTTTAACACTCACACCTAACTCTACTAAGGCCTGCGGATTTGCAAAGCTTGGCGCTTCAGTCATCAAGCAAGATGCTGTAGTTGTTTTAGGGAATGCAATAACATCACGGATATTTTCTGTATCTGTCAGTAACATTGTTAAACGGTCTAAACCAAAGGCTAAACCAGCGTGTGGTGGTGTACCATATTTTAACGCTTCAAGTAAGAAACCGAATTTTTCTTTTTGATCTTGCTCTGAAAGTCCTAGAAGCTTAAATACGGTTTGTTGCATTTCAGGTCTGAAAATACGCACTGAACCGCCACCTACTTCGTAACCGTTAATAACCATATCGTAAGCATTTGCTACTGCACCTTTTGGATCTTTCATCAATTCTTCTGCGGTTAAGTCACGTGGCGAAGTGAATGGGTGGTGCATTGCTGACCAGTTGCCTTCATCATCTTTTTCAAACATTGGGAAGTCAATCACCCAAAGTGGTTTCCACTCGTCTAATTTGGTTAATTCTAAATCACGTCCTACTTTTAAACGTAATGCCCCCATTGCGTCGGTCACGATATTCGCTTTATCTGCACCGAAGAAAATAATATCACCATTTTGTGCATTGGTTCTTTCAAGTAAGCCTTTAACCACTTCTTCATTTAAGAATTTAGCCACTGGACTTTGTAAACCTTCAAGTCCTGCTTCAACGTCATTTACTTTTGCCCACGCTAAGCCTTTTGCACCGTAAATGCCAACAAATTTGGTGTAATCATCAATATTTTTACGGGTTAAGCTCGCACCATTTGGTACACGAAGTACCGCTACTCGTCCGTCTTCATCATTGGCAGGACCGCTAAATACTTTGAAATCAACGTCTTTCACTAAATCCGCTACGTCCACTAATTCTAATGGGTTACGTAAATCAGGTTTATCTGAACCATAACGACGCATTGCTTCTTCAAAGGTCATAATTGGGAAATCGCCAAGATCTACGTTTAAACGATCTAACCATAAGCCACGGATCATTTTTTCCATTACTGCACGCACTTCTTCGGCAGTCATAAAGCTGGTTTCCACATCGATTTGGGTAAACTCAGGCTGGCGATCTGCACGTAAATCTTCGTCACGGAAACATTTTACGATTTGGTAATAACGGTCAAAACCAGACATCATCAATAACTGTTTGAAAAGCTGTGGCGATTGTGGAAGTGCGTAGAATTTACCGTTATGTACACGGCTTGGCACTAAATAATCACGCGCACCTTCTGGGGTTGCTTTGGTTAGCATTGGGGTTTCAATATCTAAGAAACCATTATCATCCATAAAACGACGCACAAAACTGGTAATTTTTGCACGAGCTTTGAAACGCTCTGCGATTTCAGGACGGCGTAAATCTAAATAACGGAATTTTAAACGTTGCTCTTCACTATTATTTTGGTTGAAATCTAAAGGTAAATTAGCCGCATTGTTATATACTTCTAAATCTTTTACTAAAACTTCGATTTCACCTGTTGCCATTTCTTTATTAATTTGGCTTGCATCACGAGCAATCACTTCACCTTGAATTTTTACACAAGCTTCGTTACGCAAACTTGACGCTTGTTTGAAAAGTGCTTCATTTTCTTTATCAAAAAATACTTGCACAATCCCTTCACGGTCACGAATTTGTACGAAAATAAACTGTCCTAAGTTGCGTACACGATGTACCCAACCACTTAAAGTTACACTTTGCCCAACGTGGCTAGCATTTAATTGCCCACAATAATGAGAACGCATCATAAAAAATTATTCCTTCTAAAAAATGTTAATAACTATGATTATAACGGAAAAGCGGTAAGATTTAATGGAAAATTTGCAAATTTGTGTAAAATTTTCAAGGAAACCGCAAACTTTTAACTATTGACTTTTAGAAATTAAAAATAAAATCCAAATATAGTAAGTTATACTTATTTCTAAATAATCAATAGTCATACCTAACTAATGGCTTAACCCAATAAAAAGTGATAACAAAATTGGCACTGCAATATTAATGATAAACCCAAAGCTAATTGCAAGTGGAACAGCTTGTGTTCCCCCTGTTTTTTGAATCAGAGGTAAACTCACGTCCAATGATGTTGCTCCACCTAATCCCACCGCAGTTGAAGGAAAACGTTGCATAAAAAAAGGAATGGTAAATAAGCAATAAAGTTCACGAGAAAGATCATTGAAAAATGCCATTGACCCAGCCATTGCACCCCAAGTATCACCAATTAATACGCTTGAAAGGGAATACCACCCCAATCCTGAAGCAAAGGTTAACGCCTTTATCAAGGAAAAATCACAAGAAAGAACAATAATTATACCGCTTATCACTGTACTAATTAACATCACAATAGAAAGCTGAATCCCCCTTTTATTCATAAAAACATCTCTCAAAGGAATACCACTATTTCTTAGCTGTACCCCAACACAAAAGATCATTATGACTAAAGGATAAACACTTAAATGAGATGATAAAATAACATATTCTTTTAATAAAAAACCAATAATTCCACCTAATAATACGGTTAAACATAATAAGCTTGATTCAAATAATAATTTTAAGCGAGAAGGAAGTACTGTATTATCTGGTGTATCTAACCGAAATGGGATTAAAAATTCAAAGAGTAAAAAGCAAGCGATATTACAGCCTTGAATAATCAAACTCATTGTCAAAGCAGTATAACCAATGCTTGGTAAGATAGTATCAAGATTATCAAGCTGCCCAAGTGAACAGCCCATTAAGAAAAGAATAAGATATAACCCAATCAAGGAAACACGGTTTATTTTAGCCAACATTTCTGCTTGGCTGAATTTAATTAAATAGCCAAAAAAAAGTGGAAAGAAAACAATAGATAAACCGTATAACATTTTTTAGCTCACTATAATTTTAATAATAAATTTGCTAGCGTTTTTACCCCAATGCCTGTTGCACCTGTTGCCCATAAATCGTTTGGCGATTTACGGAAAGTGGCTGAGCAATCAATGTGTAACCAGTTTTGAACATAATTTTTCACAAAATAAGATAAGAATGCTGCCGCTGTACTTGCTCCAGCCCCAACACCTGCAGGTAACGATCCCACATTTGCAATATCCGCAAAAGAGGAAGCGGTCTGATTTCGATGGAATTCTTCAAAAGGTAAACGCCAGAATTTCTCGTGTTCTATTTTCGCTGAATCGAATAATTTTTCAACTAAATTATCATCAATAGAAAGCACGCTGTGATAATCATTGCCCACAGCCACTTTTGCAGCACCTGTTAGCGTAGCACAATCGATAATATAACTTGGATTTTGCTTATCCGCTTCAATCAAACCATCTGCCAATACTAAACGTCCTTCCGCATCGGTATTTAACACTTCCACAGACACCCCATTGCTATAATGAATAATGTCGCCCAGTTTCATTGCTTGACCATTGATTGAGTTTTCCGCACAGCATAAATAGAGTTTTACACGCTGTTTCAAACCACGAGCAATCGCCAGTCCTAACGCACCTGTAACTAAAGCAGCTCCGCCCATATCGGTTCGCATTGTTTCCATTGAATTACTTGGTTTTAAACTGTAACCGCCTGTATCAAAGGTAATTCCTTTACCCACTAAACACGCTGTGACAGGGGCATTGTCATCGCCAGTTGGATTGTAATCTAGTTGCAACATTGCAGGCTGATTTACCGCCCCTTTGCCGACATTCCAAATACCTTGATAGCCCTGTGCTTTTAGTTCATCGCCATAAATAATTTTTGTAGATACATTCTCTAGATTTGCAATTTCTTGGATAAATTCAACCGCTTTGTTTGCCAAAACTTCTGGGGTAACCACATCAGAAGGAGCATTGATGATCTCTTTGGTAAACTGACTACATTTAATGCGTGCGTTTAACTCTTGTTGTTCTTGTTCAATAAGCCCTGGGAACTGAATTTCGCCTTTATTTTTCACACTCACAAAACCTTGTTGAAATGCCCAACATTCTTCTAATTTCCACTCATCGCCCATTAATGTCGCAAGACTAATGCCTTGATTTTTAATTTTTCTTGCTGCTTGCTGAATGCTTGTTAAAGCGTCTTTCTTCAAGTGAATAATCGCCCCTTTTTCACTGAAAGACACTAACGCATTGCTACCCCATTGTTCAGGTGCGACATCTTGTGATAGATAAATATTCATTGTTACCCCTTTATATAATTTTAAAGTAAGAAATTACTCACTTGCTTGTTTTAATTCTTTAATCGCTTTTTCATCAAAGAAATATTGTGTACCACAGCATTCGCATTGCATATCAATTACGCCTAGTTTTGCTTCTAACATTTCTGCGATTTCTTCATCAGATACTAATAATAATGCACCGCCAGAACGCTCTCTTGAACAGCCACATTTAAAGCTAACGCTTTGTGGTTCGAACACTTCAACGGTTTCTTCGTGGTATAAACGGAATAATAATTCTTGTGCAGTTAAACCAAAAATTTCTTCATTTTTAATCGTTGCCGTTAAAGCAGCTAAATGTCCAAAATCTTCTGGTGAACCTGTACCGTCTGGCATAATTTGAAGTAACATTCCCGCCCCAACAGGCTTGCCATTAAATTCACCAACACGGATAATTAATTGTGTTTGTAATTGCTCTGAACGCATAAAATAATCTTCTAAACATTCGGTAATTGTTGGTTTATCTAATGCAACTACACCTTGATAACGCTCGCCATTTTCAGGCATAACAGAAATAATCAATACCGCTTTCTCGCCCACCATTTGTTGCAATGTTGCATCGTCAGCAATTTCACCGTCCACACGTGCTAAGGCACGCATTTGTTGTTTGTCGTTGCCGTTTACCACTGCTAATTTTAAAGATCCATCACCCCCTTGAATTTGAACGGTAATTGTTCCTTCAAATTTTAATGTTGCTGTAAATAAACTGGTTGCAACCAACATTTCACCCAATAAATTTTGGACAGGTTTTGGATAATGGTGGGTGTTTAAGGTTTCCGTAAAAGTATTATTTAAACGTAACCACTGACCTCGCACGGCACGATTTTGGAATAAATAGCGATAAAGTTTATCGTTGTCTTGGGTATAGTCTTGTTGTGTTAAAGTCATTCTATCTCCGAGTGTTTGAATTTAATTAAATCACGACGCTCTTTTTTGTTAGGACGTCTGTCTGGGTGTGGCATTGAAAGATAATTCATTTTTCGAGCCAACGCCATTTTTTCTCTTTTTTCGATACTTTGAGCTGTTTCTTGATACAATTTTTGGGCTTCTGGTGCACCTTTTCGCTGATCACTGATTTCAAGCACTTCCACTTCTTTTTCATCATTCCCTTGACGTAAAATAATTTTTGCACCAATCTCAACAACCTTGCTTGATTTGATCCGTTGCCCATTATAATGCACTTTTCCCCCTTCGATCATCGCTTTTGCAATGGTTCGAGTTTTATAAAAACGTGCCGCCCAAAGCCATTTATCCAAGCGAACTTCTTCAGGAATTTCTCTGCCTTTTTTCTGTTTTTGTTGTGCTTTTCTCATA
>PDWI01010308.1_pt1 | contig 10495 bp, 6 predicted proteins | sample 1430891 | NCBI WGS metagenome assembly PDWI01 (sample SAMN01162508, study PRJNA174530) | Oral metagenome, whole genome shotgun sequencing project. | biome: Marine environment; feature: Marine mammal; material: Swab sample of the gingival sulcus; isolation source: swab sample of gingival sulcus... | reverse complement strand
CTTTTTCCTTTAAACTTCCATCAGAACTTCCACCGTCTGATTTCTTTTTCTTCTTCCAAAATCCCCATGCAAACTTAACCGAAACAAAGAGGGTAATACTACTTTGGATAACTGTTGCCATCTGCACTGGTATATTGGACGTACGCTGTATAGCCTGTCCACCTACCTGCAAGCCAGATAAGAAGATAGCCGAGAAGAATATCCCTACTGGGTGAAGATTGGCTATAAGAGCTGCCATCAGCCCAGTCCATGCATAGCTGGCACTGGTAAACATACCGTCTACATACCTGTACTTAAATCCATAAATTTCGCACATACCAGCAAGGGCTGCAATAGCCCCACTTAAAGCAAGCGTCTTTATCATAACCTTATTTTGCTTAATACCACCATACTTGGCGAAGCTAGGGTTAAGTCCTGTCATCTTAGACTCATAACCAAAGACCATCTTCTTTTCCATATACAAAAATCCTACAACTACTAGGACAGATATTATAGTACCGAAGTTCATGGTAGTTCCCTCTTTCAAAATCAAGAAGTGCATGCTCTCTGGTATGGGAACTGTCTGTAGGGAAAGTCCACCAGCTGCTGGGTCTTTGAATGGAAAGCTTACCAAATAAGATGAGATATAGCTAGCCACGTAGTTGAGCATGAGGGTCGCTATGACTATCGAAGTCTTAAACTTAATATTTAAAACACTAACTATAGTTGCATATAGACCACCTGATATCATACCTACAAGTATAGATATAATCATACCCAGAGTGCCAGATATAGGCAAGTATATCGCACATATAGTCGCTGCAAAAGCCCCTGTAATCATCTGCCCCTCTACCCCGATATTTATATATCCTGCGCGCCATGCTGCTGCAGTCGCTATACCACAGATGATAATCGGAGTAGCACGAGTCAAGGTTTGCATCAAATAATATGGCATGATAAATGATTTATTGAACATATTTGCATATACTGTGATGGGGTTTTTCCCTGATATCATCATAAATATCGCACCTACCAAAAGTCCAAAAAGTGTAGCAAATATAGGATGTCTCATCACTTCCCAAAAGGAAAGTAAAATATTCTTCTTGTCCTTCATTACTTACCTCCCATCATCAAATAACCAATGCGTTCTCTATCCCATTCACCTCTGGTAAACTCACCCTTGATTTCACCATCATAAATGACATAAATCCTGTCTGAAAGTTTCATTATTTCACTAAGTTCTGAGGAAATAAGGAGGACTCCGCCACCAGCATTTCTCTTCTCAATAATACGTTCATGTATGTATTCCATAGCGCCTATATCTACGCCCCTAGTAGGTTCAGCTGCTATGAGGAAGTCACTTCCATGCTCTATTTCTCTAGCCACGATTAACTTCTGCAAGTTACCTCCAGAAAGCGAAGCTGCCCTATCGCTTATATGTCCAAATTTTACACCATATTTATCTAGTATTTTATGGGTAAAACTTCTATTGTGTTTAGTATTCAATATTCCATTTTTGGAGAATCCATCTTCCCCATAGTATCCCATGATGGATGTTTCTACCAAACTAGCCTCCTTGGCGCAACCATAGATAAATCTATCTTCTGGTATATGGGCACAACCCTTGTCTCTGATTTCTTTTACCGAGGCCTTACTTATATTTTCTCCGTTTAATTTGATAGTACCAGAGCTTGCTCTTCTAATACCTGTTATACACTTAATCAGCTCCGACTGACCATTTCCAGAGACCCCAGCTATACCGACTACTTCACCCTTTCTAACATGGATGTCTATATCCTTTAATATATCCACTCCCTCGCCTTTATAAATCAAATTCTCAATCTCTAAAACCTTTGCTCCTGGCTCCTTTGGCTCTACAAAGGTCGGTGGCAGTTCCCTGCCCACCATAGCAAAGGCAAGCTCTTCCACACTAGTATCATCTATTTTCTTTTCGTCTATAAACTTACCTTTTCTAAGTATAACAGCCCTATCTGCTACTTCCATTACTTCATTTAACTTATGCGTAATAATAATGACGCTTTTTCCTAAGTCTCTTAGATTTTTGAGCGTTTTTAAAAGCTCATCAACCTCCTGTGGCACCAATACTGCTGTGGGTTCATCAAAGATGATGATATGAGCATTTTGATAAAGCACCTTTAGTATCTCGACCCTTTGCTTCATACCTACTGAACACTCATATACCTTTAGGTCGGGGTCTATTTCCAACCCATACTTCTTCGATAGTTCAAGCACTATCTCCCTAGCCTTGTTCCTATCAAAAAACATGCCCTTCTCAGGCTCCTTAGAATAAACTATATTCTCAGCTACACTATAGTTTTCAAAAAGCATAAAGTGTTGCTGTACCATTCCTATACCATGGGATATAGCTACCTGAGGCGAATGCATATCTACTCTTTTATCATTGATTAAAATCTCGCCTTCTTCAGGATGTACTAATCCATACAAAGCCTTCATAATGGTCGTTTTACCTGCACCATTTTCTCCGATAACAGCTAAGATTTCACCCTCTTCCATATTTATAGAAACATCATCATTCGCTATTACCTTGCCAAATCTCTTAGTAATATTTTTCATTTGAAGTAACATAATTATATCTCCATTAAAGTAAAGGGAGCTAAAAACTCCCCTTATTTTCGAAGGTGCACGCCCTGAAATAAGCAGTGTTTTTAACAAAGAAAAGTCAAAATCACTACTTTTTCAGGCAAATCACCAACACCTTCTATATCTTATTTATTTCTCGTAATCTTCTTCTTTTGGTACTACTAACTCAAGCTCACCTGATGCAATTTTATCAGCTGTAGCCTTAAGCTCTTTAATATCGTCATCAGTAAGTACTGGGTTTCTAGGAGTCTCAGAATCAGCTGTTACATATACAGCACCAATAGCACCCTCTTTAACACCATAAGTTTCATCATCAGTAGTCCAACCTGGTGCAAAGTAGTCATCAAGTAGTTTTTCCATAGTTGCACCTGTGTTTTTAAGCTGTGATGTTATGATGTAAGGGTTATCAGGAGTAGTAAGGTCAACGTCTTGTCCTGAAGTAAAGAAGCCTTTTTCTTTAGCAGCTTCGAATACACCCTTGTCACCACCAGCTGAAGCACCATTTATAAATGCACATCCTTGCTCGTATTGTTGTAAAGCTAGTTCTTTTGCCTTCGCTGGGTCATTGAAACTTCCTGTAAAGTTGAATACGAATTCAGCGTCTGGTCTAATGGACTTAACACCTTCCATGAATCCCCATCTCCATTTGAAGCTACCTGCGCTATCAAATACGTGAACACCGCCAAACATTTTTTGGTCTTCTGGACTACTCATAGCTGCTATCTTACCTATAAGATATGCACCCTCTTGCTCTCTAAATGTGATACATTTTACATTTGGGGCCTCTACTGCAACGTCGATAATAGCATAGTCAGCCTTGTCTGGAAACTCAGTAGCCATCTTTTGGATACCATCAGTAGCCTGCCAACCACCACCTATCATAAGGTCTACACCTTCTTCTAGGATAGCACGCATCTGGTCTTCAAATGCACCAGGGTCACCACACTCAGCTACAATAGGTTCGAAGCCATACTTCTCAGCACTCTTATTAAATCCATCAATCATATCTAGGATAAATACTTGAGTACCAGCCACATCACAAATAAGAGCTACTTTTTTCTTCTCAGCTGGAGCTTCTTCCTTAGCCTCTTTTTTCTCTGCAGGCTTATCTCCACTCTCTTCTTGTTTCTTCTCTGCCTCTGGCTTCTTCTCCTCAGTTCCACAAGCAGCTAGTGATAACATCATTACTAGTGTAAGTAATAGTGCCATACCTTTTTTTAGTGTTTGTTTCATTTTCTTACCTTTCCCTTTCTTGCGCTTAGTGTCTGACCCTAAGCTAATGTTTACTTTATACACACCTGAAATCATCTTTATTAAAAACTCTCCCAGGAAATTTACTTACATTTTTTCTATGATAAGTTTAAGATACTGTGCCAAGTTCGCCCTAGCTGCCCTACCTACTTCTTCTACCTCACTGCCATCTATAGGCTCATCAAAGACACCTGCAGCCATATTAGTAATTAAGGAAATACCTAGCACCCTTATACCACAGTGGGCAGCAGCGATTACCTCTGGCACAGTACTCATACCTACTGCATCAGCTCCCAAAATACGCATAGCATTTATCTCTGCTGGGGTCTCAAACTGAGGTCCACTAGCGAAGAAGTAAATACCCTTTCTTACAGTGAGCTCAGTATCAGCTATGCAAGAGTCAGCTATCTTTATCAGGTCCTTATTATAGGCATTGGACATATCGAAGAACCTAGAACCAAACTCCTCCATATTTAGTCCACGGGTAGGTGAAACCCCCATGAAATTTATGTGGTCTGTGATTATCATAGCATCACCAGGATAGAAGTCCTTGTTTACACCACCTGATGCATTAGTAAGTATCAAATCTTCTATGCCCAAAAGCTTAAGCACACGGACATAAATACCTAAATCGGTAAAATCATAGCCCTCATAATAATGAAAACGACCAGACATACAAACTACGTCCTTGCCAAAAAGTTTACCGATAATCATCTTTCCAGCATGGTCCTTATTTGTGCTCTTTAGAAAGTGTGGAATATCACTATAGTCTATCACTACAGGGTCCTTTACCTCATCAGCTAATCCCCCTAAAGCAGTCCCCAAAACTATGGCTAGTTTAGGTTGACAATTAATCTTAGACTTAATATAATCTGCTACTTCTTTGTAATCCAAATACTTCATAATTATCCCTTAATTCTTGTAATATTGTTTTAAATTATAAGGCGAATAAATGCCCTTACTAGTAACGACTCCATTTACGAGCTTAGGTGGCACCACGTCAAAGGCTGGATAATAAGCTTTTACCCCATCCTTGGTAATCTTTATATCCATGAAACTCATGGCGAGCTCAGGGTCTCTATACTCTATCTCAACTGAATCAATATCAGGATGTGCCAAGTTAGGGCTTCCTGTAACAAAATATGGTATGCCATGATAAGCAGCAGCTATAGCTATCTGAAATGTACCTACCTTATTTACCACGTGCCCGTCCATGGTGATTACATCAGCTGCTGAAGTAAATAGATCCACACCCTTTTCCTTCATTATGAAAGCTGGCATATTATCATTTATAATAGTAGTATCGAAACCCATATCATGGGCTACACTAGCTGTAAGTCTAGCTCCCTGAAAATAAGGTCTAGTCTCAGCACAAATAACCTTGATTTCATTGCCACGTTCCCTACAAGCGTTCAGAAGTGTACCGATAACAGTCTCCCCAAAACACTGGGTAAGTATGGTTCCACCCTTAGGAATCTGCTCAGCAAGAAAAGCACCCGTGCTCTCATAGCTAGTGTATTTATCATTCATGTATTTAATTGCATTTAATCTGATTTCTTCGACTAAGTCTAGACCACTCTTGCCATTTTTAAGAGCTTCTTTAGCCACATTTAGAGCTTGATTTGTGATTTCTACCATCTTGGCAGATGTGGTAGGTCTGGCATGTGATAAGTCATATGCAGCAGTTGTTAAAAACTTCACAATAACTTCTTCTGATTTATCCCTTACTTCATAAGCTGCAAGTGCCATCCCCATAGCTGCTGCAGTAAATGGTCCACCACTTTGGGTCACCATATCCGCTATAGCCTTCACTACATCCTTATAGGACTTGCACGTTACGAACTCGGTTTTGATAGGATATATCCTCCTATCTAGTATGCGAACACATCCATCCTCATACCATGCTACGTTTTCATACTTCAGTAAAAATCCCATGCCCTTATCTGCACGCATAATAAAATCTCCTTAGGATATTTGTATTAAAACTAACAAAGGTAATTATAACATAATAAAATATGATTTCATATAGCAATTTATAAATTTTTATCAAAAGTATTAATATTATTTATATCTGAATATAAGCACTATGCTTCACTAGCTTTAAAATTATATCATCTCAAACTAAAAGCTTCACTTAAATATTTAACAAGTGGCTCTAGCAAAAACTCTATTATTCTTCTCTCTCCAGTTTTTACCTCTACCGTGACTGACATACCAGAACTTAAGTCTACTTCTTTGCCTTCTATATTCATAGTCTTTTCTTTAAATTTCACCTTCATCTTATAAACTAGTCCATACCTCTCATCTTCAAATGAATCAGGACTTATTTGATAAACTTCTCCTTCTAATAATCCATATTTTTGAAATGAAAATGTATCTACCTTTATACTTGTCTTTTGTCCACATTCTATATATCCTATGTCCTTGTTTTCAACCATAGCCTCTATTATAAGTGGTGTATCATCAGGCACTATTGTCATAATACTTTCGGCTGGTTTTATTACCCCACCTAGTGTATTTAGTTTCATTCCACTTACTACTCCATTTACTGGAGAAATAATAGTTTGATATGATATACTTTCATTAAATTTATCTAAACTAGTCTCCAAAGACTCTATTTCCTTTTGTTTCTTTACTATCTCATCTAAGGTCATAGATTTATTATCTTTATCAAAATTTTCTAAACTTTTCTTAGCCTTTTCTAAGTTTATTTTAGTATCACTAAGCCTTATTTTCTGTAAATTTATATCATTATCAAATAGTGTTATCCTATCTGATATAGATTTTTTACTTAAATTTCGTTCTTTATCATACTCTGAATTTTTAAGTCTGTTTATTTCATATTCTTTTTTCGCAAATTCTAATTCATTGAGCTTATCTGTATAATCTTTTTTTGAAATTGCACCCGAATTAAATAATTGCTTATATTTTTCTAATTCTACAGTTAATATCTCTATTTTTTCAGCTAACGCCTCTAAGGAAATATCCCCTGCATCCACCTCAGAACTATTAGCACTTAAAGCACTTTCATTTGAAAGTAATATATCTTTACTTGTTTCCAATTTTACAAGTTCTTCTTTTGCACTAGCTAGGTCGTTTTCAGCCTTTTCAACTTCTAAAGAAATCAATTCCTTTTTACTATTATATGTACCCCTTTTAGATAAGGCAAAAGCAATTAAATCATCTTTTATTTCTCTGCTAAGTGAAAAGCCCTCTACAAAGCTCTTCAAACCATCTTCATCTTCACCCGCTAAATACCTCTCTAATACCTCCTTTTCTATTTTTGCTATCATAATATTTTGTTCTATAAAACCCTTATCTATCTCCTTCATCTTCGTATCTAGCTCTAGCAAAACCTGACCTTTTTTAACCCTCTCACCTTCTTCTACTAATATGTTATTTACTATTCCTTCTTCTAGGGTCTGAACTATTTTAATCCTACCATTAGGCACAATTTTACCCCTACTTACTGCTACTTCATCTACCTTGCTGAAACTAGCCCAAAGTATAAATGTGAACATTATAAAAAAGATAAATAATATAACAAATGAACCTAGTGGACTAGCTGGTGTTTCAGCTATCTCTAGTGCTGAAGGCATAAATTCACGAGAAAGTTTATCTACTTTTTTATTCATTTTTCTTTTATCTAATAATTTACTAATAAAATTTTTCATACTAACAAACACCCCCTATTTCTTGTTGAGAATGAAGATAGTAATATAAACCCTTTTTCTCTAAAAGCTCACTTATAGTCCCAAACTCTATTAGTTCTCCCCTATCTATAGCCATTATCTTATCTACATTTTTTAAGGTAGATAATCTATGTGCGATTATTATAACTGTTCTTCCCTTACATATTTCCTCTAGATTTTTTTGTATTACACTTTCTGATTCATAGTCAAGAGCTGACGTTGCCTCATCAAAGATTAGTATTCTCGGATTACAAAGTAAGGCTCTAGCTATAGCTATTCTCTGCTTTTGACCACCTGATAATCCCGTTCCATTTTCGCCTATCATAGTATCATATCCATTAGATAACTCTAGTATAAATTCGTGAGCTCCTGCTATCTTTGACACCTTTATTATATCTTCTATACTAGAAGACGGTGAGTGTATAGATATATTTTCTTTAATTGTAGCATTAAAAAGAAAATTTTCTTGCAAAACTATTCCCATTTGCCTTCTAAGCCAAGCAGGGTCTGCTAAGGCTATATCTATACCATCTATAAGTATTTTACCTGCTTCTGGAATATATAACCTTTGTATTAATTTCGATATAGTTGACTTACCTGAGCCAGAACAACCTACTACACCTATGACCTCACCACTTTTAATATTAAAACTCATATCCCTTATCACTTCGCTACTTCTTACATCATACCTAAACCTTACCTTTTCAAAAGTAATATCCCCATTTATTTGTGGTAGTCTTACCTTTGAACCATCTACTGATGGCTCTGGCTTAGTTCCAAATATATCCCCTAGTCTTTCTATAGATATACCTGTTTGCTGGAAGTCTTGCCACATCTGAACTAGTCTAAGCACAGGTGTGCTAACCCTTGAAGAAAGCATCCTAAAAGCTATAAGTCCTCCTACTGATATTGCACCTTCTATTACTAGGTGAGCTCCCATCCATAGTATGATTATATCAAAAGTTTTTTGAATAAAATTTGCTATAGCACTTGAATTTCCAGCAAGTATTCCTGTTTTAAAACTAGATTTTATATATCGTGAAATTATATCTTCCCACTTCTTTTGTATTTTTGGTTCTAAAGCAAAACTTTTAATAGTCTGCACACCTGTTACAGATTCTACTAAGTACGAGTGCTCTCTAGCTCCATACTCAAACTTCTCCTTGAGCCTAGCTCTAAATATAGGGGTTACAATAGCTGATAATATAATAAAAAGTGGCAAAGATAATAGAACTATCCAAGTAAGCGTACTACTATAAGCAAACATAACTACTATATAAACAACTATAAACATCACGTCTAGCACAGATGTAAGTGGTGCTCCAGTTAGAAATCTCCTTATATTTTCTAGTTCCCTAACCCTAGCTATAGTATCTCCCACTCTTCTAACCTCAAAATATTTAAAAGGTAAGGAAAATAAATGTTTAAATAATCTTGCCCCCAGCATTACATCTATCCTAGAAGTCGTATGGGTAAATACGTAAGTCCTAGCCATACTCATAAGGGTTTCAAATACTATTATTATAAGCAATCCTACAGCTAGTACATCTAGCGTAGTAAAAGAATGATGAACCAAGACTTTATCTATCACCACCTGTATCATCATAGGCGAAAATAGACCTAGTATTTGCATAGTAAATGAAGCTAAAATCACCTGCAAAAGGGGCTTTTTATACTTTATTATATCTGGAATAAACCATTTAAGTCCAAAGGCTACATCTGATTTATTAAAGTGCCTTTTAGTAAAAAGTATTATACTTCCACTATATATTTTTTCAAAATCTCCTTTTCCTAAAACTTTAGGGGTTCTTTCAGAAGAAAAAAGAAGTAAAAATTCTTCTTCATAAGCCTTTGCTAGGATTACATATCTAGCATCATTTAATTTTACTATAGCTGGCAAAGTCATATCTTTTAGCCTATGAAGTTTTACTTTTGTGACTTTCGACTTGAGCCCTATCTCTTTAGAAGCCCTTATTATATCTACCTCACTCATCTTATCAGCTACTGCAAAGGCGTGTTTAATCTGCTCACTATTTATACTTATACCATAAAAGTTAGCTATGGTAATAAAACTCTCTAAGGCTGTGTCTAGATTATTTAACTTATCTTTATTATCCATTATTCCTACCTACCAATATATGAATAAAAGCTCTAATTATCGAAATTAGTATACAAGTCCTTATATTAAAATATCTTTATATAATATGCTAAAAACTTGTAGATTTTTCACATCAATATGAAGCTTTTAAGAGTTTCTTAAAGTAACAAAGTTACGAAACTAATCTCTAATAGTATTATTTGTCTGATTAATCTTGTTTCACCCAAAATTGTTCTAATATGTTTATAGCCTTTTCATCATTACTTTCTATAGCGCTTTTCCAGTCTACATTATTATTTTTTTCAAAGACAGCCATAGCCTCTATAAGCAAGTTTACCCTTTTATTTGTTATTATATAGTCCTCATCAGCTCGTATTTTATCCACCTGATAATCACTACCACTATACCAGTTTTTAACTGTTATTTTGTCATCCCTATCTAAATAAGTTATATCTAGGTTATTTCCATCTCTTTCTAAAATAGTCCTCAATATATCAGCTCTTAAAACGATACTATCTTCTGAGCTAGAATATGAATCATAATTTTCTATAACATCCTCACCATCACCTTTAGCGAAAAAATATGTATCTGAACCATATCCACCATTTAGCTTGTCTTCACCTTTTCCACCTTCTATTATGTCATCCCCATAGTTTCCATAAATTGTATCGTTTCCTTCTCCTCCATATAGTTTGTCTTTTCCATAACCCGACCTTATTACATCATCACCTGCTTCGCCATATATTTCATTATCTCCATATGTTGATGTATTTATTTTGTCATTTCCTGCCCCTGCTTTTACTATACTTCCTTCTGAATAAACTCTTATCTCATTATCACTATCATCTCCATA
>PDWI01019314.1_pt1 | contig 10496 bp, 2 predicted proteins | sample 1430891 | NCBI WGS metagenome assembly PDWI01 (sample SAMN01162508, study PRJNA174530) | Oral metagenome, whole genome shotgun sequencing project. | biome: Marine environment; feature: Marine mammal; material: Swab sample of the gingival sulcus; isolation source: swab sample of gingival sulcus... | reverse complement strand
CGGTGGCCGTATCCCCAGTACGTACGGCCATGGAGTCTATCATTAGAGCCATCCTAGCAGAATCGGATACACCAGCACTGTCGGTAGAATCCGGTATAGGACGTAGGGCAAAGCGCCGCACCTCCTCAACCTCCTCCACCTTCTCTCCCTGAAGGATACGATAGCGACGTACTGCCTTGGCCATGTCTGTAGTAGTACCAGCGGCATACATGAACTTACGCTGCCCACGCTTACGCTTGGCCTTCCGACGGCTACGCTTTGTACTCCTTATGATCTCCATAAACTCCGGGTCAGAGGAGTTTACCACCATATTTGAGCCGTAGTCGGTGAAGATGAAGAACTCGTTAGGGTTTAGCTGAATATAGAGCGTGAACCTGTCGCCTGTATAGTCGCGGTAGAACTCCAGGAAGCCGTTAACCTTGCGCTGGACTGGTATGCCGACTATTGAGCCTATCCCCAGCCGCCCGACGCTCACCATGGAACGCTTCGCCTGATCCCACTTCATGCGGAGGTTCGCAAAGCTGATGGTCGGCTCGAAGTCCTCTATGGGGTCCTTGTACTGCCCGAAGAGCTCTATCTTGCTGAGTATGGCGTTAAACTGGGCGGTATCCAAGCGCTCCTTGAGCCCATCGAGGTAGAGTAGCTGCGTCTGGTCGAGGATTACCAGCTCTGGCTCGTTCACCAGGCGCTCGGCCATCCGCTTAAGGGCCTTCTTGCTGAAGTGGAAATCCAGGTCGAGGAACATGTTCATGCTCTGCGACTCGTCCCTGAGGTCGTGGATAATCTTACCGGTGGTATGTATATCCACACGGGGCAGGTCAAAGGGCATATGAAGTAGGCCACTCGTATGGATGCGACAGCCCTTCTTCACCAGCTCTATCCGATTGCCTATCGTACTGGGGTCGGTGAAGAAGGCCGAGTCGGCAGCGATGAAACGTCCCTTCTTCTTGTCGTAGGTGAGGAAGCCGCTCGGCCTGCTGAAGGCCCCGTCATCGTGGCTAAAACGGTTGGAGATGAAGGAGGGGTAGACGTGCATGGAGTCATAGGAGAGGACGGTTCCGGAAATGAGCCATGCATCGTTGATGTCCTTCGGTGGGAAGGGGAGCGGTATCATGATGCTGTCGGCATCAATATGGGTGCGGAATCGTAGCCGTTCGGCTGTCATGCCCTTGCAGCGGTAGATTGGCCTAGCCCCGCCGTTGAATTCATAGAGGGAGTCGCGGGCAGAGATATTGACCTTCCCCTCAAAGCTGAACTCCGGCGATAGTCTGAACTTCTGGTGGGGGGCTACATAACCCCTAGCCACGGTATAGTTGCCGCTGTCGGGCTTGGTGGCATAGATAGTGTCGAGCTTTATTGGCTGGCGACGCCCACGGGCATCCACGTAATCGATGCGCCCGGTTGCGCCGTACTTGAAGCGCGAGTAGGGGAAGAAGATGGCGTTGTAGAACTTGTGCCAACGCTTCTCGGTGTTGGCCTCGAACTTCGCATTGCTGAAGTTGTGTATGCGGTCAATAGGGGTAACCGTTACCTGTCCTCTCGGCGGGAAGACGCGGGCATCCGCCACCAGTATATACTTGACGGCATCAGCATTGAGGCGTGATGTATTGAGGTCGTATGAGGCGGTCGGGCTCATGAAGTAGATGGAGTCCTCGCCGGGCTTAATGCTATAGAAGACCGAGCCGGGGGGGACCTCCTCCCTGTCCTTCATATCGCGCACGCTGAACTTCCCGTCGAGCACGGCCTGCTGCTGGGTAGAGGTGGTAAAGCGCAGTAGGTTCTGGCGTTTCATCCAGTCGATATGGTCAGCATGCGCCTCGTACTGCAGGGCCTCCAGGTTGCCCGCAATGGATGCCCCTATGCTCGAGAAGCTACCCGTCTCGGTGTTGTAGTCGTATTCGCCCGAGAGCTGATCGGAGGTGAAGGCGTAGAGGTCCTTATTGTCCCCTGTGAACTTGGCCGAGAGCGTATCGGCCTTCCACTTGGTAACCTCGAAGGTAAAGTCCCTGGAGGTCATACTCCCCTTGTCCATGCTCATCGTACCGCGCCCATCCAGCCCCTTGGGACTGAGCATGTAGTCGCCGCTAAACTGCCCTTTACCCCTATACATCTTGAAGTCCTCCTCGCCCTTAAGAGCGTAGAAGACGTCCTCGTTGGGCTTCCATGTTATGGAGTGGCGAGTACCGTGCACCTCTGGTACAGATACGCTATCGTGGACGCTTTCCTCTATGTCGAACTTGGTTGATATGGCCCTCGTGGAGTCGGGGAAGAAGGTGAATTCGGGGGAGGTGGTCGTAGAGCTGAGATAGGTGAGCTTTCCCGCCCCCTTAAGCCCTGAGTTGGAGAGGTTGAGGTCGCTATAGAAACGCCCCTTCCCCCCATAGAGGGGTAGCCCGCCCTCTGGTGCAGGATGTATGAAGCCCAGGGACATGTCCGGCTGCACACGAAGAGTGTCGTTCAGGTCCGGGAATACGCCACCGGTCTTGAGTTGCCCCACGAAGTGGAGGTCCCGCTTGGCCAGGTGGTTCATATTCTTGATGGTAAAGGGTTCGACTGCGAAGTTGAAGCGCTCTCTGTCGTACACGCCGCCGTTGTTCTCCTCCCCATCATAGTAGACGTACGAGGTCTCCGTACAGTTGAATATCGGGTAGTCCTCATTGCGCTTGAGGCCGCTCTTGTTGGTAGGCTCATCAATCTTCATCCGCCCGGATAGCTTATGCAGCTTGGAGGTTACCTTTGAGCGGTAGGGTCGCCCTGTGAAATCGACGGAATCCTCCTCCACGGTCATCTCTGCCGTCTCGATGGTGTCGAGGTCTATGGTGTAATCCTCATAGTTGAACTCGATACCCTCACCCACGAAGGTGAACTGGCCGGCCTCCACCGCCCCGTCGAACTCCATGTTACGGTTCTTGCCCATCTTGAGGAATCGCCCCCTGGGGCGTATGCTCACGTTCTGTGAGTCGGACACGTTGACCGTCGAAACTGAGTAGACGCTAAGGTCCATGCTCTCGAGGTCCAGCACGGCATTGGCCCTATCCTTACCCACACTGGACGAGAAGCGCAAAGCATCGTAGTCGATCTTCTTACGGCTGGCATTAACCATGTTGTAGAGCTTGGGCTGGAGGGTTATGGTCTGCTCGGACACATTGTAGATGATGATACCCTGTACGGCCAGATTCATGAGTTCACGCTTGACCTTCTGGCGGGGATAGCCCAGGAAGCGGGCGTAGTCCGATATGAGGAAAGTGCTCGAGCGCATCTGATAGGCATAATCGAGTAGCTCGTAGATGGGGTGGCGCATTCCATAGGCCATCATCTGGTCGAATTCCTGCGGGTCGAAGTAGTTGTCCGAGAGGAACTTCGCCTGCGCGCTGTTGGCCCCGAGGCGTGGACCAAAGATTATCTTCTGCTGTTCGAGCGGCCAGGTTATCCCATCGAAATAGATGGTCATCTTGTGGTAGGAGCTATACATCGGGCTGCGCGTAATCATGAGCTTGGTGGGGTTGAGTCGCACCTCCTTCTTATCGTCATCGTAGAGGAAACGTAGCCCGGAATGGTAGAGCGAATCCTGCCCCTTGTACACGGTGATCTGCGCAAAGTCGGACACCACATTGCGCTGGCTAAAGGCCATGCGCTCCGTCTGCACCCGTAGCATGAGCTTGCCGTCCCTGCTAAGCTCAAAGAGCGCCGGGTTGTCCACGCTCCCAAGACCCACGAGCCAGCTCCCACGCATCTCGCAACCACCTTTAAACTTCACCCCCTCCACCATGTTGGTGAAGCTCAGGTCATGCCTGTAGGACTTGAAAAAGGGGTAGCGCACGTTGAGCGAATCGCTGTCGGAGGTGAGCAGCTCCTCAAAGTTTCCGGCGATTTCCTGGTCGAGGAAATCCTTGTTCGTGAACATGACGGAGTCGGCCTTGTAGCGGTCCTTCTTCATGTCGATATGGTAGTCCGAAAGCCTCACCCTTACATTCTCCGGCGAGAAGCCACTGCGCTCCCAGTGCACCTCGCCCCCCTGCCCCTGCCAGAGCTGCTTGTAGGGGTCATAGCTCCCCGAGGTCTCGTGGAGCATAATGCTATCAGTCCGTCCCTTGCACTTGAGGCCAACCCCCTCAAACTCGTAGTGCAATGTGGGCTTAAACTCGACCCGAGGCTTTCCCTCACCAGCCATGATCGACCAGGCGAATGTGGGCGCCTGATTGAGCAACCCCTCCTTGAAAAGTCCGTAGGTGTTCTGTAGCAGGTGCAGCTGTTCGGCTGGGAATATGCGTCTATTCTGCACCACCTGCTCCATAATGCTCAGGAAGGTGTCGAAGTACTCCGGCTTGCCCCCTTCGCCCATCATCTCCATCATCATGCGCTGCCAGACGGCAAAGTAGCGGCGGTTCTCATGCGCGGCGCGAACCATGTCCTTTGAAAGAGCCATAAGGCGCTGCCTATCCTCTGGGGATAAGGTGCTCACCTTCCATAGCTCCCGGAACTGCTTCTGCTGCTTCTCCAGGTCGCGCTGAAGCTTGCCCGAGGCTCGCAGCAGGGCTCCGTACTCCCTGGGGAATTTCTCCACCTCATCCGAGAAGTACTTCGACCCATCATAGGCCGCATTACCCCTGAGCACGTAGCCCAGCAGCAGGCCCAAAAGCAAGATGCCCCCCCAAATGGGGAGCATCGGTATAAGGCCACGTCGAGAAAACACCCGCATACGTATCGTCCCTTTCCTAACTGGTCTTTAGCAGCTGCGCTGCCACCCAATCGTTTCGTACTACACTCTCGCCAGCGGAGAGCCCTACTGCCCCCGCCGCATCATGTATATCCTCCAAGTCCTGACTATAGAAGCCGCTTACCAGCAGCGCACCACCCGGCTTTAGATGCCCACTCAGCACGTCCATGTTATCGACGAGTAGGTTACGGGTCATATTCGCGAAGATGTAGTCGTAGCGAGCCCCTTGCGGGATATCGTCGAATCCCCCGAGGAGAGGCCTTACGCCCTGCGCCCCATTGGTAGCGCAATTCTCCTCCGTGCTCTCGAAGGACCACGGGTCTATATCCAACGCATCGACTGACTTGGCCCCCAGGCGATCGGCCAGGATGGCCAGGAGGCCAGTCCCGCAACCCATATCCAGGCATTCGCATCCCTCAAGGTCCAAGCCGAGCATTAGCTCTGCGACCTGAGCCGTTGTGGCGTGATGCCCTGTACCGAAGGCCATCTTCGGATCTATCACAATTTCATGCGTTGCCGGCTCGCAATCCGTATGGAAGGAGGCACGTACAAGCACCGTAACCCCATTCCGAGCTATGCGAATGGGTTGCACTGAAGCTTCCCAGGCCGCATTCCAGTTCTGCCCATCTATACCAACCTCCTCGAGCAGGTTCAAGCCCTCGAAGCTGGCCAGCACCCCCTCCAAACCTTCGGGGCTATAGGCACCACGTGCGCAGTAAGCCTCGAGAACACCATCGCTTTCGACAGTGCTCTCGAAGCCCACGTCAACAAGCGCCTGCGGTAGCACCCCGGTTTCCACCAGGTTCCAATCGCTGACGCCTATGCTGACTTTTGCATACTCCCCTGCCATCTAGCCTTCGCTAGGGAAGGACTTCGCCAGCGCGAGGAAGTCCGATGCGTTGAGAGAGGCCGTCCCGATAAGTCCACCGCTTATGTGCGGCTGGGCGAACAGCGCCTTTGCATTGGAGGGATTGCAGCTACCACCGTAGAGTACAGGCATCTCCTCGGTATCTATCCCGAGCTTATCGACTATCCACTCGGATATAGCCTTGCACATGTACTCGGCGTCCTCGGGCGAGGCCGTCTTACCCGTACCGATTGCCCATACCGGCTCGTAAGCGATGGCGATGTAATGCTTGTCATCCTCTGGAAGGCGTAGCAACACCTCCTCTATCTGCTGGATTACGTAGTCGCGCGCAGCCTCCTCGCCCTGGGCTCTTACCTCCTCCGGCTCGCCGCAGCAGTAAATCACCTTCAGGTCGCTCTTGCGCGCCTCCCGTATCTTCATAACCAGCACATCGCCGGTTTCCCCGTGGTAGATACGCCTCTCCGAGTGGCCGATGAGCACATGCGTTACCCCCATGTCGTGCAGCATGGCCGCTGCGATGTCCGCCGTGTAGGGGCCCATGCCGTGACGAGCACAGTTCTGCGCACCCAGCGAGATGCGGATCGGCAGGTCGACCATGTGGAGATGCGTGTAGGGAGGGAAAATCAGCAGCTCGACATTCGTCGGGATATCCTCCAGCGTCTTGATGATGCTAGTGGCCAGCTCTACGCCTCTGCTCGGGAGCGGGTTGCACTTCCAGTTGCCCGCCAGTATTCTTCGTTTTGCCATATTGAACGTTTGTTTAGTTACATGAAGAAGGAGGGGCGGTGGGCTTTCCCACCCCAAAGATAGCATTTTTCAACCACTCTACAAACCACCGCCACCAATTGACGGCAGCCTACCCGAGGCACCCTCCGCCCAACTGGTTCTCACGCATGTCTACAAACAAAAACGAAAGAAAAGCATTAACCCTCATAAGGAGACTACTCCTAAAACCGCTTACACCAAAACACCAACATGAAATACAAGCATACCATTCGCCTACTACTACTGCTAACCCTGGGCACCTACGCCACGATCGGAGATGGGGCGAAACCACAGCAACTACAAACCGCAGCTAAGCCTAATATCCCTGGGCGAGGCGCTAAGGGTTCACGTAGAGCTACCGGCCGTGGACGGGGGCAACGGGGTACACATCGCCCCCATCGACCTCGGCAAGGGCGAAAAGCATACCGTGGACCTACAGAGCTTCATCGCCGAGCCACGTGAACTGGATGCCAATGATGCCACCAAGCCCCTGAGCAAGCGCATAGAGAACGTACTGGCCATGAGCGAGAGCACTGGGATAGACAAGAGCAAAACCCCATGGCAGGCAGACACAAACGGGGCTCTCGTGCTTAACCGCACCAACAAGGGCGTACGCATCTGGTGCGAGGTCCTGGACACCGTATGGGATACAGAAAACCCAGACTACGTGAACCTCGCCGCAACATGGAAGAGCACGGTCGACCAGGCCAAGGCCAACCACCTCGGCGCAGCCCCAGACCCTGCGGCCTACCGCGCAGCCGTCAACCTGGCCACCAGCGAATTCATGAGCCATCGCCGGGACCACACCCCCAAGCTCTATACCATATCATACCGCAAATCCGACGGTAATGCCCCCGTGCTGAGCGCATACCTCTACCTCAACGCCAGCCAGAACAACGACATCATCGCCCTCAAGGGCCACAACGCCAAGGGTAAGAAATTCACCGTGCCCATGCCCAATAGCCGCTGGCTCAACTTCAACAACCCAAATCACACACCCTGGAACTACACCTACGAATACGCCTACGCCTCATTCAACATCACCGCCACCGAGGACAACACCGAGGTCTGGGTATACACCCCCAAGAAGCTCTACGCCCACGGTAGCCAGGGCACATTCGATAGCGGAGAGCTGGCGGGCGAAGCCCAAAACCTGGGCAACAACAAGCACCTCTACAAGCTATGGTTCGAGAAAGCCGGCCAGAGCAGCATCATCCTCGCCTACCCCACCACCACCAGCGCCTCGAGCGAAGGCTACAAGCTCTCCGGCAACCCAGATGACTACGACCTCGGCGGCAGCATTATCGAGGTACACTCCGGCGGCGACGTGGTCGTTACCACACGCGTGGACGACGTCATGGAGGACAACGACTACCCCAACCTCGACTACGTGGCCGACCAGCTCATACCCGAACGCCTGTTCGGCAAGCGCTACGGCATCATCCGCGGCATGGTAAATGGCTACCCCGCAGAAACCCTAGCCCCGGAGTACATCTACGTCGTGGCCAGGGAGGATAACACCACTATCAACGTACAAGGCATGACCAAGAAGAACATCGGCACACCCCCTGTACTTACACGTGTGGAAGAGGAATACGACATGCGGCTCGGCGCGAACACCGGTACAAACACCGACCTCGAGCCCGGCACCCCTGAAAATGGGCACTCCACCATCACCCTCAGCCGTGGACAGCAGCTCGCCCTATCCATGCGTAGGTACTGCTTCCTCACCCTCACCGCAGACAAGCCCATCGGCGTATTCCAGATGGCCGGCGGGCATTCTGGAGTGACGGACAATAAGAAAACCGGCCAGCGCGCCGGCGCCATGATACCACCCCTCCCCGAGAAGAACCAATGCCAGGGGGTCAAATCCGCCACCTACGTACGCTGCAACAGCCAGAGCCTATCCCTCATGATCCTGGCCTTCGTGGGCGACAATGGAACCACATCCGACATCAGCTGCATAGGCGGATTCAAGCTCTACGAGGACGGGGTGGAACTCCCCCAGACCAATCCAACCCTACAGATACTCAACAACAAAGCCTTGGCCACCAGCACCGCCAGCCCCTTCCCCGGAACTGGAAGCGGAACCGACATCCAAAACTGGCAGCCGCTCCCCAACCCCGACCCAACCGCCTACCCCGAAATCGGCAAGTGGCGCTGGCTGCAGATCACCATTAACCCCACGCAAAACAAGACCTACAAGCTCGTCAACACCAAGAACGTATTCAGCCTCGGCTACATCAACGGCGGGTCTGGCACTGAAGCCATCTACGGATACTTCTCCAACTTCGGGGTCTTTGACAGCAACATCACCGTCAACCGCATAGACCTCCACACCGGGCTGGGCGAACCGCTAAAAATCGACCAGCAGAGCACCAACGAAAACCTGTATCTGGGTGTATGCAGGGGCGAAAGCGTAACCCTCAGCACACCGGAACGCCCCGGGCTAACGTACTCATGGTCATCACCCGAACCGAAAATCAACCGTAGCATCATATGGCCCCACAGGGCCAACACCCTCATGCTGCTCCCCAACGAGCACAACAAAGTAAACCTCAAGGTAACCGGCCTCTGCGACAACACGGCAATCCGCACCATCAACCTACACGTGGGGGACGACATACCCAAGCCCATCATCGAAGCACCGGCCAAAACCTGCGCACCAGTCGGCGTAGCTGGGGGCAACCTGGGCGTAAAGGTCAAGAACTTCGACAACGCAACCGGCATCCAGTGGTACCAGATGGACCCCTACGAGGTGGAGTTCACCCCTTCGGGACGGAAAATCGGTGGCTGGGCCGCATCCAAAAACGGCACGGAGAACATCCCCACCGGAACGACAGAGGTAGAACTCCTGCCAGATTTCCAATACAAAAAATCCGTGTTCCCCAACCCACCCCCCACCGCCCAGGACGACTGGTACACCATGCGCCTCATGGTCGAGGCCTTCAATGATGGTTGCCATAGGCGCGCGGAGAAGGAAATCAAGCTATACCCCGGCCCCGCCAACCCCCAGGACATCGTCATAAAGGAGGGGACCAACATCCTCGACAACAACGCAAGGGTCTGCAAGGACACAGAGATACAGGTCTCCGCAACCCCAGGCCTAGGCGCAACCGCCGACCTCCTGTATCGCTGGAAAAGGGCAAAAGGCACGCAAGCCGCAACGGGCATAACTACATGGCCCCAAACCCAGGACGGCGGCTCAGAAACCCTGGGCGAATTCGAACAGACCTACACCTATAGCCTCATCGTCGCCTCGGCCAGCGGGGAGTGCGAAACCCGCCCCGTAGAGAAAACGGTCAAGACCTACGCCCAAACCTCCGTGGCCATCGACGGCCTACCCACCACCGACACCAAGGGCAAGCTCGCCAGCGAGACCATCTCCACCAAGAACGAGAAGGGCTCCATCACCAGCTACGCCTGGAGGCTGCAGCGGGAGGAGGGAACACCCCCTACCTTTCAAGACTTCGGCAGCACCAGCACCAACACGTCCTTCGAGCTCAAGAACGGCCCTGATGCCCTCAGGAGCGGCAAGTATAAAGTGCTACTAGACGTTGCTGGCGAATGCCTACCCGCCAGCGCAACCGGCGAGTTCACCATCGTACCCTTCACCGTAACCTTCAACGCCGGCGACGGGCTCTTCCAGAACGCATCACCCCTAGCCCCCTCCGCAACGAAAACCGTACAGGTGGAGTACGACGAGCAGGTGGCAGAACCCACCGCCAGCGAGCAGCCCCAGCGCCAGAAGAATGGCCAGGACATGGTCGTAGTCAGCTGGAAGAAGGGCAGCGACGACTACGCCTTCACCACCGGGGTAACCGAAGACCTAGAGCTCACCGCCAGCTGGGGATGGGCAGTAAGCATGGACCCCAAGACCGACGGGAGTACCCCCGAGACCATCAGTGTAGTCGATGGGGAGAGCATCCCCGACGCCAAGCTAGTGCCCACGGGAACTCCGGCCACCGGCACCCCCCAGCACTTCATCGAATGGCGGGATGCGAACCAGCACACCGTGGATGAAAACACCGCAGTGGACAAGCCGCTGACCATCATCGGCATATGGGGCGACGAGATATCCTTCAACCTCAACAGGCCCGCAGACGACGGTGAAACCCACGACCCGACCTTTACGAACCCCCAGAG
>PDWI01013849.1_pt1 | contig 10496 bp, 5 predicted proteins | sample 1430891 | NCBI WGS metagenome assembly PDWI01 (sample SAMN01162508, study PRJNA174530) | Oral metagenome, whole genome shotgun sequencing project. | biome: Marine environment; feature: Marine mammal; material: Swab sample of the gingival sulcus; isolation source: swab sample of gingival sulcus... | reverse complement strand
TTACTGATGATACAGAGTTTAATAAAAAGATTATTGTAAAATAATAGAGTATTAAATTCATATTATTTATAGAAGAAGTAAAACTGTTTTAAAAAAGTTAGCTATTTCCGGGGAGAGACTATGCCACTAATTTCGGTCAAATTGTGCCACTTAAACGTTTTAAACTTTACTCAACTTTTCCCCGACCTTAAGTTCAATCACAAAATCATACTTTGCACCATTTAAATTATTTCTTTACTTTCGTATCAATTAGCAACCATAAGAAACGAAAATACAATAGTTCTATAATAAGAAGTAAATATCTCTTGTATTATTGTCATCGCAAAAAAATAATTTCACATTAGTCCAAATGGCCAAAAAGAATAAATTTTACGTAGTGTGGCAAGGCAACAAAAAAGGTATATTTAATACTTGGGAAGAATGTAAAAAGTCCATAGATAATTACAAAGGAGCTCAGTATAAATCTTTTACGACTTTTGCAGTAGCAAAAAAAGCTTTTAGCGAAAGCTACGAAGACTACAAAGGCAAAAAGGTATTTAAAAGCGAACTAAGCCCGGAAACCTTGGCCACCATTGGAAAACCAAATCTAAATGCCGTAGCTGTAGATGCAGCTTGTAGTGGCAATCCCGGCATAGTAGAATACCAATGTGTGGATGTAAAAACCAAAAAACAGCTTTTCCACTATGGCCCCCTTTACGCATCTACCAATAACGTGGGCGAGTTTTTGGCTCTGGTACACGCTGCCTCTTTTATGAAAAAAAATAAAGACCCCAGACCTATTTATACGGATAGCAAAATAGCCATAAAATGGGTACGCCAAAAAACATACCGTACAAAACTTAAAAAAACCGATAAAAATGCCAAATCTTTTGAACTTATGGAGCGGGCAGTAAAATGGTTAAAAGAAAATACGATAACCAATAAAATCCTAAAATGGGAAACCAAAGCCTGGGGAGAAATTCCGGCTGACTTTGGAAGAAAATAAAACTTTTAGAAAAACAGGAAACAGGCCGGAAAACTTCTAATTTTCGCTTAAACCCAAAAAGTTTAAACGAGTTCTATAAATGAAGAAAATATTGACCCTGCAATTTACACTAAGAACGAAAAAAATATCATTCCTAATGTGATAAACAAACAACCTACACACTATGTGAATCGTATTGGACAAATCACCTACCATCGGTAACATGGCTAAAGGCAAACACAGCAGGTATTTCTCTGATGATATTAAGATAAATTCATGTTACAATGCAAAGAAAAGTAAAGCTAAAAATAAACTACAAATACACCACGGATGACGGTACGTTCTTAGTAGTGGAACAACTTATTGCCTACATCTGTATTTTTATCCCTTTTTTCTTGTATTTGGCAGACAATCAAGATGGTTTTAGAACAAGCATCAGTGCATATGTAGATATGGATAAAAATTATATTTTCGGTTTTTTATTAGGTATAGCTGCCATGTTGTTTATTTTTAACGGAGCCTTGTATTTCAAGACCGTAGCCACGGATAATCCCTATAAAAAAAGGCGAAGTAAATGGTATAATAACCTGAATTCGATTAATATTATGACCACAGCTTTCTTTATTTTTGATTAGAAATTTTATAAAATTTTCGAGTAATATCGAGATATTACGAGGAGATTTCATAACACCTCATCTTTGCACTTAAAAACCTTTGAAATATTCTTGATATTTCTTCATGCTTTTAAGTACAAATCTAAAGTATTCTATACGTTCTGTGAAAACAAGATTGACCGAACTCAGGTTAATATTGTTTTGGGCGTAGCCTTAATTGGCATTGTTTTAGTGCCTTACAACAGTTCACTAAGTTGGCTGCATTACGCTTTTGCCATATTATTTTTTGCCGGCAGCGGTATTGTTATTTTCTTTTTTCAACATCCCAACCATCAAATAATAGGTAAAATTCTGGCCGTAATATTCATGTAAATTAAGTATAGCCGTAGCTATAGTTTATTTTTACAACGAAATATAGCATAAAAAGGCACATTTTATTGAGTAATTTTGAGGTGGAAATGGTATAATTTAGGCTATTGTGTATATGATGATTCTAAAAGCCTCAATTTGTTCTGGGCAGAATGGATAGCCCTTATTATCATCGGCATCCATTATATTCTGGAGTCTAAAGAAATTTTAAGTCTGGTTAGACGACCAAGATAGAAAGTTACTCCTTTACATTAGGCTGCAAAATAATACTGTAATTATAGTCCTTTGGCTTAATGGTGTATTCCTCATGTACCGGCCTTCCCCATGAAGTATCACCGCCAACGCCCATCTGTAATAAATCTATATTCCAGATAACCTTATCCCCTATTTTTATATCTGCTCCATGTCTAAAGGTTACAGGAACTAATCCTGATGCAGACTCGCCACCATCCTTCTCCGGGTCAAAATCCAATTCTGACCTGTTAAACGGCCATACACCGGAATTAAACAACTCACCTTCTGTACTTTTAGCTCTGATTACAAGCTGGTTACTCATTAGCTCCGCCCATCGCACATCGGTATAATTTCCCGATTCTTGTGGTCTGGAATAACGGTGAAAAAGTTCATGTACAGGGGCTGAATAAAATCTTATTTTGTACCCTGTCTTTCTATCCCAATAATTCTCTTGTGGCCCACGCCCATGCCACTGAAAAGTTGAAAACGCTTTGGGCATGGTAAGGTACAATCCTATTCTCGGAATTAAAGGTAAATCTTTTTGCTGTGGCGAAAAGGAATAATCCAACTGTAAGCTACCATCGGGAAATAAGCTATATTTAATTTCCACTTCCGCCACCTCATCAGGTAAGTTATATGTTACGGTATAAGATACACCTTGGTTATCTTTCAAAGGCTTTCCGGTTAAACTTGCAGAATAACTAAGTGTAGCCTCCCGCCATATTCTTGCCCATTTATCCATACCGTTGCCTAAATCATTATCGGTAGGCGGCCGCCAAAAATTTGGTTTTACAGGCTGGCTTGTAATGAGTATATCATTAAATGACCATTCTGCAATTTCACCGGTGGTTTTATCTATTTTTAAACTAACCGATTCATTACTGATGGTAATCCAATCATTCTCTTCAATTTTTAAATTGTTTTCCAAAATACTTTCCGGAATCTGAGAATCGTATTTCTGTAGTTCAAACTGATCCCAAGCTATTTCAAAGCCTTTTGGAATAATTGCGTTAGGTATTTTCTGCAATAAACTCACCTCTAAAATATATTCATCAGGGCTGTCGATAATCGGAAAATCTGGTAATAAGAAAGTTACCGTTTCTTGTGGGGCAACATTAGGAAGCTCCATTTCTTTCTTAAAATCTATTACACCGTTTTTCAGAATTTTATAGGATAATTTTTTATCGGAAAAATCAGCAAAGAAATTTTTGTTTTTTAAGGAAATTTTTCCGTACCCCAAATATTCAAATTGTGCCGGTTCATACACTTTTTTTACTTCCCATAAATGCGGATGCGGATGCCGATACGGATCCACCAAACCGTTGTTTAGAAAATTCCCATCCGTAGGCAAATTGGGGTGGTAATCGTGGCCATAAGCTAAAAACGGATTTCCGTTGTTATCTTTATATTCCAGACTTTGATCTACCCAATCCCAAATATAGCCACCTTGTAAATTGTCATATTTTCCGATAATATCCCAATAGTCCTGCAAATTTCCTACAGAATTTCCCATGGCATGAGCATATTCTATCATAATTAAAGGTTTGTCAGAATCAGATTCTCCGTGTGCTGTCAAATATTCCGGTTTGGGATACATAGGGCAATATAAATCAGTATAATCTTCTTTTTTTGCTGGTTCATATTGAACAATTCTGTTGTCATCATAAGACTTAAGCCATTTGTAGGTTGACCTAAACACATTACCGGTACCGGCCTCATTGCCAAGTGACCAGGAGTAAATGCCTATATGATTACGGTCTCGGTAGTACATTCGTTTAGTACGCATCAGGTGGGCAGGGAGCCAACTCATCTCATTCCCTATTTGCGTTTTTTTGTCTATGGCCAACGGATGGCTTTCTATATTCGCTTCATCTATCACATAAAGACCATATTTATCACAAAGATCTAACCAATAAGGGTCATTTGGATAATGGGAACTCCGCACAGCATTAATATTGTTTTGTTTCATTAATTTTATGTCTTTTTCCATAGACTCCTTTGAAACCACATGACCTGTAAAAGGGTCTGTTTCGTGCCGGTTTACACCTTTTATATAAATGGGTTTTCCATTTATGAGAACTTGACTGTTTTTAATTTCCACACACTTAAATCCTACCGGACGTTTAATAAATTGGTTATTTCCCGATTCCTTATCATCCAATAGAGCAATTTCAATTTGGTATAAATTTGGCATCTCTGCTAACCACGATTTTACGTTTTTTAGCCGTGTTGCCCCGGAAAACAGCACAGTATCTTTAGGGTTTATTAAAACTTGCCGTTCAAACCTATGCACAGTTGTTTCATTATCTTTTAACAAAACCCGAACGGTTCGTTCCTGTTTTTTATCGGAATTATTTACAATAAATACCGAGTCTTTCAAAAGGCCATCCATATAATTATTGGTAAGATTGGTGTAAATGTAATAATCGGCAATATGAACTTTTGGACGAGAATAAAGATATACATCGCGTTCTATGCCACTCATTCTAAGCATGTCTTGGCTTTCCAGATAACTGGCATCGCTCCACCGAAATAACTGTAAGGCGATTGTATTTTCTCCAGGTTTCAAATAAGTGCTGATGTCAAATTCCACAGGTGTTTTACTACCCTGAGAATAGCCTGCATATTGGCCGTTTACATAAACATACATTGCTGATTTTACTCCGGCAAAATGCAAGATAACATCCTCTTGAAGAAAATCTTTATCCAACTCAATGGTTTTTCTATACGTTCCTACGGGATTATAATCGTTAGGAGCATCTGGCCATTTGGTATCAAACGGATATCGCTCATCCAGATAAATAGGATATCCGTATCCTGCTATTTCCCAATTAGCCGGTACCATAATGGCATCCCAATCGCTATCATCAAAATCTATATGCTGAAAAGTTTTTGGCCTCTGTTGCGGATTCTTTACCCATTTAAACTTCCAAGAACCGTTTAAACTTACAAACCTACCAGAATTTTCCATCTGCACCTCAGAAGCTGTTTCAAATGGAAAAAAAGTAGCCCGGGGAGGCAATTTATTTTCTTCAAAAATTTGATGATTGAAATGATTAACCTGTTCCGCCACCGGAGTCAACAAATTTTTCTTGCAGCTAATGGCTATAGTAATTACGATTGATAAAAACAGAAATTTAGGCATCTTTAAAAAATTAATAATTGGTCATAAAATTTTCTCTTAAGATTTTCTCTAAATACAACAGTACGGTATCTGCATTTTTTTGGGAAAACACCATTGGCGGCTTTATTTTTATCACATTGTTATCCAGGCCGTCCGCACTCATTAAAACCCCGTGATCTTTCATTCGGTTAACCAGATAATCAGCGTGTTCTGGTAGTGGATTCAGTTGAGCATCTACCAATTCAACCCCCAGAAAAAGCCCATGCCCCCTTACATGGCCAATGATGGGGAATTTTTTCGATAAATTGTCTAATTGATGTTTTAAATAAGTTCCCACTTTTAGTGCATGAGCCTGAAGATTTTCATATTTTACTGTTTCCAATACCGCATTGCCGGCAGCACAAGAAACGGGATTGCCACCAAAGGTGTTAAAATATTCCATTCCATTGGCAAATTTTTCCGCAACTCTTTGTGTGCATACCACTGCCGCAAGTGGGTGTCCGTTACCCAACGGCTTACCAATAGTAACAATATCCGGAACTACACCGTGCAACTGAAACCCCCAAAATGTTTCTCCTACCCGGCCGCACCCCACCTGAACCTCATCAGAAATACACAAACCACCGGCTTTTCTAACTGCTTTATAAACAGCCAGCAAAAAACCTTGAGGCAACTCAATCTGGCCTCCACAACTAATAATAGGCTCTACCATTAAAGCTCCTACTTTCCTGTTTTTTTTATGGATGCCATCTATGAGTTTTTCTACTTCTTTAACATACATGGATTCGCTTTTCCGCCCACGATATTTACCTCTAAAAACATCCGGCAACGGGAAAACATGTGTATGTTCAGGTGCTCCACTCCCCCCTTTGCCGTCAAATTTATACGAACTAATGTCTATACAAGCATTAGAGTTACCGTGATAACCCACTTCAGAAACAATAAATTCACGCGAACCCGTAACGGCTTTTACCATTCTTATAGCCAATTCATTAGCTTCGCTTCCGGAATTCACAAAATGTAAAACGCTCAATTCCTCAGGCAGTATTTCCAATAAATTTCCGGCTAATTTGTTAATGTTCTCATGCAGGTATCGGGAATTGGTATTTAGCACAGATATTTGCTCCCTTATCGCTTTTACCACCCGATAATTTTCATGGCCTACATGAGCTACATTATTTACAGTATCCAGATATTTCCTTCCGTTTTCATCTATAAGATAAACCCTATCTCCACGAACTATTTTCAGGGGCTCCTTGTATTGCAAACTCAAGCTTTTTCCCAAATGTTTTTTTCTAAAAGTTTTTAAAACTGCCTTATCATTTTCCTGCTTTGGCAAAAGGGCAGTTGATTTAAACAATAAATTGGGGTCCGGGCAAACACTTTTCATCACATTAATTTGGCTGTGATAGCCTACTCCGGGAAAATCATCCTTTAAGTTAAAACAATCCAAAAGCAACTGAAAATGCAGGTGCGGAATCCAGTTGCCGTTTTCACTAAAATTGCCCAATGAACCTATTTTTTCACCGGCTTTTACTTTTTTTCCAAGCTTGTTTTCATCTATACTTTTTTTGGAAAGATGGCCATAGAGCGTATAAAAACAAAATTTTTGAAGCGTGTGTTTAATGATGAGCAGCCCGCCATATCCTTTTACACATTTTTGGTTAACAGCCGTGATAACTTCTCCGTCATACAAGGCATGGACTGCCGTATTATGCGGCATCCAAAAATCTATACCCAGATGAATGGTTCTTCTTTCGCAGCCGCTATCGCCCGGTTTAGAAAAATTATGGGTATCGTAAAAATAACGCGGTTCTAAATAACCGCCTGCCAATATTTTATCCGGATGTTCTGATTGTAATTGTTCCAGTTTAAACTGAAAAATCTTTGGGTTATTATAGTCCTGCTGATGCCCCAACCAAGTACTTGAAACACTTAAGTCCAACGGGTAAATTTCCTTATTTTGTACTTCAGAAAAAAGGGTGTTTAATGAAAAACTCTGGCAATTAGCCCATTGTTTAAACTCATCTTCATTAGGATGCGGTGTAAAACCACATGCCGCCCTAAAACTGTACAAAGCAAAATGCGGCAAGATTTCTTTCCATTTGTAGAGTACGTCCCAAGCAGGTTTTTCACTTACCTGTAAATATTCATTGTCTTGCTCCAGTATTTTATTCATAGCCGATTTGGTAACCGAAATTACCAACCGCATGGCAATAGCCGTGTAGAGATGTTCCAACTCTTCCGGCATCAGATTAACAACATTGTGAAAACCTTTTACTATGGGTAAAGCAGATGCCAGCGGGTTGTTTTGATTCATAATAGCATAGGCACATGCCACAGCCAAGTCATTAATAATCTGGGTATATATGGCATCTCCATAATCAATGATAGCCCGTACTTTGGGAGAAATCAAATTATCATCTACAATAACGTTATAATCATTAGCATCATTATGAACCAACCCTTTTCGCAAATTACCATACGATTTATTATTGGCTTTAAAAAGCCCTTGAAAATATTCAATAATCTCACGTTTGTCATCAGGAAATAATGACAGGTGTTTTTCTGTCCATAAAGATTGGGCAATATCCCATTCAAATGTTCTGTAAGCGCAAGGATGATCAAAATCCTTTAAGGTCAGTGCAATGCTCCCACACTGTTCGCCCAAACTATACTTTAACAAATCGCATTTGGGGTTAATATCACTATACAACCTACCGGGAATGTAAGTAATCAATCTCACATATCGCTTATTTCCGGCCTTATCTTTAAAAGTTGAAATATATTTATCTTCCTTATTTTTTATTACTTTGGGAACGATAAGCCCACAGTTTTTTTGTTCTAAATGGAGTAATAATTCCTGTTGAAAATTAAGATAATCCGGCTTTTCATCAGGCCGTGAAACTTTTAAAATAAAAGTGCGATTCTTGTCAGTTGTGATTTTAAAATTAAAATCCAGTTCACCGGGAAGTGGTTCTATACTACCTTCTATACCATAAAATTGCCGGGCAATATCGGCCGCCCGATTACTTTTTATTTTAATGATGGTAAAATCTTTCACACGTTTAAATTTTAGTAATTACATTGAACTAATCTTGACTTTTTATTTTTAACCGAAATCAAAGATTCACGAACTCCTTACTAAAAGATAAAAGAGTTGTGAGCTAAAATGAGATAAAATTTGTTCAGACAAGGCACTTTTTGAAAGTCATAGCTGTGGCTACAAGTAAAAAAAGTAAGCACAGCCTTAGCCCATATGAGTCTTTTTATTTTGCAGTAGAATGAAAAAAGGGCGTTTTATTATGGTAATTTCAATACGTAAATGGTATTACTCTGCAATAATAACATCAACTCCGGCTTTTTCTAAATCAGTTAAATCATCTTTTTCAATATTTGCATCTGTAATAAAGGTATTAATATGTTCCAAGCCGCAAATTCTTCCAAAACCTCGTTTTCCAACTTTAGAAGAGTCTGCTAATACATAAACCGTATCAGCTTGTTCTATCATTATTCTATTCAGGTGAGCCTCTGCAGCATTAGATGTACTAATGCCAAAATTAGGGTCTATTCCGTCAATTCCCAAAAAAAGTTTTGTACACGAAAAATTTTGTAACATATCTTCAGTTGTAGAACCAACTACCGAAGTAGAACTTTTACGTAATTTTCCTCCTAATTGTATAACATTGATATTGTTGAATTTACTCAACTCCAAAGAAACTCGTAAAGAGGAAGTTAATACTGTAATATTTTTATTTTCTTCAATTCCTCTCGCTAAATAATGAATTGTTGTTCCCGAAGCTAATATAACAAAGTCATTATCTGAAATATACTCTAATGCTTTTTTTGCAATTTGTTGTTTTTCAACAACTCTTATAGTTTCTTTTTTGATGACATTTTCCTCAAAAGCATAACGAGATTTTTTGCTGGCACCTCCGTGCGTTCGATATAAATAATTTTCTTTTTCTAAAGAAGTTAAATCCTTTCGAATAGTTACCAAAGAAACATTAGTCAAATCGCTTAATTCTTGTACAGTTACAAATTTTTGCTCTTCTAGATAAGCCAATATTTGCTGATGCCGTTCATTTAATGCCTTCATTTTCAGTAGAATTTTATTCATTATAGAATACAAAAATAAAAAAAATAAAAAAATAAAAAAATTTGTAAGTTTCAAAAAACTTTCGTTATTTTACCAAACGAAATTTTTTAAAACTAAAATACGATTAATATGAAACGAAACGCAGCAAAATATAATGAAAATTGGGATTTCATTGTTATAGGTGGAGGAGCAAGTGGTTTAGGAACTGCTTTGGACGCTGTAACAAGAGGTTTTAAAACACTCCTTTTAGAGTCTCACGATTTTGCAAAAGGAACATCAAGTCGTAGTACAAAATTAGTTCACGGAGGTGTCCGTTACTTAGGACAAGGAGATATTTTTTTGGTAAGAGAAGCGTTGAGAGAAAGAGGGCTTTTATCCCAAAATGCAGCTCATTTATGTAAAAACCAAGATTTTGTAATCCCTAATTACAGTTGGTGGGGAGGTTATTATTACAAATTTGGACTGACTATTTACGACTTGTTATCAGGGAAATTGAGTTTAGGAAAAACCAAATATATCAACAAGAAAAAAACTTTAAAAAGACTTCCGACTTCTACACCCGAAAAATTGTATAGCGGAGTTGTCTATAAAGATGGTCAGTTTGACGACTCTCGTTTAGCGATCAATTTAGCACAATCCATAGAAGATGCAGGAGGTTCGGTACTTAATTACGCAAAAGTAGTTGATTTGTTAAAAAATGAAGATGATAAGGTAGTTGGTGTGAAAGTAGAAGACCAAATTACCAAAGAGACTTTCGAAGTGAAAGCAAAAGTAGTTGTAAACGCAACAGGTGTTTTCACAAATGATATTTTAAATATGAACAACCCAAAGCACGGAAAATTTGTTGTTCCGAGTCAAGGTATTCATTTAGTTTTAGATAAATCGTTTTTACCTAGCGATAGTGCTTTGATGATTCCAAAAACATCAGACGGAAGAGTGCTGTTTGCAGTGCCTTGGCACGACAAAGTGGTGGTGGGAACAACGGATGTATTGGTAGAGGAACCGGAATTTGAGCCTAAACCGTTACAACAAGAAGTAGATTTTATACTTCAAACAGCATGTAATTATTTGACAAAAAAACCTACACGAAAG
>PDWI01012957.1_pt1 | contig 10496 bp, 8 predicted proteins | sample 1430891 | NCBI WGS metagenome assembly PDWI01 (sample SAMN01162508, study PRJNA174530) | Oral metagenome, whole genome shotgun sequencing project. | biome: Marine environment; feature: Marine mammal; material: Swab sample of the gingival sulcus; isolation source: swab sample of gingival sulcus... | reverse complement strand
ACTCATATTAGTTACGCTTGATGTGTCCCAGCCACTTATGTCTCCATTAAATGATTTTGCATAATAAAACATATAACTCATATCGGTTACACTCGATGTGTCCCAACCGCTTATGTCTCCATTAAAGGACTCTACTCTTTCAAACATATGACTCATATTGGTTACACTTGATGTGTCCCAATCACTCATATCTCCATTAAATGAACTAGCTTCATTAAACATCTCACTCATATTTGTTACGCTTGATGTGCCCCAACCGCTTATGTCTCCATTAAATGATGTTGCTCCTAAAAACATACCACTCATATCTGTTACACTCGATGTGTCCCAATCGCTTATGTCTCCATTAAATGATGTTGCTCCCCAAAACATACTACTCATATTTGTTACATTCGATGTGTCCCAATCGCTTATGTCTCCATTAAATGATGTTGCTCCTAAAAACATACTACTCATATCGGTTACACTTGATGTATTTACTTGTCCTTTACCAAAATATATTTGATTTTCAAAACTTTCAAATAAACCTGAACAATCTTCTGGCAATAATATTTTTCCTTCATCATCTGCTCTAAATTCAATTACAAAACCATTAGTAACATATCCAACCCAAAAATCCCAAAAATAAATTTCTTCCGGACCTCCCGTTAGTTCATTTTTTAGTTTCATCTCATTCCATAAATCATTATTTATCTGTCCGTGTCCACTTATAATAAGCTTACTTTTATCGGCATTAAACTTAGCTACTACATTTTTATCATCTGATAAATATAGTCCTTCTTCTAGTTTTCCTACTATTTTTTTTGCTATTTCTTTTGCTTCTTCTTGTGCATTTTGTGCATATACTGGCACATTACCAACTGCTAAAACTCCGATAATAAGGGCAAAACTCATCATATATGCCCACATCTTTGTTACAACTTTTTTCATCTCTCACCTTCTATAGCAAATAGTATGCTATAATCACCTTTCTTTATGTTACTTAAAATTAAATAGTTACACCCCTTATAAAATTACTATACTGTTAATTACAGATTAAATTTCATTTAGAAATTAATTGTTATTGTTTTTTTCTAATTGTTCAAGTCTTTCGTCTATTAAGCGTATTTTATTTCTTAATGTTACTTTTTTTGCCGAATTTTCTGGCACCTTATAATATTTATTAAATCTAGTTAAAATTAAATAAATAAATATTATTACAATTATTAAGACAATTAAAAAAATTAATCCAAAACAAATTTTAACAAAACAATTATTACTATTATCATTTAAACGCTTAAATAAAGCATCTAAAAAAGTTGATGACATAAATATTGTTACCAAAATACTAAAAATTATTAGTATAATATTAATAAAGCCTCCAATCATTGATATTGATGTTTCTATCTCATCAAGTTTCAATTCAAACATATATCTATATTCTATCAACCTATTTATATCTGTCTCTTTTGAAATATCATTATTTTTTATTTTTGTTTCTTCTGTCTTATCCATATCTGTTGATGTCCCTTCAGCCTTGTCCGTATCTGTCGACATTTCCTTTATTTACCATATTCTTCATATGTCTTCTTTTTACCCATGCTTTCTTCCTCCTTTCATCGCATTTATTTAATTCTATCAAAAAAAAAAAATGTCAACGCTTTTATACAGCAATTTGTCAATATACTAAGTATCATTTTATATGATTTAGTTATATTTTACTATTTTATCTGTATTATTTTTAGTTATTATTTACTAATATTATATAATCTATTATTACTATTCATAGCATCAAAAAACCATCAAAAAACAACTACCTCATTTGTTTTTTGATGGTTTAAAACTAATTATCCACTTATACTATCAATTCATTTATTCATCTCTACTTATAATTTTCCCATTCTTCCAATTTTTCTGGTGGCCAGCCATCTCTACCTCCGTCTTTAAAGGTAAACTTATAGTCGCACACTTCATTCGTTCCAGCATATGTTTTTGTCCTGTGTAGATAGAGTCCTAGACTTCCAAACATAGGATAATCACCTAGACACATATATTTAATGTATTTTTCCATTTTTTGTTGTTTGAAAAATACGCAAATTCCACATCTTTTTATGTCTAGTCCTAACTGCATTTCACCATTTTCATCATATATAGGTTGTGTAGCCCAAGCTGCCTCGTATTTCTCGAATTTCTTTTTCTTTTCAAACTGTTTGAGTAACATATTTTTGAAAAACTTTTTGCCTAAAAGGTATTTTACGATATTTTGTATAAATTTTGGTTTTGGTTTAAACATTAGCCTAAAGAAATCATATATTACATTTCCTATTTCTTTTTCACTAAGTCCTAAAGGTTCTAATGCTTTTATATAACTAAGCCCTAATGCACTTCCTATAAGATTTCTAGTTCCGCTATTTTTAAACCCTCCTATGTAAGGTATTTGTGGGAGTAGCTCTTCGTAATTTTGCAAAGCTTCTTTCATTATTTTATCTACTTGCTCATCATCAAATCTAATTTGTAAAGCTTTTTTCATAATCTTACTATACTTTTTGAACTGTTTAATAAACTTACGTTTATTATCTACGTAAAAATTTCTTTTTGCTGCCATAACTAACCTCCTTTGCTAAAACGATAAATAGTTTTATTTACGACCTATAGCATTATTACACTTTCTAAACAGGCTCTAAGAGCGATATTATAAGACTGAACTCCCCAATCTCTATCATCGTGAGATGTAATATCTGCTAAAGAGTCAGCTGTAAATAAAATCTGTCCAAACTCAACGCCACGAAATTTGGCACAAGCTATAAGTGCCGAGCATTCCATCTCTACTACGCTAAATCCTTCTTCAATTCTATACTTGACCATATTTGGTGTTTCTCTAAAAAATCCATCAGTAGTCCATGTGTTACAAGTATCATAATCTACGCCCATACTACTAAGAGCTTTTTTTATAACATTTATTACGTATTCATCAACTTCTACACTTCTACCACTTGGCAAATAATGATATGACGTACCCTCAGCTCTAAGAGCTTTTATCGGTATTAAAAATTTATTTTCTTCTCTTTCTATAAGAGTTCCACAACTGCCAGTGCTTATTATCTTTTTTACTCCACAAGCTATTAAAAACTCGAGTAATTGAGTGGAAGCCGATGAACCAACAGGTGCTTGGCAAAGACAAATATCTTCACCTTTATAGTTAAGTTTAAATATATCAAATACTTTAGTCGAGCTAACAAACTGACCTATAATTTCCAAATTATTTTTATCGGCATACTCATCTATTTTATGTCCTAAAAAAGCAAATACAGCACGCTCTGGAAAACTGTAGTCTTCATTTCTATTTGGCATAAGTACAGCTATATTTTCATCATCGTATTCTAGTATCGGTATTTCATTTTTTATTAGAGCCATAGTTCACCATAAATCTTTCTATAAATTTCATTAATTAAAACGACCTTGATAAATATGTAAAACGAATTATATAAGCTCAGAGAATTAGGAAATAAACATAATTCTAAAATCTCTACTTTTTATAATTTCGCCAACTACTATTTAACAAGGTCTACTAAATTATTTCATCATACTTTTTATTTGTTTAACAGCTTCGTCTAATTGAGGGTCGAAGTCTTTATCTCTTTTTTCTCCCTCTTTAAGTTTTGGCCATTTTACTTCTACGTCTGGTTTTATTCCAGTGCCATGTATATAATTTCCATTTGGTGTAAAGTATTTAGCTACAGTTACTTTTATAGCTGAACCATCTTTTAAGAAATATGTAGCTTGCACAAGTCCTTTACCATATGTTTTAGTTCCTACTAGTTTAGCTCGTCCGTAGTCTTTCAATGCACCAGATAAAATTTCAGATGCACTAGCACTACCCTCATTTACGAGTACGACTATAGGCTTGTCAAATTCACTATCTTTTTTTGTCTTTACATAATCTTTTTTTCCTGCTTTGTCTTCTGTATAATAAACTACCAAATCTTTTGGCAATAACTCATCTGCTATAGAAGTAACTATGTTAGTGAGTCCACCAGGATTAAACCTAAGGTCTATTATAAGTCCATCTATACCATCTTTTTTAAGTTTATCAAAGTGTTCTACAAACTGGTCATAGCTTACTCCATCAAATCCAGATAATCTAATATATCCTATATTATTTTCTAACATTTTAGATTTTACAGTAGGAATAGTAACTTCATCTCTAATTATATTAAAAGCCATCTCTTTACCATCTCTTAAAACAGTAAGCACTACTTCCGTCTTTGCTGGACCTTTTATAAGCTTTACAAGTTGGTCTGTCGTCATTCCAATTACATCTTTGTCATCGACTTTTATTATGACGTCTGATGCTTCAAGCCCTGCTTTAGCTGCTGGCGAGTCATCTATTGGTGAAACTATAATCAATTCTTTTTCATTTTCACCATATCCTATATATGCTCCTATGCCCTCATATGTACCATCTATATCTTCTGTAAAACTTTTAAATTCTTCTTCTGTATAGTAAACAGTGTAGGGATCGCCAAGACCGTCTACATATCCTTTTATCGCATCAACTTTTAATTTATCTCTATCAAAATCTTCAAAATATAGCTTTTCTAATTTATCTCCTATATCATCTACTTTTTCATCTATCGTCTTGTAATCAACAACAGAAATTCCAGTAAGCGATGCTACATTGGCTAAAATAACTCCAGAAAAAAAGTATATAGCTATAACTACTACACTCAATATAACACCTGTTACAAGTCCTTTACTAAAACCTTTCATTTATAAACTCCTAAACTTAATAAAATTGTAAAAAGTGCGTACTACAAGTGCACGCACAAGAAAGATGTCAACTTTATCTATTCATACATAAATCACCAAAAAAAGTAACATATGTGAGGGTATCGACAAAGTCGACAATATAAAAAATTATTTTCTAAAATACTTCATTGGATTTAACCAACTAGACCCTTTTTTAACACTAAAGTGTAAGTGGTTTCCAGTAGATGAACCCGTAGTACCTACATAACCTATTTTCTGACCAGCTTTTACGACTTGACCTTGTGTAGCTGCTCTTTTAGACATATGTGCATATAAAGTCATATATCCGTTACCATGTGCTATAACTACATAATTACCATATGAATAGTGATACCCACTCCTTGCAACTTCACCAGAGCCTGCCGCTCTAATAACAGTTCCTTTAGGTGCTGGTATATCTACACCATTATGTAAATGTTTTCTTCTAGTGATAGGGTGTGTCCTATAACCAAAAGGAGAACTAACTCTATAGTAACCTTTAAGCGGCCATGTAAACTTACCACCACTATATATTGCTGCTACCTTTTTAGATTTTTTCCTTAAACGCTCTATCTCTGCTTGTTTTGCTGCAAGTATTTTATCTAACTCTGAGTCTAACTTCGCTTCTTCAGATGCTATTAAGTCGAGCTGTTTTACAGCCTCATCTAATTTTTCACCAATCTGTACTCTCTGCTTATTTTGTTGGTCAACTAACTTCTGAGCATTTTCTTGCTCTTTATTTTTTGACTTAACTTTTTCATTAAGGCTAGCTAATCGAACATTTTTGTCTTCTACTATATAAGATAGCGTATCTTCTGCTATTTCAAGAGAACTTTCAACAGCAACTGTTTCTGCCTCTATAGCTTCAAGTTTTTCAAATAATTCCTTATCTGATTTAACCATCTTTTTAGTATACTCAACTTTATTGAAAAAATCACTTACAGAAGTAGAATTAATAAGTATTTCAAAAACAGAAACTTCTCCATTTTCATAGATTGATTTTATTCTGAGTGCTCCTAGCTCTTTCAGTTTTTCTTTCTCATTTCTAATGCTAGAAAGCTCCTCTTTTACCTTATCAATTTCTATATTTTTCTCTTCTATTTTCACTTCAAGCTCATCGATTTCTAATCCTAAAGCTCCGATTTCATTTTCGAGCCTACCGATAGAATTCATTATAACTTTTAGTGCTGCATTATTTGCATCTATAGATTTGGATATCTGTTTATACTCCCTATCTATTTCATTTCTAAGTTCTTTCTGTTCTTTTTTCCTAGCTATAATCTCTTTGACTTTTCTCTTTTGTTCTTGTTCCCTTTGCTTTATTTTGTCAAGTTTCGAATATGCAAATACAGACGAAACCGATAAAACAAACACCAGAGCAACAATAAACGTTTTTCTAAACATCTTTTTCATCAATCATACCTTCAAATATCTATTAACCGTTATTATACTACCTAAAAGTCCGATTACAATACCTACTATAAGTGCTATAGGTAAAATTTGCGAAAACAACTCGCTTATAGGTATAAATACTAGTATGTCTGTAACTACACTAAACCTAGTCGCTATAGCAATAGTTGCTTGCGTATAAAATACCGTAACAAGTATAAGTGGCAAAATCGTCCCCAAAAGACCTATTATGATACCCTCTATTATAAAAGGCCCTCTAATAAATCTATCGGTCGCTCCTATGTATTTCATTATCTGTATTTCCTTTTGTCTTGTAGAAATACCTAATCTAATGGTATTAGATATTAAAAACAACGACATGAGTAAAAGTATGGAGATGAGTATTATACTAAATACACTAACAAAACTATTTATATCTTCCATTAATTTAACTAAATACTGTGCTTGCTTTACTTCCCTAACATCAGGCAAAGAAGTTATATAGTCAACCAAAACTCTACTAGTGTCTATATCATCAAAATACACTACTAAAGACTCTGAACCTACAAGTGGATTTTCATTATTATAACCTGCTAACTGGTCTTCTCTGCCTTCAAAATAGTTATTTTTGAAATCTTCCCACGCCTTATCAGCAGAAATATACTCTACTTGATATACATCACTTCTAGCCTCAAGAATGTCTTTGATTTCAATCATTCTCTCCTCTTTAGTACCCTCATTAAAAAATACAGTAATACCTATTTTGTTTTCTGCTTTATCAAGCATATAATCTATATTAAGACTTATAGCTGTAAAAATAGCTACAATAAATATACTGACACCAATAGTCGTAATTGCTGCGATGGACATCAAATGATTTTTTAATATATTTTGAAATCCTTGTTTTATCAAATAAAAAATAGTTTCAAATCTCATGATGGTAACCTCCAAGCAATTCATCTCTAACTACTTTACCCTCATGAAGAGTTATAACTCTTTTTTTCATCATATCAACTACTTCTCTATCATGGGTAACTACGATTACAGTAGTTCCTCTAAGATTTATCTCGGATAGAAGTTTCATAATTTCAAACGATGTTTTTGGGTCCAGATTTCCAGTCGGCTCGTCCGCAAGCAAAATTACTGGATTATTAACTAGTGCTCTAGCTAGAGCAACTCTCTGCTGCTCTCCTCCAGAAAGCTGATGCGGATACACATTCGCTTTTCTGGACAAGCCAACTAACGATAACATAACTGGTACATTTCTTCTAATATAAGACTTGCTATGTCCTGTTACCGTAAGTGCAAAAGCAACATTTTCAAACACTGTCATCTTCTCTAACAGTCTAAAATCTTGAAAAACTACCCCTATACTTCTTCGCATTTTAGCTACTTTGCTCTTCTTTAAATGGGTAACGTCTAAGCCGTTTACCTTTATCATTCCGTTATCTGCTTGTAGCTCTCTCATAAGTAATTTAATTAGTGTACTCTTACCACTACCAGAACTACCTACTATAAATACGAATTCCCCCTTCTCTATGTGAAAACTCACATCATCTAAAGCTCTAACGCCTGTTGGATAAACTTTTGATACATTTTCTACTTTTAACATAAAGCTCCTACTCTAAAATCAATAACCTGACTTAGACATAAACTTCATATATTTTACTACCATAAGTGCAATTTTAAACGTAATTGCATCATCGAATACTCTAAGGTCTAGGCCAGTATTTTTTTGTAATTTATCAAGTCTATACACCAAAGTATTTCTGTGAATGTATAGCTGTCTTGACGTTTCTGATACGTTTAAGCTATTTTCAAAAAACTTATTAATCGTAATCAATGTTTCTTCATCTAGTTCATCTGGAGATTTTTCTTCAAAAATTTCCTCTATGAACATTTTACAAAGAGGTATAGGTAATTGATAAATGAGTCTACCTATACCGAGTTCATTATAAGCCATAATGTGCCTGTCATTGTAGAATATCTTTCCTACTTCCAGTGCAAGTTTAGCTTCTTTATAAGATTTGGAAACGTCTTTTATATCTCTTATTACTGTACCCATAGCTACATAAACATCGCTCATAGCTTCACTATTAAGAGTGTCTACTATATTGCTAGCAACCTCATGTAATGTTTCTCTATTATCTTCTGGTTCAACTTCTTTGACTATAATTATACTTTTTTCATCTACAGCAGTAATAAAGTCTTTTGTGTTTTCTGGAAAAATTGAACGCACTACTTCAAGAGCATTTATATCTTTTTCATTTTTTGTTTCTACTAGAATAGCTATACGTGAAGTATCGCTATCAATATTTAACTTTTTAGCTCTATTGTAAATATCTACGAGTAATAAGTTATCTAAAAGCAAATTTTTTACAAAATTATCTTTATCAAATCTCTCCTTATATGCTACAAGTAAATTCTGTATTTGAAAAGAAGCAATTTTTCCTATTTGATATGCGTCTTCAGCCTCACCTTTAGCTGATATAACGAACTCAACTCTATTATCGTCATAAACTTTAAAAAATTGATATCCTCTTACCAATTGACTTTCTGCTTGAGAAGAAACAAAATCTGTAACAGCATTGTTATTCTCATTATCCGTCCTAAGCTCTGTAGTAGCAATCAACTTTCCTTCTCTATCCATTACGCTAAAATCAATACGCGTAATATTTTTTAATCCATCAATAGTATTTTGAATAATTTGATTAGATATCATATGTGCTATCTCCTCTCTATTTTCGCATTTCATCATTAACTATATTGTAATGCAAATACACTAAAAAAAAAAGAGTAAAATAAATAAAAAGGTAAATGTAAACAAATTTTTATAGATATTCAATATACTCTTCACATTTGCATAGTAATAATTGTCTATACCTATATTATATATCCTAAATATCAGCCTTATAATTTAGTACTAATTTATAATTTAAAAATATTTTTTTATTCAATTTTTATATTTTCTCACACAAAACTGATGCATTATTTACTGCCATATATACTATATTATTATTTTTTAATAAAACTCTTTTATCATTGACAAAATCCATATATAGTAATACAATTTTTATTGCAACACTACATATGGAGATTTAAACATGGAAATAAAAATCACGAAACGAAATGGCGAAATAGTGCCATTTGACGCAAATAAAATAGTTACAGCTATAAAAAAGGCATTCATAAGCGTTAATAAACAAGTAGATGAAGCCGAGCTTAACAAAATAGCTGACAATATTTTTAACGATGCTAAACTGAGCATACAACATGGGGAAATGCTATCAGTCGAAGATATTCAAGACTTAGTAGAAGTAGCTCTTATAGATGCTATGCACCATCAAGTATTAAAAAGTTACATACTTTATAGAAATAGGCATCAGAGAATAAGACATATAATAGACAGCTATAGAACACTAGGATTTGATGATGAAATAATATCAATATTAAAAGAAATATCTTCCAAATACGATGATACAGAATATAGTTTAGAACATTTATATCATAAAGTAGTATCATTTCACAAAGTTGGAATGGAAAGCGATAGACTTCTTTTAGTGCTTGTAAAAGCCACTTTAGAAATGACTTCTACAGAGTCGCCAAAATGGGTTTACATATCAGCTAGATTTTTAAATTTGAAAGTAAAAAGAGAGGCTGCTAAAACAATATCTCACCTAGAAGATAAATCTTTTTATGGTGTACTATCTCACTACAGTGAAAAGGGACTTTATGGCGATTATATAATAAAAAATTATAGTAGAGAAGAGATAGATTTAGCAGAGAGTTTTATAGATGAAAGCCGTGATAATTTACTGACTTATAGCGGACTTAATCTTCTTTATAAAAGATATATTTTAAGAAATTATGATGGCAAAGCGATAGAAAAAATAAGCCAGCTATTTTTACGAATAGCACTTCATCTATCTATTCCAGAGAAAAAAGAAACTAGAATGGCTTTCGTAAAAGACCTTTACGATATTTTGAGCCAGCTAAAAGTAACTATGGCAACTCCTACTATGTCAAATTCAGGCAAGCCTCATCACCAGCTCTCAAGCTGCTTTATAGACACTGTAGACGACTCTTTAAACGGTATTTACAAATCACTTGATAACTTTGCTAAAATATCAAAATCAGGTGGTGGTATGGGACTTTACTTCGGTAAAGTTAGAGCCAATGGTTCTGATATAAGAGGTTATAAAGGTGTAGCTGGTGGCGTAACTAGATGGATAAAATTAGCAAATGATACTGCCGTAGCAGTAGACCAATTAGGAGTTCGTCAAGGTTCTGTAGCAGTTTATTTAGACGTATGGCACAAAGACATACCAGAATTTTTACAG
>PDWI01010306.1_pt1 | contig 10497 bp, 12 predicted proteins | sample 1430891 | NCBI WGS metagenome assembly PDWI01 (sample SAMN01162508, study PRJNA174530) | Oral metagenome, whole genome shotgun sequencing project. | biome: Marine environment; feature: Marine mammal; material: Swab sample of the gingival sulcus; isolation source: swab sample of gingival sulcus... | reverse complement strand
ATTACTCCGCAATGTGCACCATTTTCGCTAAAAAATCTGAAAATTTCGTTGCGAAAGAGAGATTCTAGACAGGTTCTAAGCAACTGTTATTGACATATCTTTTATTTTATGCTAAAATGATATGTCTCAAGCGTGAGGCAGATATGTTAGGTTGACAATAAAGAGCTTTTCTAATATGAGGGGGTATTATGGGAAAAGTAGATAGATTATCACTGGAAAAGAAAGAAAAATATATCAGTCGTATGGCTTTTGCTGTAAAACTGAGTATATTTATGATTGTTTTTGTGATGTGGCTAGCATACATGTTTTGGCATACACAAAAAGTGTGGCAAAAGCCACTTGCCATTTTGGCGTTTCTTTTTCTTTGAACAGTGCGCCATTTTTCATTTTATGGGTGCGATGATTATCGTTCAAATTCTTTTTGTGATTTTTCAAATAGCACGATATCGCAAAAAGAATACATGAAAAACATATCAGAGATTACCACATATCACGCACCTGTGTAGCACATTACACAGGTGTTTTTTGTATTTTCGTAATGTTTTTGTACGTTTGTAGTGTTCTTGCATTTTGTGTGCACCGGTAGTACAATGACGAAGTAATCTCAGTAGTAGGTGTTTTTATATGTACAAAAAAATGAAAAGAAAGTTTTGGTATACTGTTATTTTTACGGTGATTATGGTTATTATCGCTGCGCCGGTGATGCCGTTTTTGCCGTCGCGGGTGCAGGGGTATTTTGATGCGCTTGCGATCAATCTCGGGCTGGATTTGCAGGGCGGATTGCATCTCGAGTACAAACTGGATCTCTCCAAAGTGCCTGATGGCAAAGAAGGTGAAGCAAAGGATGCGGTGCAGGCGGTTGTAGAGCGGAGAGTGAATGCGTATGGTGTCGGTGAGCCGATTGTGCAGTTGGCACAACGTGCTGGCGAGACATTTCTTATTGTGGAATTTCCGGGTGCAGAGAGTATGGAGGATGTCAAAAACGTCATCCAAAAAACACCATTTCTCGAATTTCGCACAGAAAAAACACCGGAAGAAAAAGATGCAGAGCAAGAGAAGCTCAATGAAGAAATGAGCGAATTTCTCACGCAAATTCATGCTGATGCAGAAAAAAAAGCACAAGACGCATTGGAACGCATCAAAAATGGGGAAGACTTTAGTGGGTTGGCAGCGGAAAACAGTAAAGATCCGGACATGCAGGGTGTTGAAAATGTGATTGATTTTTCTAAGCGCGATGTGTATCCGCAAGAATTTGCAGACATTCTTTTTGGTGACACGCTAAACGATGGTGATGTGCATCAAGAGTTGGTCACGACAGATGATGGATGGTTTATCCTCAAAAAACTGGAGACACGTGGTGAGGGTGATGCGCGCGAAATTAAATCACAGGTGATTCCATTTGCCAAGTTGTCCATCCCGGTGGAGCCGTACAAAGCGACAGAACTTACCGGCGAATTTCTCGAACAGGCAAATCTCGAGTTTTCTGGTGGTGGTATGGGCGGTGGTATGTCTGAACCACAAGTTGGATTGCAGTTTGACCACAAAGGTAAAGAGTTATTTGCGCAGATGACAAAGGACAATCTTGGCAAGACAATAGCAATTTATCTCGACAATGAACTGGTGAGTGCGCCGACCGTGCAAGCGGAAATTGTGGATGGACGTGCAGTGATTTCGGGCAATTTTACGACAGAAGAAGCAAAAGAACTCGCGCAACGACTCAACGAAGGTGCATTGCCAGTGCCGATTGAATTGGTATCGCAACAAAGTGTAGAAGCGACGCTTGGTGCAGAGGCATTGCAAAAAGGACTAAAAGCTGGTGCATTTGGGTTGGTGCTTGTGATGGTGTACATGATTGTGTATTACAGATTTTTTGGTATTATCGCCGCGGTAGCGCTGGGGATTTATGCGGCGACGCTTGTGTCTATTTTTAAACTTTCCAGTCTCACGCCAATGGCAATTACGCTCACACTAGCGGGGATTGCGGGTCTCATTTTATCCATTGGTATGGCAGTGGATGCAAATGTGCTGATTTTTGAGCGTATCAAAGAAGAGCTACGACTCGGCAAGGGCATAAAACGTGCTGTCGATGAAGGCTTTAATCGTGCATGGCCGTCAATTCGTGATGGAAACCTGTCGACGATTATTACATCAATCATTCTCATGTCTATGGGTACAGGATTTGTGTATGGGTTTGCACTCATGCTCATCATCGGTGTGCTTGTGTCGATGTTCACGGCGATTGTGTTGGTCAAAATCATTATGAAATATCTCTGTGGCGAGTGGATTGAAGATCGCCTGTGGCTTGTGATGCGTAATAAGAAAAAACTCTAGAATTATGTTACATATTATTGATAAAAGAAAATATACATATGTGTTTTCCGCGCTGCTCATCGTCGTGAGTGTTGTGGTGCTGACATTGTGGGGCATTAAACCAAATAGTGACTTTACCGGTGGGACAACTGTGGAGTTTTCTGTTGGTGATGAAGCTGATGTAAATCGCGATGTGCTCTGTGAAAAATTGGATGGTGGCTGTAATGAAAGTTTTGTCGTCCAAGGTAGCGAAAAAGATGGGCAAAAACGCGTAATTATTAAATACAAAGAGTCTACAGAAGAATTTAATCAAAAAGTGTTTGCTGCAGTGACAGAAATTGATGCGAGAGCTACGCAGGTAAAAGTGGATTTCACTGGTGCTGTTGTGTCGGAGCAACTAAAGAAAAATGCGTCAAAGGCGGTGATTTTTGCGGTGATTGCTATTTTGCTCTATATCGCATGGGCATTTCGCAAAGTGTCTGTACCAGTATCATCGTGGTACTATGGTATTGGCGCGGTGGCAGCACTTGCACATGATATTGTGATTACGCTGGGCATCTTTGCGCTTCTCGGACATGTGTGGGGAATTGAAGTTGGCGTGCCGTTTGTGGCAGCGCTGCTCACGATTTTGGGGTACAGTGTCAATGATACAATTGTCGTATATGATCGTATTCGTGAAAATGTTCTCCGGACGCGTGCGATTAAAAACTTCGATGATTTGGTCAATCGCTCACTCAATGAATCATTGGCGCGATCATTCAATACGTCGCTTACTGTTGTGGTGGTGTTGGTGCCGATTATTCTTTTTGGCGGTGATTCGTTGTTTAATTTCTCACTGGCTTTGCTTGTCGGTGTGCTTTTTGGGACGTACTCATCGATTTTTGTAGCGACAGCACTTATCGTGACGATATACACGATACAAAAAAACGCACAGAAAAAGTAGTATGTAATAATAAAGTAATGTAAAAATATGGCTTTAACAGATTTATTTAAAAAGAAAAAAAAGAAGATAGACGTGGATCCCGTCGCAGCGCAAAAACAAGCGGAAGAAATGCTTGGTGGGCAATTGCCAGAGATTACTGATGAAATGATTGACCAGATGTTGGACGGTTCATTGCCTGGTATGCCAAAAATGGGGCGCATGCAAAAAATGGCACTTAAAGGCCTTAAAAAAATGTCGCCGGAAAAACGCAAGCAGGTCTTTGCGGAAGCATTTGGCAAGATGAATGCTGATGGTGGTGAGAGTAAAGAAGAAATGCTCAAACAAATCGAAGAAATGCGTGCAGCGGGGCAACTCAACTCAAAGCAATACAAAATTGCCAAAAAACGACTGGGAATTAAGTCGTAATAGGGCGTTTATTTAGTAAATCAGTGTCATTATGAATATTCACGGAACAGAAACAGAAAAAAATCTTCTCAAAGCATTTGCGGGGGAGTCACAGGCGCGGATGCGTTATGATTATTTTGCCAAAGTGGCAAAAAAAGAAGGCCTGGAACAAATTTCAGGGTTTTTTGCTGAGACAGCGCTCAATGAAAAAGAGCATGCAAAACGATTTTTCACATTTCTCGAAGGACACATGGTGGAAATCATCGCGACATATCCTGCGGGCAAAATCGGCACGACACTGGAAAACCTCAAAGCCGCAGCTGATGGTGAAAATGAAGAGTGGACGGAATTGTATCCGGCATTTGCACGTGTGGCGCGAGAAGAGGGGTTTGCAGAAGTAGCAATTGCGTTTGAAAAGATTGCAGAAGTAGAAAAAGCGCATGAAGCACGCTATCGTAAGCTATATGAAAATCTGGAAGCAGGAAAGGTATTTGTTGCAGAAGATAAAATCGTCTGGAAGTGTCGCAACTGTGGTTATTTGCATGAGGGTGATGCCGCGCCATTGAAATGTCCTGCATGTGAGCATCCACAAGCATATTTTGAAATACTGCGCGAAAACTACTAGCACATGAAACGAAGAAAGAAAAAACAGCGTGTGTAGCGCTGTTTTTTTATGCAAGTACTAAAAGCATGAGTGATGCAATGAGAAGTGATAATGTGAGCCACGTAATCCAGCTCGGTGTAGAAATGTTATATGAAAATCGTTCTAGTTTTTTTGATTTGTCAATATAATATTGTCTAATGAGGTCTTCGTTGATTTCTCCACTGTCAAACTTGCGCAAAACGACATACTCATTGTCATATGATGCATAAATCGTACGAATGTCCGCAAACATACGCGAAGCATTGCGGTCAAGTAGAAAAAGATGCTGTGCAAATGCGCTCACAACAACAATCATCGCAAAAATCTTACTCCACATCACAAGAAATGCATCAGCATGTGTAGTGCATAATGCAGTAATTAATAATGCAATTGCACTAAAGCCCATATACATATTGTAGTGATATATGCGCTGATTAAGATCAGTGACAAGTGCTTGCATATGAAAAAACGCAGAAAGACGTTTTTCCTCGAGTTCTTCAATATGTTTTTTGAGGTTTTCAGTTTGCATGGGTATAGTCTAAAATATATAGTGAAATTTTGTTTTTTGTATAAGAATATAATGAAAATGATTGTGCACACTCCCAATAGACAATGCTGTGGGAGTGCTGCTTTATAAGCTAAACGTATACGGCGTACAACACAGCCTTGCCGAGCCGTGTGCCATTTCTGCCAAGGTGCTTTTGTATATGCTTGTACATCCCTCGTTGTAGTTGGAGGGTTTCCCTCAGACGTATCAATTAATACATCAGAAAGTACTCTTTCTTTTTTTGATTTTTGAGCTATTCTCCAAACTTTAACGTGCGGATTTCTTTTCATCACATTTCCTCCGTGTTTGTGCAGAAATTTCATTTTTCTGCATTTTCTTTTTCTCTCCCATTTCTGTGATTGCTGCATTTTTGAATACAGCGTTAACAGCGTCACGGGAGTTGCCCACGTAGTTTAGCATCTGGTTCCTTGTGCACCCAGATACAAGCACTGTAAAAACAGATATAATAATCAGTTTTTTACGTACTATCATGTTATCCTCCTTTTTATTTTTACATCTTTGCATAAAGACAGTATATTATAGCATGATATATAGATTATGTCAACTTGTGGATGTGCGTGGAAATTGATAGTATACAGGTAGATTTTTAGTACAAAATTATGATAAATGACAAAGAAAAAAGCGCTTTAGTAGACGCAGTCCTTGAGCGTGGTGTGTTGGCAGAGTTTTTGCCGACAAAGGAAGAATTTCGTGAACGATTACTTTCTGGTGAAAAAATGCGGTTTTTTATCGGTATGGACCCGACAGCAAAAGCATTGCATCTCGGGCATGCACAAAACTTGATGATTTTGGAAGATTTTCGCCAGCTGGGGCATGAGGTGATTTTTTTGATTGGTGATTTTACAGGCATCATTGGGGATCCATCAGACAAATCAGCAGTACGCACGGCACAGACACGTACAGAAATTGAAGCAAATTTTGCCGGGTGGAAAGAGCAGGTGCAACACATTGTAAACTTTGATGATCCGAATAACCCTGTGCAGATTAAATACAATTCAGAGTGGTTGGGTGCGTTAACTTTTGAGGAGGTACTGCATCTCTCAAGCAATTTTACCGTGCAGCAGATGCTGGAGCGGGACATGTTTGAAAGACGTATGGAGCAGGGAAAGCCGATTTATTTGCATGAGTTCATGTATCCACTTATGCAGGGGTATGACAGTGTGGCGATGGATGTGGATGTGGAGCTCTGTGGCACGGACCAGATTTTTAATGCACTTGCGGGACGTACACTTTTGCAGAAGTTAAAAAACAAAGACAAATTTGTGATTGCAGCGAAGCTCATCGCCGATGAAAAAACCGGCATGCTCATGTCCAAATCAAACGGCACCGGTGTATTTCTTGATTTATCAGCAAACGACCTTTTTGGCGCGATTATGTCACAACCTGATGGCATGCTCAAGCCACTGCTTCTCGGTTGCACACGATTGCCACTGGAAAAAGTCGATGCATTGCTCGCTCTAGACAATCCGCGTGATGCAAAAGTGGCGCTGGCACACGAAATCGTTCGTATTTATCACGGTAAAGAAGCAGCAGATCAAGCGCAAAAACATTTTGTGGATACTTTTTCAAAAGGGGAAGTCCCGGATGACGTCGTGTCACATGCTGTCGGTGAAAATACACACATCCTTGAGTATTTGGTCGCATCTGGTGGAGCAACGAGCAAGAGTGATGCACGTCGCAAAATTGAGCAAGGCGGTGTATCAATTGATGGTACAAAAATTACTGACACAAATTATGAACTAACAGAGGACACAGCTGACAAGGTCATTAAAGTCGGAAAGAAATTTTTTGTTAAAATTATGACATCATAGACCAAGGTCCAACCTTCGGATATCCGAAGGTTGGACCTTTATGCGGTTGTGTGAAAGTACGATTCATTGCGTCTTTTTGAGATAGGTAGAGAAAAACGGTTTGTGTAGCATGGTACACAAACCGTTTTTACTGACACATGTTTTTGTGTTAGTTTTCTTTTAACATTTGATACATAGCCTTCTCTGTGATGAGCGAAAAACCTCTTTCATTAGTGTAAAGGCTACTGCGTAAAATATGCTAATTATAGTGATTAATCCAATCGCAATAAATAGCAGGAATTCTGCAAGCCCCGATGTACCTGTATATGATTAGTGCAATTGTTATTACAGCAGTTGTGCATAGAAATAGCGTGGATTTTTTGTATTTTGCGATGCGCTCTATGAGTGCGTTATACCCATAAATCCATCCAATAGCACAAAGCAGTCCACTCATGATAGCGAAAACAATGCTTGTCATCATGGCAATCCTCCGTTATATTGTTGCGGTTTACTGTAATCTAATCACCTGCAAGAACCTGCACAAAAATCACCGCATTTAGTAATCCAATGATTATAGTAAAAAACAATGTGATAAGAATATTTGTAAGAGGAATCAGTGGATGTGTCCATATAACCATACTGATTGTTATCACAAAAATCACAGTGCAAAAAATAATCAACCAATATTTTTTAGTGTGTTTTATAAAGCATGACAGCATATTTATGCAAAAGTATAATTTCATAGCATATTCCCCCTTTAGCATATTGTTAAAGATCATTCTATGCGTGCATAGTAAAACACCAAAAATAATACGTCAATTTTACGTCAGAGGAAAAGTTTTGGTAGGAGATGGTATGAGAAGTCACTTTTTTGACAATATTACTTGTCAGCATGATGAAAAAACGATAAAATACCAACTATTATGACATAATGCTTCAATGTAATATGGGAAAAATTATACTATATACAGATGGTGGGTCGCGGGGCAATCCTGGTCCGGCAGCGATTGGTGTGTGGATTGAGACGCTTGACAAAAAATATGCTAAATTTATCGGTACAGCGACCAATAATGATGCAGAATATCAGGCGCTTATTTTTGCGTTGAAAAAATGCAAGTCGCTACTGGGCAAACAAAAAGCAAAAACGATGAAAATAGAGTGTAATTTAGACAGTGAACTCATCGTAAAACAACTCAATCATGAATACAAAATCACAAAAGAAAATACACAGAAATACTTTTTGGAAACATGGAATATGATGCTTGGTTTTGATGCTGTGACATTTCGTCATGTGCCACGTGAACACAATACCATTGCTGATGGACTCGTCAATGATGCGCTAGACACTGAACTTGGTCATGGCGGACTTCTCTAGACGAAATGTTTAAAATATGGTAACTTTACACCATCGTTCATTCTTTGTATGGGGTGAATTCTTATAAGTAGATTGATGACATATGGGACACAAAAAAGCATTGTCACGTGGAAATCTTGTTTTTTTGTTTATTGTCGCATTTTTGTGTGGCACAATTGGCAAAAAGGCAATGGGAGATTATGTGCGTATGGGTTATGATGATCCAAAAACGGTAATCATGCATGGAGAACTGTATGATATTGATGTCGCAGAACAAAAACTGATCCAAAAGGGATTGCCTGAAGAACCAGTACATGAGGAGGCTGGAAAAAATAAATAGAGAAGGCTAATTTTATAGAAATACATTATGTCAAAAGAACAAGAAGAAAAAAAGACTACAGAAGACGTGCAAGAGGAGGTTTCTGTTGATGAGAAAAGCACAAAAGATGATATGCAAGAAGATGTTGAAGTAGCAGAGGATGTGCAAGATGTTGCGACAGACAAAAAACAGCACAAAACACTTATTGCGCTGGTCATCCTTTTTGCTGGTGTGGCATGTGGATCACTGTTTATCGATGTAGCGCAATTATTTACGCAAAAAGGTTTTTCTGCGCGGGCACTTGAGGATGCACAAGTCGTAGAATATGATGGCAAAACATGGGTGCGCTATGATGATCCAAAAATTGTTGTAGAAGTATTTGATGCTGATGACTGTACAGAATGTGTAACTGATGAGGTGCTTGTACGGTTGCGTTCACTTATTCCGACACTTGAGGCGCATCGTATTGACGTGCGCACAGCGGAAGGAATGGCATATGCCAAAGAAAACGATGTGAAGCATATTCCTGCGTTTATCTTTGATAATAACGTGATGGAGTCGGACTTTTATCAGCAAGCAGCGATTTTGTTTTCAGACAATAAAAACAATAAACAGTATTTTGATGCGCCTAGTGTCGGTGTGCCGATTGGTGAGTATCTTGAGACGCCAGTTGCAGAAGGCGGTATTGCACTTGATAATCATGAAAATGCGCAACATGTCGTCATACTGTATGACAACCCACTTGCCAAAGAAAGTGCAACAATCTATCCAATTGTAGAAAAAGTGCGCGCAGAACAAAAAGAGCAAATGCACACTGTCATAAAAATTGTGGCGGATACAGAGCAGAAAAATTCTCTTGCAGCAGCACGCGCACTCTACTGTGCAGGGCAACAACAAAAATACACAGAGTATGTAAAAGTGTTTTACGCAAACCATGCAGCAGTGATCAAAAGTGACGCTGTTACAGAATTGCTGCACGGATATGCGACACGGTCTGGTCTTGACGTCACGCAATTTGATGCGTGCGTCGCTGAGAATACGACGCAAGAAATGCTTGAAAGCACTGCGCGTGAAGCAGCACAATACGGAGTTATCTATGCACCGACATTTTTCATCGATGGTACACCGCACATTGGCGTGATGACATATCAAGAATTGAAAGAGCAAGTTGCTGGCGATGGCACAATGCAAGCTGCAGGAAATGAATAGAGAAACATCATACAGAGAAATATAATGTGTGCCAATGTCCGACCTTCGGGATACCCGAAGGTCGGACCTTTTTTGGAAAGTGGTGGTGCATTAGGTGGTGTAATGTGTGATTATAGCTCTCGCAAAACAAATCTTCCCTAATTGTTATAAATAGATTTTATTGATTTTTATATGTTTTTAACCCCCAACCCAGAAACCTGCTTTCCCCTAAACAAAGCCATAATCTGATATCCAAGTAATATTCTTATGTAATGTACAAAGTATCCTTTTACAGAACGTGGAAAAGAAGAAATAAGGTGTAATTGATTTTTTAAAATACCAAATACACTCTCTATACGTGATCTTTGTGATAGAAGGATGTTTTGAAATGGCGTAGCCATTTTTTTATCTTGTTTTGGCCATGGGGGTGAAATGATGATTGTATTGTATAATTTATTAATCTTTTTTCTCATTACACGCGATCCATAGAGTGTATCTCCTACTACTATTTGTACATTTTTGTTTATGAGAAAAGGTAAAGCTTGTGCATCATGATAACGTGCTTGTGAAAACCATAAAGAACAGAATTGTCCTTTCATATTTATCGTTGCATGTAACTTAAAACCATAATGCCATCCTTGATGATTTTTTCCAAAAGATGCTAGTGTTTTAGCGACTTTATGAGAGTGTGATCTTTGTAGTTTACATACGGGAAGCATTGTGAAATCTACAAACCGTAGCGATTCTTTTTCTTGTAGTAATTCTTCAAGTAAAACAATCATCTGTGGTAATACACGATGACAGTGTTCTAAAAAAGCATTATATTTTGGCAGTCGTGGAAACTCTCTATCAAGATAGATTTTTGTAAATGTGTGAATATCTTTAAATGTTTTTTGATGTAATACGAGTGTATTCCATATTAGCAATGTGATGATTTCACTGTTTGTAATAATAGGCGGTCTTCCACCTTTGGGATATGTTTGTTTTGCTAATTTTTC
>PDWI01010305.1_pt1 | contig 10497 bp, 13 predicted proteins | sample 1430891 | NCBI WGS metagenome assembly PDWI01 (sample SAMN01162508, study PRJNA174530) | Oral metagenome, whole genome shotgun sequencing project. | biome: Marine environment; feature: Marine mammal; material: Swab sample of the gingival sulcus; isolation source: swab sample of gingival sulcus... | reverse complement strand
CCTGCCTTTGGGCAGGGACTCCCTTCAAAGGGAGAATTTATTTAAGCTACTTATAAATCGTTGGCATAATAACTTTTTGCTTATCTTGAGCATAGGTCAGATTAAGTAAAATTCAGCATTTTTCGAGCGCCTGTATCCGTGAGGATATGGGCGTTTTTTTTGGTTTTATTACTCTATATAAGTTCTTGTTAATGAGTGTTCTATATTTCACTTCAGAATGGTAAAAAAAGTTTTCCCTTAAACTCATTTGACTTTTCCCAAAAACTTTTCAAGTAAGAGCCTATAAGCTTAGCCCTTACTAAAAGCTTATAAAAAAGGGAGGGCAAAAACGCCCTCCCCTCTTCTCTTATTATTAAGACGAAATTATCTTACAGTCGCTTCTATATGTGCGTCTCCTGCCACATCAAGGCTATCAACCATATTACGAGGGTGATATTTAGCAACAGGCAAATCACTAAGTACAAACTTATTACACTTACGTCCCACAACGACCTTATCGGTTAGAGCAGTTGTCAAAGCTGTCGCAGCAACACTTAGCAAAGAGCCAAGGACACCTCCTCCAGAGACATTAGTCTGTGTGTTAAGCTTAATAAGTCCTCCACGCTGATAAATAATCTCATTCGTCTTTGCAGACTTCAAGATGTAATCAATATCTACCTTAATATAGCCTCCAAGACTTTGCTTTTTCCAAGACTTAATCCTTGTGAATAGCACTACATCTGCACCAAAAACACGATTGAAAATAGACAAGTCTTTGTCAATAAACATTTCACTATCATAAGCTCCCTCGTGCTTCAAGATGTCAGCCGTTAGATAAGGAGAAAAGACATAATACCCCTTCTCACAAAGAGGATGATAAAGCGTAGTATAGAAATGCTCCTTAGCATCAACGTAGTTTGTCTCGTTAATCGGAGGCATAATCAAGATAGACAGTGGTCTCTCTTGGTAAAGTTGAGCATACTTTGCCCCCTTAGTCACAGGTCCTTTTGCCTTAGACAAAGAGCAAGAGTATAAGGCAAAAATAGACAATACAATAGCAATAAACTTCTTCATTATTTTAGACGCTTTATAATTCGTTTAACATAAGCTTTAGACTCAGGATAAAGCTCCATCTCTTTCTCCAAAAGCTTCATTCCTCTCTCCGTCTTCCCAGTATTAACAAGGATAACACCGTACTCAGCACACATTCCTGGAGGTACGACACCTCTCAAACCTTTCTGACGGTCAATGATTTTGTCGTACATCTTCATCATCTTAACCTCCAGATTTGGGTCAGGAGACTTATAATAGTTATAAGTTAACTTTTCATAATTATCCCAACTATAGAGGCTACGCTCTTTTGTTCCGCAAGAACTTAGACTTAGGACTAGAGTAAGCAGTAGACTTACAAGTAAAAATTTCTGTTTCATTAGGGTAACTGTATTACTTTAGTTTGTTGTGTAGACAGGAAGAGCTGTCTTGAGTAAAGAAGCTTTCCCTCGTAGTATACTTTAACTGTGGCACGCCCAGTAGGCACGGTATAAGCCTTACCTTTGCGCATTGCCTTCTTCTCTTTAACGACCTTCGCAGTAAAGTCCTCCTCTAGTGTACTGAAGTGGACGTCTACAATCTTATTATAGTAATGCTCAGGGCTTACAAAAAGCAAGTAAGCAACATCACTCTTGCCCCCCTCTTGTGCAACAGGCATTCTACAAGAAGATAGAAAAGCCAAACTCAGCACAAAAGTCATAAAAAATACTATTCTCTTCATCTTATTTGTCTGCTTGAATATAATAATCTGTTAGTTGCTCTTTATTAATCGTCTTTCCCTCATTGAGGCTTAGTTCAATGAATGAATACTCTGTCTCAGCAGTATCTCCACCTGTAGAAAGGACTGAAACAGTTCCAACCTTTTTCCCTGGTAACTGTATCATCACACCTGTCTGAGGGTTCTTAACGCTCTTCCCTTTCTTATATACGGAGAAGCTATCGCCTTCTCTAATACCTTGGCTAGCACCACCTGCAATCAAATTAGCGTCCTCTTCTAAAGAAAGGAAATAAGTACGCCAAGGTTTGTCTGTACACTTATTGATGATGTTCTCAACTAGCTGACCGATAGCAGCAGCTATAGCTTTGTCGCTGAGCGTAGCATCATAGCCGGCACGCGAACCAACACCAAGAGTCGTCTTAGAGGTGAGTGTCGCTTCACCCTTACCCTCATCTGAATAAATGACAAGTCCCGTTGCAACATCAACCAAGCGAATCGAAACAGTAGCCTCAACAACCTGTTGCTTTGTCGAAGAGAAGACAGCTGACTTACCAACCACCTTACGACCGAAGCCAGTAACAGAGCCAATAATCAAATAGTCCGCACCGATAGCAGAAGCAGACATTCCCTCTCTATTCTCTTTGTTTAGGTAAGCAGTCAAATCATTCTTCTCAATAAGCAAGAATTTACCTGATGCACCAAGCTTAGCTGTAAGCACATCTAATGCCTGCTTCCCTAGAGGATCATTATCCTTGTCGTAGAATAGACCTTTGGCATACTGTGTTTCGTTAGAAAATCGAGCGATGGCAACCTTACGTTTAAGAACATAGGTTGGCTCATCTACTTGTTGTGTTTCGCTAGCCACAACCTCTACATCACGCTGAGCCAAAAGACCCTCCGACGGAAATAGAAGCAATGCAGTCGCGAATGCTAAGAATAGATTTCTCATATACATTATAGATTAAGCATATCCACCTCCCAAGGATACAAGTTATCAAGCTTAATGGATAGGACGGGAAGGTCTCTCCTCTAAAGGGGAGCTAACTATCCATAGAAAATTATTAGTCCTTTTTATTCGGTTTTAACTTTCAAAAACAAAGTTAGCAATTCTTTGGGAATAAGCAAATACTTCTAATAAGACAGAAAAATAAAAAACTTTAGCCAGCAAATAAAGAAGGAGTATCAAGAATTATGTATATATTTGTTAGTGGAATATATAAACTACTAAAAGACAAATAAACAATGGAAGTATTTATGGGCTTGCCAATTTGGCAATGTTGGATAATTTTAGGTTTAAGCCTATTGATATTAGAACTCTTCATCTCGGGCTTTCTCGTTGCATGTTTCGGTATTAGCGCACTATTAACGGCTGTAACGGTCGCATTTGGAGCAAGCTTTACTGTGCAACTCATTGTCTTCGGGGTGCTGAACATTATCTTCCTCTACCTCTTACGTCCTGTCCTGCAGAAGCATTTTATGGGCAAAGAGGTTAAGAGCTGTGTTGATGCTCTGATTGGAAAAGAGATTAAACTACAAGAAGACCTGCTACCAAATAAAGACTTCGCTGAGCAAAAAATCAACGGAGATGTTTGGCGTGTCAGAGCTAAAGACGAAATGACAATAGAGGCAGGAACGCGCGTACGTATCATCGAACTTGATGGACTAACCCTAATCGTAGAGCCTTGCTAATAAAGCTTTTGCCTAGCTACTAAATAACAAGAAATCATATAATTACAAATTAAAATAATAACGAACTATGTCATCATCATTAATTATTGCAGTAGTCTTCGTACTACTCGCTATTTTTGTCGTTGCCAACGGTCTAAAAATCGTTCAGCAATCGCAGGTTGTCATCATTGAGCGATTGGGTAAGTATTACCGTACGCTACACTCAGGGGTAAACATCATTATCCCATTTATTGATAGCCCACGCCCTATGCGTTGGCGCTTCACTCAGAGAGCGTCTAATGGTCGTACAATTATCCGTAGTACAGTCGTTTCAACGATTGACCTACGTGAAACGGTTTATGACTTCCCAAGCCAAAGCGTGATTACACGAGACAACATCGTAACAGAGATTAATGCTGTGCTTTATTTCCAAATTATTGACCCTATTCGTACTGTCTACGAAATCCAAGACTTGCCAGATGCGATGGAGAAACTAACGCAAACAAGTCTGCGTAACGTTATCGGGGAAATGGATCTAGACCAAACGCTTACAAGCCGTGACATCATCAATAGTAAGCTTCGTTCAATCCTTGACGATGCAACAGATAAATGGGGTGTAAAGGTTACACGTATCGAACTGCAAGACATTAATCCTCCTCGCGACATTCGCGATGCGATGGAAAAGCAAATGCGTGCAGAGCGTGATAAGCGTGCACAAATCCTTAATGCTGAAGGACAAAAGGCTGCCCTCATTCGTGAATCAGAAGGACGTATGCAGGAGTCTATCAACCACGCCGAAGGTAATCGTCAAGCTCAAGTCCTTAAGGCTAAAGCGGAAGCGGAAGCAAAAATCCTTAAGGCGGAAGCAGAAGCAGAAGCTATTAATCAAATAACACAAGCAGTAGCATCATCAGGAGCTAACCCAACGCAATACCTTATTGCGATGCGTTACCTAGAGACGCTTAAAGAAATGACTTCTGGACAAGATAATAAGACTGTTTACCTGCCTTACGAAGCAAGTGGCGTACTTAGTTCACTTGGAGGTATCAAGGATATCCTCAAGCACTAAAGAGAGTAAATACGAAAGTATAAGTATTGGGGCGTGCCTTTTTTGGCATGCCCCAATTATTTTTTATTTTGTCTGCGATAAAAAAAAGAGGATAGCCTTGTGCTATCCTCTAAAGCATATTGTAAAAAGTTCGTTTACAGAGACTACAAACGATAAGAATAATTAATCGAAACGCTGTAACGACGTTCCGCGGAATTACCATAAGGATCTTGACGCTTGTTAGACCAAATATCCCCCAAACCAAAAGTATAACGCGTCTCAAGCTCTAAACGATGACGATCTGCAAAGGGAATACTCAGCCCAGGTCCTCCACACAAGCCCCAAAAGAATTTACGTTGAATTTCAGTCTCGTGACGGTACTTAGCAAAAGTCGTAAAGCTGCTATTCCCTTGCGCATCGATATTATCCCTCAATTCGCTATGCTCAGCAAAATTATAACCAATAACAGGACCTAGGTTAAGAAAAATACGAATGTCCTGCTTAAAAGAAAGGTAAAGATGTGTCAGCAATGGCAGGTTAATCGAATGAATAGACCTTTCATAGCCCAAGTCGGGACGCTCATCATAGCGCTCCTTCCAACCTGTGAGCGTATAGTTCAGCTCTAGCTGAATGGAAGCTCCACGCTCTATATCAAAGCGAGAAAAGACCCCAGCTCCACCACCAATATATAAACTTTGGGTGACGGAAGGAATAAACTCATACTTAGAAGCAATAGCAGAGCCTTTGACGCCGAGGTGAATATCACGAGAGAAAGGTGTTTTCTCCTGAGCCTGTATCCCCAAGCAAGAAGATGCTAAAAAAAAGCTAAGTAAAAGTATTTTACAACGAAACGATCTCATCATCACAATTATTTTAGTAACGTAAAGACTCACGATAGACCTGACCATCAGGCGAAAAAGTAACCCAATAGAAACGTTTATTACGATAGAGCGATCCATCTTTAGTCAGCTCAATGTCCATTTGAAGACCATCATAAGGCAAACTATAAGCAAAGTCAGGGAAATTTTCCTTGTATAGAGCATAAGCCCTAATAAAGTAACGAGCTATATCGTACGCCAGCAAGCTATACTTTGGGTAATTACTTCCAACCTTCTTATCAAACCAAGCGCGATACTTAACTAAGAAATCACGAATTTCACTCATCTGTAGGTTCAGATAGAAACTGCTATACATCGTCGTATTATGAAGGTGCATCTTCTTGAGGAAGCTACGCCCGTAGCTCTGCCACTGAGGATAAGCAAAAAGACGAGAAGGGATAGTCTTAGGTAAAACAGATAGCACTTGCTCAGCAAAAGCTTTATCTGCGTGCTCTGGAATAAAGATCGTATTTGTCAAAGTTGGGATTTTCTCTCCTATAATAAGCCTACGAGAAGAGAAAGGAATATCCTCTCCCCTTAGCTCACGCTTGAGCTTTCTAACAAAAGAAGTTTCCTCGCCTCCATTATTCAAGAAAACGATCGGAGAGTTCTCAAACTTAGATATAAATCTACTAATAGTAGCATCTTCTAGGTCAGCAGTCTCTTGGTGAAGCTCAATAAAGTTTTGCCCTCTAAGCCTTACCTCATTGGCCGAAACAAAAGGCGATAAGATATAGGCCGATTTATCTCTACTTGCTCTTGTGAGCAAACGCAATTCACTAGGATTAGTTCCTGCAATAATAAGCTCCTTTCCTTCAAGAATATCCCTATCAAGCAACTTCTTCAGTTCCCTTGTATCATTAGCAATCTCAGCAGTCAAACGCACCGAAACACCTTGCTTCTTAAGGTCATTAATCGCCATTAAGAAGCCCTCGTAAAACTCAATGTAATAAGCACTCTTCTCAAAAGGTAAGATTAGCAAGACATCAACATAGCGCTCATCATCTAAATCCTCTCTCGGTAAAATAGGCTCTACCTGAGGAGGAACTACTGTATCAGGGGGAGTAATAAGCTCCGTTTGATCCTTAGGAGAGGTACTCTCCTCAACCTTTTTTGGAATAATTAGCTCCGTATCTATAGCTAAATTTGTACTCGATATATTAGGATTGGCAAGCAGTAGCTCATCTATAGTTACACCATAGTTTCGACTAATACCATAAAGCGTTTCTCCCTTCTGAACGATATGCGTAACCGTTGATAAAGTTTCTTTTACATCAACACTCTGTTTACTATTCAAACGGACAAGAACCTTATCTCCGATTTTCAACCCTTCTACTTTTAGCCAAGGGTTCAATCTTTGGATACTCTCTATACTTGTATTATAGCGTTTAGCAAGTCCATAAAGCGTTTCTTTTGGCTGTACTTTATGCTCAAAAATACGTACATTATGCTGTGCCGACAACTGAGTGAAAGAGAAGACTATGCTCAGAACCAGCACTAGCCTGATACTTGCTCTTATATAATTATTTAACTTCATTATTTAATCGTTTTATTTCTGTTTTTATTTTTAGATTGTTCTTCTCGCTCTCTATAACTTTTGACAATAGGATAAAATACAATGAAAGCAGAAGCTGCGATAGCTGACCAAGAGAAAAAAGTTTTCTGTCCTTTAGCAACAAACAGAACAAAGAATAGCAACCAAAGTATAGCGATACAAATTGATTGTGTCAGAGAAAGAGGTCTTTTATAAGCCATAACATACTACATTGTTCGAGAACCAATAAAATCAACTAAGCTAAGCAAGGATTCTTGACAGACAGAACTTGGATAGCTCTCAATAATAGTTCTTGCTTCAGTAAGCAAAGCTTGAATACGTTGCTCAGCATAGTCTATACCACCTCTATCAATAGCAAATTTAAGTAAGGTAGCAACATTTTCTTCAGAGAAATCTTTACTTTCAATTAACTCGTAGCAAGCTCTCCCCTCCTCAGTCTGTTTCTTATCCTCAAGCAGAGCATACAGAAGTGGAAGCGTAACCTTACCCTCTTGTATATCGTGTCCTGTAGGCTTGCCGACATCTTGACTAAAGTAATCAAAAATATCATCTCTGATTTGAAAAGCAAGTCCCAGCAATTCACCACAATGAGCCAAACGTTGAATTTCTTCTTCAGGAGCTTTCGCCGTGATGCCAGCAATCTCAGCACAAAAGCGAAAGAGAACAGCTGTCTTCTGCTTAATCACGTCCATATAATTCTCCTCACTAAGCACAAGATTCTCTGCCGATTCAAACTGCCTAATCTCCCCCTCAGTCAAGTCACGACCAATACCAGAAATAATACCGATAATACGTAAGTCCTGCAATGCAGTAGCACTAATCAGAGCTGATGATAAGATGAAATCCCCCATCAAGACAGCAACGCGGTTATCAAAAATCGCATTCAGCGTAGGACGTCCACGACGCTGGAGCGAATTATCAATAACATCATCGTGTATCAATGTCGCTGTATGTATCAGTTCTAAGAGGACGGCAGAATTAATCGTAGGTTCTGGAAGAGGCAAGCCATAAAGACCAGCCATCAGACTTGTCATAATGGGACGCACCATCTTCCCCGTTGCTGAAGCCAAATGCTGGACGGCATCTTGAAGCCATTCGCTCTTAGCGCTCAGCACCTCCTCAAACTGCCGATGGAAGTCCTCCACATAATTACTAACAGGAGCTTTTATTATATCTAGTTTATTCATCTAATCGCACTTTACTTAGCTAAGCTAGTAGCATTAATTGGCTAAGTCGTTAAAAATTCTTGTAGTTGTTCTGCAGTGATATTATGCTCTAATTCTCCGTGATAAGCGATTGAGATTGTGCCCTGCTCTTCACTAATAATGATTACCTTGGCATCTACTTTCTGAGAAATACCAAGAGCAGCTCTATGCCTCAACCCCAAATCCTTATTCAAGTCTAAGTTATTTGCAACAGGAAGGACACAACCCGCAGCTTTAATCTTCCCCTTAGAAATCATCATTGCCCCGTCGTGTAATGGGCTATTAGTAAAGAATACTGACTCCACAAGACGGGCATTCACCTCAGCATCAAAACGCTCTCCAGCAAACATCCACGAACTAATATCAATATTCTTCTCAATCACAATCAGAGCTCCGATTCTCTTCTTCGCCATATTCATACAGGCGAGGATAAGAGGTGCAATATAATCCCTAGTATCTTCTTCCTGTTCCTTATTCATACGAAAGAGACGTCTAAAGCGTCGCCACCTCTCAGCTGAACCAATCGTTACAAGAAATTTTTTGATCTCCTCTTGGAAGATGATGATTAAGACAAGCGCACCAATACCAACAAACTGGTCTAAGATTGCCCCCATCAATCTCATCTCAAAGACACGAGAAATCAGAATCCATAGAGAGATAAAGGTCATTATCCCCATAAACAAGGATCTACTACCCGAGTTCTTCAGTATATTATAGATGTAATATAAGAAGACCGCAAGTAGCGTTATGTCTAATATGTCCTTAATTGAATGGGGTAACCACCACATATTATGGTCTTATTTATTCTGATTTATAAATATGTTCAACTTTATTTTCAGGCTCTAGGCTTGGAATTAGCTTACAAAGCTCACGACACTGAACTGCCTCCTTAACGTCGTGAACGCGCAAGATATTCGCACCATTCATCAAAGCATAAGTATGCAATGCGGTAGTTCCGTTAAGCGCTTCGTCTGGGCTTATACCAAGAGCCTTGTAAATCATACTCTTGCGTGAAACTCCCACCAACATCGGTTCGCCAAGAAGCTCCTGAATACGAGGCATCTGAGCTAGAAGTTCGTAGTTCTGCTCCAAGCTCTTACCAAAGCCAAAACCTAAGTCTAGTATAATATCGTGCAAGCCTTGCTCACGCAGCTTATCAAGTCTTTTAACAAAGTAATCACAGACTTCTGAGCTTAGGTCTTGATACTCCGTATTATTCTGCATTGTCTGAGGTGTACCACGCATATGCATCAAGATGTAAGGTACTTGAAGCTCTGCAACAGTCGCGAACATTGACTTATCCATCTCACCACCAGAGATATCGTTAATCATAGCAATTCCATACTCTTCAACACATTCACGGGCAATATCAGCACGAAAAGTATCAACAGAAACTTTCAGATGAGGCATCTCCTTCTGAATAAAAGCAAGAGCCGGACGCAGACGCTCACGCTCCTCCTCCAAGCTGATATGCACAGCATTAGGACGTGAGCTATAAGCACCAATATCGACAATATCTCCACCCTCGGCTTCTATCTGTCGTAGGCGTCGCTCCAAGTCTGCGAGTGTACAGCGACTACCTTCGTAGAATGAATCAGGTGTAAGATTAACAATCCCCATAATCAGAGCTTTCTGACTAAGATCAATCATCTCTCCTTTGATATTGAGTGTCTGTTTGAGCATTTATTTCCTCTTGAATATCCTTCTATTTTTCTTCTCTCTAGTTACTGGATTTTGCTCCAGAAATAGCATTACAATACGTCCGACTTGTAAAGTTATAAAATATGCCTCAGCTGACCAAATTCTTAATTTGTAATAAGAAGCTGATCAGTGCGTGAATTATAAGAGCAATGATAGCGACGAAGTGGCGTACGAGCAGGGAGTTTCGTAGGAGCACCAAAGCCTGAAATTACATCAAACTCACTCTTGCATTCAGGACACTTCAGAAAGAAGCCATCAATCTCTAATAAAACCGAAGCATTATTCTCATAAGGACAAGCTAAGTCAAAAGCATAAAACTTTGTTTCTAATTGATCCCTTACCACAGCCAAACCGCCAAAGCCTAAGCGCTCTCCCTCCAAGCGTGGCTCGTCAATCAAGACAATTCCCCCTGGAGTCATCAAAGGTCTATTAGCTGACTGCTGAAGGTTTAGCTCCACATATACAGGGAGATTAGGGGTCTTGAAGTTCACATTATCCTCACAAGCAAAAATGCTAAGGAGCATAACACTCCCTAGCATCAGTATCTTTATAAATTTCTTACCCCACTTCATTAGGCTTGTTCATAAGGTATCATAGCCATCATATCCGCCAAGCGATCAACACCTTCTTGAAGCTTTCCTCCGATCATTTTCTTCATCATAAAGTTAAGCTCCGTACGAATTGTCAAACGCAAG
>PDWI01010303.1_pt1 | contig 10498 bp, 6 predicted proteins | sample 1430891 | NCBI WGS metagenome assembly PDWI01 (sample SAMN01162508, study PRJNA174530) | Oral metagenome, whole genome shotgun sequencing project. | biome: Marine environment; feature: Marine mammal; material: Swab sample of the gingival sulcus; isolation source: swab sample of gingival sulcus... | reverse complement strand
TCCTCCATATAATCCTTTATATATAGGAGCATCTTTGATTCTATCAACCATTGTATATATATCTTTCTCCCTTTTGCTTAGCTTGTAGGGACGTACTTTTGCCCACTCTTTTTCATCATTATGAAGTACATTTTTGTCCATAATGATATTTGTTTGTTTATTTAGGATTTTCTCATTGCTGATTTTATCCCATTTAACATTGCTATAAAGTATATTTCTTCTACCAATAAAACTAAGTATTTTAGATGAATTATTAAGAACAAGAGAAAAGTCTATATACATATCTGCTTTTTTGAAAAACCAAGAAGAGTCTTGCTGTCTTTCATTTTCTGTCTTTATCACTAAGTCCCTTATCCAGTTTACATTAGAACCATTTTCTAACTTTACTTTAAGTGATTTAAGAGCAAAGTCCTCAGCATCTATTCTAAATTCTCCATCAAAAACAGGAGAGGAGACAAACTCTTTTGGGTGGAATCGAAAAAAATAAGTTTTGCGACCTGCAACTTTCGAACTATCAATTAGATAGTAATTGTAATATAATCTACCATTATTGTTAAGAGGAGATGGAATATTTACATCCAATATATTGATAAAATTATCATAAAAGTTGGTTTTGATATGCATACTACTTGTAAACTGAGCAAGGGTATAGTTTTTTTCTATACCGGCAAGTCGTGTCATGATAATTTTCTCCTTATCAATGGAAGGATTTTTTTGTATATACTTTTTAGATATAGTTTCTGTAATCATTACAGGTAGATATGGCTGTCCCGACACTATAGATGTATCCATATAGTCTTTAATAAAGCCAAAATGTTTTTTTATAAACTTGTTATCTATTTTTCTATCAGCATTTTGTAAGTCAAATTCTAATTTGTTATACATATCACAACTATAAGCCTCTTTTTCATCTGGATCATTGTCTTTTTTGTGAATTTGAATCTGTTTTAATAACCAATTTATATAATGATTATCAGGCTTTACGATTACACTGTTTAGTTCTGTGTTTAGAGATTTTAACTTAAAATCAATTTTATTAAAGATGTTCTTCTTTATTTCTATGCTAACTTCTTTATAACCAATAAGTAAAGCAGAGAGTTTATTTTGTTTTAAATCTCTAACTTGCAGAAAGTAATTACCATCAAGATCTGTTGAACAACCTATATCTGTATTTTTGAAATAAATAGCAACAAATGGAAGTCCCTCACCAGTGTCTGCATCAATAACTTTACCTTTAATTTTGGTTATTTGAGCATTACTTATTGAATATACAAATAAAAATGCAAAAAATAATATATATCTTAAAATTCCTTTCATATACTTTATAAAATAGTTTACAAAGGTACGAAATTTAATTCTTATTATACTTGCAACAAATATTATAATTACTTAAATTTGGAAATAAGTAAATGAAAAATAAATGGAGACACAGGTAATTATAATGGCAGGTGGTATAGGGAGCCGATTATGGCCTATCAGTACTGCACAAAAACCAAAGCAATTTATAGATATATTAGGTTGTGGTAAAACTCTGATACAACTTACCTTTGAGCGTTTTCTTCCAAATACAGAGGTAGAAAATTTTTGGGTTGTTACATCAGAGCAATATTTTGAACTTGTAAAAGAGCAATTACCTCAAATTCCTGTAAATCATATACTTGTGGAGCCTGTTGGGAGGGGTACTGCACCTTGTATTGCTTATGCTACATGGAAAATTGCAAAGACAAAGCCTAATGCAAATCTTGTTTTTACTCCAGCAGATGCCCTTGTGTTAGATAAGGAAAATTTCAATAAAGTTTTGTCTTATGCTTTGGAGCAAACATCTTATTCTGATAAAATTGTAACTATGGGGATAAGGCCTACACGTCCAGCTGTGGATTATGGTTATATCAAAGTTGAGGATAAAGAACAAGTTGTTAGTAAGGTTAATTCTTTCAAAGAAAAGCCATCAGAAGATATTGCAAAAGAATATTTTGATGATGGTAGCTATTTTTGGAATGCTGGGATATTTGTCTGGAATGTGAAAACTATTATAGCTGAATTTAGAAGAAATCACCCTCAGATTACTTATATAATGGAAAAATTAAATAAGTACCTAAATACAGACCAAGAAAATCTACAACTGAAAGAACTTTTTCCACTTTGTGAAAATATATCTATTGACTATGCTATTATGGAGAAGTCTGAAAATATATATATGGTAACAGGAAATTTTGACTGGTCAGATCTTGGTACTTGGTCTTCCTTGCAAGATAAGCTACCTAAAAAAGACGAGCAAAATAATGTCTATATTGTTGACAATCCTAGCTTTATAGATAGTAAAGATTGTCTAGCATATACTTCGGAAATAAAAAATATTATTGTTGAGGGTTTAGATGGTTATTTAATATTACAGAAAGGAGATAATTTAATGATAATCCCACAAAAAAGTGAAGCAAAAATAAAAGAATATTTTATTCGTAAAGTATAGGAAAAATAGTTATTTTTTATTAAGTTTGTCAGCACTCAAATAATTTGAAAATAAATATAATTATATATGAATATGAAATTAAAAACATTAGTAGCAGTATTATTATCGGTGATAATGATACAGCCTGTTGCTGAAACATCGCTTTATGCATGTCGCAAGAAAAAGAAAAAGGCAAAAACAGAAGTAAAAGCTCCTGTTAAGAAGAAGTCTGAGTATCAGAAACTTATGAAAGAAGTTGCTGATTCTGCAAAAAGTGATTTCTTGTCTATCTACAAGACTAAGAAAGGCAAAATCTATATTGAATATCCTGCTAATATGTTGGGTAGACGTTTGCTTGTAGGTGCTACAATGTCTACAGTTTCAAATGCAAGATATATAAATATTGGTTATAAATATGAAGATCCTATTTATATCAAGATAGAAAAGAAAGATAGCTCAATGGTTATCTCAAATATTGCTCCATATATCACAACAAGTGATGAGAAAGCATTTAAAAAGGCACTTGCAAATAACTATGCTGAGAGTGTAGAAGCAATATTACCAATAAAGGCTTATTCAAAAGATAGTTCATCATTTATTTTTGATGCAACTAAATTTGTAGAGAAAAGATTTCCTAAAATCTCTACTATCAAAGTTGAAACTTCAAAAGATCTTGGAGAATTAAACTATTTTGGAAAAGTAAAGGCATTTAAAGATAATGCCTCAATAGAATTACATAAAAAAGTAACATTCCAACAACGTTTCTTAGGAATCTCTTTTGATGTTGGTTCAGGTTCACTTTCTGCTAATGTATCATTCCTATTATTACCAGAGAAGAAAATGCTACCACGTATACAAGATTCACGTATAGGAGTATTCTCTTCAGGTGGAGCAACAGGTACTCTTTATGATCTTGAAGTTAAGCAAGATGGTATGAGAAGATATATGTTTGCTAATAGATGGAACTTAGAACCTGTTGATCTTGATGCTTGGAGATCAGGCAAACTAACAGAAGTTAAGAAGCCTATCGTATGGTATGTTGATGATGCATTCCCAGAAGTATGGAGAAAACCAATTTTTGATGGTATTCTTGCTTGGAATCAAGCATTTGAAAAGATTGGTTTCAAGAATGCTATACAAGCAAAGATGTTCCCTACAAAGGAGGAAGATCCTGATTTTGATCCTGATAACCTAAAATATAGTTGCGTTAGATATTTGGCAAAACCAGTTATGAATGCTATGGGACCATCTTGGGCAGATCCTGCAACAGGTGAGATTCTAAATGCTTCAGTTTTGGTTTATAATGATGTTCTTAAACTAATCAACAACTGGCGTTTTATTCAAACAGCACAGATTGACCCACGAGTTAGAACAAAGAAAATGCCACAAGATGTTGTTGATCAAGCTATGGTCTACGTTATTTCTCACGAAATTGGACACACTTTAGGTCTTATGCACAATATGGCGGGTTCTTCTGCTTTCCCTGTTGATTCTTTGAGAAGTGCAACATTTACAAACAAATATGGTACAGCAACTTCTATCATGGATTATGCAAGATTTAACTATATTGCACAGCCACAAGATAAGAATAAAGGTCTAAGATTAGTTCCTGCTAAATTAGGTGTTTATGATGAGTATGCAATCAAATGGTTATATACTCCTGTATTAGGTACTGATGATATGTGGGAGGCTTCTAAGAGAGCTGCTAAACTAATTGATGAGAAAGCTGGTGATCCAATGTATCGTTATGGTGCTCAACAAATTAAGTTTATGCTATTTGGTCATTATGATCCAAGTTCTTTATCAGAAGACTTAGGTGATGATCCAATTAAGGCAAGTAATTATGGTATTAAAAACCTAAAATATATTACCAAATCTTAATAAATGGATTAAGAATGATGAGGATTATTATCATAGAAGAAACCTTTACAAAGGTATAGCTGGACAATTATATGGATATATTGATAATGTATTACAACAAGTTGGTGGTATTTATCTTTATCAAGTTCAGCAAGGAACACCTGGCAAACCTTGTGTGTCTGTACCAAAGGCAAAACAAAGAGCTTCTTTGAAATGGGTTATTGATAATTTATCAAATAGCTCATGGTTGGCTAATAAGGAAATTTCTTCTAATTTCCCTCTACATGTAACTCCTGCTGGAAAGATTTCTTTATACCTTGCAATGGATATTGCTATAATTAGACCTCAATATGTAACTCTTTCAAGTTCTTATGCTAAGAAAGGAGATGCTTATACTATAGATGAATTCTATTCAGACCTTTATAAGTATTTATTTAAGAATAGTATATCAGGAAGAAAACTTTCTATAGAAGAGAAAACTTTACAGAAAACAATTCTTAAATTCTCTCTTTTACCTTTAATGTCACTTAGTAAAAATGGTAAGGTAAGTCTTACACTTAAAGATGAGTTAGAGGCAGTATTAAAAGAAGTTGGAGTAGAAGATGTTAAAGAAGATATGTCATTATTGTCTAAGAAAGATTTATGTTCTACCACATCATTTGGAGAGGCTGATTTCCCATTCCAATACGCTGTTAGTATATATACTATTTCTGAGATAAATGGTAATAGACAGATTTTTGTAGAGAAAGTTAAGGCTCTTACAAGCAGATTAAAGAAGACAGCTCCTCTTGCTGATAGAGCACATTATACAGAACTAAATAAAATGGCGACAGTTGCTTTAGGTGACTAAGTCCTTTTAATTATAAAATTAAAGGTTAGGTGAGAACTTCATCTAACCTTTTTTTTATTTTTTGTAAAAAAAGTTAAATCACTATATTTTTTTTCAAAAAAAAGTTTTATACTTGCATTTAAATTAACTGTGTTAAAAAACAAGCATTATTCTATTTGTGGAGAATAGTTATTTTGTTATAAAAATATTAAAGAGATCTATAAATTTTAATTAAAATTATGCTACAAAATTTAAAGAAAAGAAAGGTCGTAAGTTATGAGAATATGTCAGAGGAACTTGCTACAATTTTTGAAGAAAAATATCCTAAGGGATTTAATGATTATCTTCCTGATATTGTTAAATATACAAAGCCTGATGGAACGCCTTTTTATGCCGTTATGGTAGAGCTTGAAGATAGTGTTGTTTTGGTTAAAATTAAGGTAAAAACTGATGATATAGAAGATATTGAAAGTTGGCTATCTGGAGATGATGACTCTTCTGACGCAGATTCAGATACAATTGGAGATGATTCAAATGTGGATTATTCATCAAAAGATGATGTAGATTTATAAGAAATACGTAGAAAAACTTTATAAACGATGAAGATGTATCAAATATAAAAATTGATACATCTTTTTCTTTTAATCTATAATAAAATTTATTAAGTTTGTACAACAAAAATTATATCCAGTTATTAGTAAATGATAGAATCGGTTAAAGGCTTATTACATAGAATATTAGACTTTATAAGAAGTAGACCTGAACAAGAGAAGCTTCTTATTTTATCTTTGGCTGTTGGTATATGTAGTGGCTTGGCTGCTGTTCTATTGGATATGACTATTCATTTCATAAAATATAGTATCTCCTTTTGGTTCAAAGGCCTGTCTAATTATTATCTATATCTTATCTATCCGGGTATAGGTATGCTTTTGTCCTTTCTATTTGTAAAATATATTGTCAAAGATCATATTGGACATGGAGTAACAAGAGTACTCGTTGCCGTTTCACAAAATAAATCACAAATAAGGGCTCACAATATGTGGACCTCGATGTTCTCATCAGCCCTTACCATTGGTTTTGGTGGTTCTGTCGGTGCAGAGGCTCCTATTGTATATACTGGAGCTGCTATCGGTTCCAACTTTGCGAGATATTTTCGACTTTCTCACAGAAGTATGACTATCTTGCTTGGTTGTGGAGCAGGTGCCGCCATTGCTGGTATCTTTAAAGCACCACTTGCAGGTGTTTTGTTTACCTTAGAGATATTGATGTTTAATATCTCAATGACATCAATGATGCCTTTGTTATTTTCTTCGGTATCGGCAACCGTAGTATCTTCTTTATTTTTGGGTACACAAACACCTTTCCATTGTGAATTATCGGCCTTTTCACTAGAAAACATACCATTTTATATATTGTTGGGCTTAGTTTGTGGAGGTATTGCCTTATATTTCTTGCGTACCACACTTTGGCTTGAAGATAAGATTGCAACAATTGATAATATTTATAAGAAGTGGATACTCTGTTCTATTGGTCTAGGTATTCTAATCTTCTTATTTCCACCACTTTATGGAGAGGGTTATGACTCGCTTTCTGTTCTACTAAATGGGGGAGATATAAACTTTGATCATCAGACGATATTGTCATTTTTATTGCATAAACCTTGGTTAGTACCATTATTCTTCTTGATGGTAATGTTCTTCAAAGTCTTCTCTATGATATTTACGAATGCAGGAGGAGGAGTCGGAGGTACATTCGGACCTACACTTTTTGTTGGAGCAATCACAGGTTTTACCCTTGCCAGAACAATAAACCTAATTGTTGTCGGTATGGGATTGTCTTTGCCAGAACAGAACTTTGTCTTGGTAGGAATGGCAGGAGTTATGGCAGGAGTTATGCAGGCTCCAATGACTGCGATATTCTTAATAGCAGAAATATCAGGAGGTTATGGACTTTTTGTTCCTCTGATTATATGTTCAAGTATTTCTTTTGGTACTATTCGCTTTTTTGAAAAGTACTCTATGTATACAAAGAGGATAGCAAACTCTGCATTATTGACTCATGATAGTGATCAAGCAGTGCTTACCTTATTGAAAATCAATGATTTGATAGAGACTGACTTTAATACTGTGAAGATAGATGACAACTTAGAGAATTTGGTAGGAGTTGTTTCTATATCATCTCGTAATATCTTCCCTGTAATAGATGACCATCATATATTCCAAGGCTATGTGTCCTTAGAGGATATTCGCAAGGAAATGTTCCATACAGACATGTACAACAATCTTTTTGTCTACAACTTTATGCGTTCTGCTCCAGAATATGTATATGTAGATGATAAGATGGTTGAGGTTATGTACAAATTTGAGAAAACAGGTGCGTGGAACTTGCCAGTTGTAAACAAAGATAGAACATATATCGGCTTTGTTTCAAAATCTAAAATCTTTTCTGCATATAGACAGGAATTAAAAATATTATCACAAGACTAATACAATGATTAAAAATATTTATATTGATTATATTGCAGAGAAACTTGATGTCAAAACGTGGCAGGTAGAGAATTGCATAACTTTATTGGAAGATGGCAATACTGTACCTTTCATTAGTCGTTACCGAAAAGAGAAAACAGGTGGTTTAGATGACCTAACTATCTCAGAGATAAGACATTATTTTGAGGTGTTTGAGCAGATGGACAAGAGAAAAGAACTAATTTTAGAGCAAATCTCATCTCAGAATGCACTTACCGAAGAGCTAAAAAATCAAATAGAGAACTGTACCTCTTCTACTGTTTTAGAGGATATTTATCTACCATTCAAACCTAAGAGACGTACAAAAGCCACTCTAGCAAAAGAAAGAGGCTTAGAGCCTTTGGCAAATAAGATATTAGAATTAAAGAGGTTTAATCTTAAAGAACAAGCAAAGCAATATATATCAGAAGAACTTCCAAGCATTGATGATGTACTTTCTGGTGCAAGGGACATCATTGCAGAGTGGATATCTGAACAATGTCCAATTAGAGAGGCTTTGAGAGAGATATTAAGTACCCGTTTTCTTCTTTGTAAAAAAGCACGAAATATAAAAGATGTAGAAGAAGCAGAGAAATATCGTAACTATTTTGATTTTTCTATTCCAATACACAAGATAGCTTCTCACAATCTGTTAGCAATCTTACGTGCTAATAATGAGGGCTTTATCTCAATCAAATTAGACGCTGATCAGACTAAATGTTGTAATAAACTATATTATGAATTTTGTCAGCTTAAAGCCTATCCAGAGACAAAAGAGATTGAAGAACAACTACGTTTGTCAGTAGAAGATGCTTTCTCACGTTTGTTATATCCATCATTGTCGAATGAAGTGATTGTAAATGCCAAGAAAAAAGCAGATACGGAATCTATACGAGTTTTTGGAGAGAATCTAAGACAGTTACTTTTGGCATCTCCTGTTGGTCAGAAGCGTACACTAGCTATTGATCCGGGATTTAGGAATGGTTGCAAATTAGCATATTTGGATAAACAAGGTAATCTTTTAGGTCATCAGATTATCTATCCACATCCTCCTCAAAATCAGAAGATTAAGTCGATACAAGCAATTACAGATATAGTTGAGCAGTACGATATTGAGGTTGTTGCTGTTGGTAATGGTACAGCGAGTAGGGAGACTACTTCGTTTTTGCAAAAGGTAAATCTTTCGGAAGATATTAAGGTATTTACAATCAGCGAAGATGGTGCCTCAATCTATTCAGCTTCCGAGGTGGCAAGAGAAGAATTTCCAAATGAAGATGTTACCGTAAGGGGAGCAGTTTCCATTGGTCGTAGGCTTATGGATCCATTGGCAGAACTTGTCAAGATTGATGCAAAGTCTTTGGGTGTGGGGCAGTATCAATATGATGTAGATCAACATTTATTAAAAGAAAAACTGGATAACATAGTCGAAAGTTGCGTTAATGTAGTCGGAGTTGATATCAATACTGCAAGTCCTTATCTCTTGTCCTATATCTCAGGCATTGGACCTACACTTGCTCACAAAATTATAGAGCATAGAACAAAGATAGGTGGTTATGTTAATCGTAAGCAATTAAATGATGTTCCTCGATTAGGAGCAAAGACTTATGAACAAGCGATAGGATTTTTGAGGATTACAGGAGGGGAGAATCCTTTGGATAACTCAGCAGTGCATCCAGAAGCTTATTTTATTGTGGAGAAGATGGCAAAAGACTTGGGAGTAGAAACTTCGGAACTTATTGCTAATGAGGAACTTTGCTCTAAGATAAAAGCGGAGAACTATATTAGTGAAGATTTTGGACTTACATCAATACAAGATGTAATATCAGAGCTAAAAAAGGCTGGTAGAGACCCTCGTGAGCAGGTAAAGGACTTTGCTTTCTCAGAAGATATCCACGAGATTGAGGACCTAAAAATAGGTATGAAATTACCTGCGATTGTGAATAATATTACGAACTTTGGAGCATTTGCCGATATCGGTATACATGAGAATGGATTAATTCATATATCTGCTCTAAAAACCCCAGAGGAGAATAAAAAGAGAGTAGATATTGATATCAACAAAAGGATAAAATTACATCAGCACCTTATGGTTGAGGTAATTGCCTTAGATATTGATAGGAAGCGTATTTCATTAAAATTAGTAGATTAGTATGGAAATAAAGAAGATACAACTATCAAACTTAGGTATTTATATAGCATCAATTTTTGCTATTATATTGTGGGGAATGTCATATATATGGAGTGATAAGCTTATAAGTATGCATATCCCTATTGAATATTTTGTATTTATTAGAATACTAACAGCTGGTATTTTTCTGCTATTTTATTGTCTAATAAGAGGTTATAAGATAAAAATAGAAAAAAAAGATATTAGATATTTCTTATTACTTTCTTTATTTGAACCACTATTTTACTTTATCTGTGAGACCTATGGTATAAGATTGACTGAGTCTCCTACGGCGAGTGCCTTGATTGTTGCATCTACTCCAATATTCTCTCTTGGGGCTGGTATAATGATATTTAAGGAGAAAGTAAGTTTGCTAAATGCCCTTGGTATCTTTATCTGCCTTGCTGGTTTGGTAATGGTTACCGTATTTACTCCAGAAATGGGACAATATTTTTGGTGGGGTGTTCTTCTATTGCTTTTTGCCGTATTTTCTGAGGTAGGACATGCTTCTATAACTAAGCATGTATCAGCAAGATATCGTCCAGAAGTGATTGTGATGTTTCAGTTCTTGATCGGCTCTCTTTATTTATTCCCTCTATTCTTATCTAAGGGTTTAAATCATTTTGATTATGAGCTTTATTTTAGTTGGGAAGTTTGGTCTCCAATCCTTTATTTATCATTGTTCTGCT